>JGI20152J14361_10001780_pt1 | contig 13696 bp, 14 predicted proteins | sample COG_02_FD_14361 | JGI IMG/M metagenome (IMG submission 14361)
ATGAAGCAAAATCATTCGATGTAGAAAATAATATCAGATACATACTGTAATATAATAAAAGCAATAGATTAATACGATAGTATTATTTACTTCTACTATCATCTTCTTAATATTTGATTAATTGAGGAATATTTATGTCTGACGGACAACTCTTGTTTCTAGCTATTTTGCTAATAATTGCGCTAATTATTTATTTGAATGTTAAAAGCGATATGCTGGCTGAAGAGGTTAGAAAAAGTTTAATCATAGATGATTTGCCTCTTAATAAAGGTGATATTAATAAACTTTTTACAAAAAAAAAGAAACGTAAACCCAAAAAATTTAGTTCCAAACGTGGAGGTATAAATTTTGATAGCTTTAATGAGTTTTCACCTCTTAAAATAATTGGATATACTGTTGGGCAAAGTGGATTGGAACTCCATGAACGGGAATATATCCTTCAACTCTCTATATTTGGTAATATTCAGCGATATATGCCTGATAATATCGATTATGATAGTGCATGGGGTGCACCAGGATCAAAGCAAAGATTTCGAGCAGTTTATACACATATAAGAAGAGTTAAGAACCTGCGTAGAAGCCGAGTTAATATGACAATTGCCGTCAATGATTGGAACAATGATTTAAGGTGGATTATTACTAAACAATCTGAACTGTATCACTTTCGGTTTTTTCAGAATTAAATCTATGTTTCAATTGATAGCTGACCAATCCATTCAAATCGTCCCGAATATTGTTATTAAAAAATAATTGAGATTAATATTTCATTTGATTTGTAAATTCCTCAATTCAACACTTTCAAGTTGAGATTTTAGGGTGGGAGAACAAAAACCCCTGAAATCATTGATAATATTAAAATGATACAATAGCCTGTACCTTAGTTAAAACTTTATAAATAGAGGTAGTGAAATATGACTCCAAAATTTAAACACTTTTCAGTTATATCTATTTCATCTCTTTGGGCATTGTTTTTCTTGTACATATGTTACATTGATGATCTTTCTATAAATGGTAAACCATTGATTGCTGAACGTTTATCTATTGCTACAATAATTGGTCCTTTGATATTTATTTATTTAATATTTAATCATCACACCAAGCCAAAAGATAAGAAAAAATTGTCTGCTCTTTCGTTTGGATTTTGGGGCATGGGTGGCTTTCTAGTTGTCGTGGTAATTGATATATTATTTAGTTTGGATTATGAGGATTTTTTTATTCTTGTGGTTGCTTTTATTGCTGGAATTATTCATCTCATTCTAGGCTATTGGACATTTGAAAACTTAGCCTGGGATGGTAGAAATTCCACCATAAAACCAAAGCAATCAAATGTAGATTATGAAGTCATTAATTTTTCTCAAGTTGGAAGGGTAGTATCAAAAGTTAATGCTGGAGATTGGAACGCCCTTATTTCTGATGAATATAGAACTGAAGTTATCGATGCAGCAAGGCAGGCAATTTCTGAAAATGTTCTAAAATCTGTTATAAATAAATTGCAACTTCTTAGTACCCTTCAAAAAAGTAAGAGGGAAAAAGCTATTAATAAACACCTCAAAGAAGTGATTAGTGAATTGGATGATAATTCAGTGAACCAAATTTATCCTCTTATTGCTGATAATGAGGAGTATTTGGAATATTTTTATAATGGGGATCACAAGTTTAAGGATTTAGTTGTCAAAACAATATTAGATATAAATCAAGAATTAACTTCTCAGAGACTAAAGAAGGCATATCGTAAAGAAAATCCATGCTCCGAATTCTGGCCTGTAATTAGCTCTAGAATTAATGCTTATTCAAAATAAATACACGGATTTCGTTAAGTTTTAGTTGTTGAATACTTGATGTATTATTTAGCTTGCCTTGCTATTAAGAAAAACCAAATCCTTAACCCCAACATGATGCAGAATTGCGCAAGTATTAAGAAGTAATTAGCATATACAAATAGAACAGCAAATGAAATTGGCGCTAGTATTGCCCACAAAGATGATAGTCGTAGCTTAGTAGAATTCTCATAATGTGGTGAATTTGCTCCTATGAAACCGCCAATAAACCAGAAGTTAAGAGTAATTATTCCATAAGCTAAGCTGCCAATAAAAAGCATACCCGCAGTATCTGTTAAAAATGCTTCCTCAGTCTGGTTCAGATAAGAGACTACAAGAGTACATACGCAAATGATAAGTGATGGAAGCATAATAGCTTTTAATTGAGCATTATTTGGTGTGTACATGATCTCAGCTTGAAAGTTATCGTAAAAATCACTTTCAACAATTTTACCTGATAATTTCCATCCAAATATTACAACTCCACAACTCAGCAGAAGGAGTATAGTAAGCATTATATTTCCATCAATAGATGTTGAGATTGAGGCTGGAACTGAAACAATTGTCACCCACAGAAAAACAATTAATAGAATTAAAGTTAATATTCCTTTTACTATGTAGTCCATTATTGTCAGTCCTTTGAAATGTGATTACGTTAATTGTATCATAATGGTATATTAGGTCAAAGATATGTAAAATATTACACTAAGTGTAATATCTTTTTATATTTAAAGAAGGAGATATATTTTGAGAAAAAACTTGTTATTTCTAATATCGTTTGTTCTTTGTTCATCTGCTCTGTTTGCAAATGAAAGACGTGTAGATTTAACAAAATTCGATGGTTTAGTTACTTATTATGGACTTTACCAAGCAAATAAAAAAATTGGCTATGCAAAATTTTCCAGCGAGATAACTTATACAAAAGGGTTTAAAGAGTTTGTTCAAAATTCGTTCCTTCATATGCAATATGGAATTGGTGTTGCTAGTGAAGAAATAGAAGTTTTTGAACTATTAGATGCGTATTCTTTTGATATTTCATCACGTAGATTAATTTCTTATTCATATACTGAAAATATAAACTATTTTATCAACCGCGATGATCTAAATAAAAATATTATAAACAAAGCAGAATCAGGATCATTGTTTGCTGAGTTATCTGATGATCTTCAGTACGAAATTATTGAAGTAATTGGTGATGAAGAAACTTCAAGAGTATCTGAGTTGCCTGTTTTACTGGTAGATAATTATTTTATGGATGAATATTTTGTTCTAAATGACCCAAATTTAGGTGATACTATTCAGGCTGAAGTGTATGACTTGGACTTTTTTGATAGTAAAATTATATCAGCTAAAACTACACTGTCATCTGTTGAGAGCTATAAAAACAAAGGTTCTGAGTTTAAGCATTATATTTTAGAACATACAGCAGGTTATTCACCAGAAATAACAATATCCAAATTTGATGCTTTTGGCATTCCAATAGTTGTAGACCATGGTGCACTTAAGTTTAAACTTGAACCCAAAAATATTGCTATGGATATCAATATTGATAAACACATTACTACGCTTGGTGAAATGCCCATAGATAATTTTATAACTTCTGATGAAACCGTAGAAGAAATCTATTTAGAATTAATTGGATATGATTTGAAGAGCAGGTTTATTGAGAATGAACGTCAGAAAATTATTGAAGAAAAAAATGGCAAAATGTTAGTAAAGTTATCAAAGGGTGGATTGATAACTGGACAGAAGGAAGAAATAGATAGTGAATTATTCCTTCGTGATACACCAAAATTTAATTGGAAAAATGAAAATTTAAGATTGATTAACCCATATGAGGATATGCTGGGCTTAAATGAAATCGATAAAGTTAAATTTTTGATCGAATTTACATATGATTATTTAGATTATAAATTTACACTTGGTGCGACATTAGATGAAGTTATAAAAAATAAAGTAGGTGATTGCACTGAATATGCGCAACTTTTTGTAGCCTTAGCTAGATTAAATAATATTCCAGCAAGAGAAGTAGGCGGATTTGCCTATGGGTATGATGAGCCTGAATCTAGTTTCTATGGCCATGCATGGGCAGAAGTGTGGATAGATAATAAATGGGTAGAGGTTGATCCTGGGTGGAACGAGTTTGATGTTGATGCGAGCCATTTAAGGCTATCAAACAGTTTTGATTATGGTTTAGGCAATCAAATCAAACTTATTAGTTATAAATAGAATTAGTTATTTTTTAGTCTAATGTCTTAGCCATTACATCTGATATTAATAAATAATTATATTTCTTATAATAGGCTTATCTTTTACTATAATTTAAAATCTACTCCATGTTTAGTAGCTATTCTTTTAATCTCCAAAAGTTGAGAATTACCGACTTGAGAATTGTTTTTCAAACTTTCTATATTTACCTTCTCTATATCTGAAATATTTTTGACTTTATAAAGCATTAAAATGTGTTGAGTTCTTCTTGTAAATCCTGCGTCTTCTAATCTGATTGAGCTAACTATTTTTTCGATTTGATTACCAGCTTTTGCAGCATTCAACTTTCGTTTTTCTTGGGCTTTTTTCTTTATTTCAACAATTCTTTTTTTAGCAAAGTGCTTTCGAAGTTTGTGAGACTCGCAGTTTAATACATCCTCTAAAGTTCTTAATCCAAGAGCATGTAAAAGTGCAAAATCTCTTGGGTTAAGTTTTATATCGCTTATGGGGTTTTCAATATCATCCTTATCAATAGGAGAGTAATTCCCAGCAGTTCTTATAATAGTATTTGGAGTCGGAATAATCTCAGGTTCGTTAATTGGTATATCAAATAAATGTAAATCATTTCTTTCCATGATATGTTTTTTATTTTCAATCGCATTCAAATAGGCTTTGGTAAATTCAATGCCAGCATTACCAAAAGATTTTTTTATTTGATTTGCTTCTTTTTGAGTGAGCGCCTTGAAAAGTTCTTCGATATTTTCTGATATCACTATTTGTTTCAATACCTCTGGTGACAAACCTCTCGCAGTATCGGTATAAATAAATTGCATTCCACTCATTTTATCTATGCTAAGTTCAGGCTCTCCTGGGAATTCTGGTAAATATCCTGGTGAACCAATTAGTAAAATATCTTCTTGTTCAATAAACTCTGTCCAATCAAACTCTGGAAGATCAACTTTTTGGTTATCTAACCATTTGCTTTTCTGTGTTGAGCAAGAAAGTATTAGCTGATCTTTTGCTCTTGTCATGGCAACATAAAATTGACTAACAAATCGATACATTTCCTCCCTTGGAATGCCTACCGGTGGTAGAATACCCTCGTTACAATTGACAATGACCATTGTATCAAATTCAAAGCCCTTAGTTTGCTCTAGGTCAGATAAAAACACTTCTGCATCTAATAACTTCTTTTCACCATTTAATACGTGAAGGTTTTTTGTTTTTCCAAACTCTTCAATTTCAAATTGTGTGAAACCGGCTATTGCTACGCAACCGATATGGCTTCTATCTTTCTTTTTTGCATCCGAGGCATTTTCGTTTATAATCTGAAGTGCAAAAGCAATTTCATGTTCTAAGCTACTTGTAGTTAGTAGAATAGGTTCCATAGATGATCTCGTAGCTAGTTCTGGGTCACTTATTTCTAGTTCACTATGCTCTAAGTGCTCATCTGCTAAATTAGCAATAAGAATACTAGATGCTAAAGCTAGTATTTCCTTACTGTTTCTGTAGTTTTTCTGTAAATTAAACGACCTATTTTTTATATCAATTCCAGCTTCTGGAAAATTTTGACATTTTGGTTGTATTTGTTGCGCTGCGTCACCACATAAAAACATATCATTCTCATTTGGTTCTGCTAAAAGTCTCAAAACCGTAAGTTCACTTGTCCCAAAATCTTGGACTTCATCAACTATTATTGAACGATATTTTACTTTAATTTTTTTTGTGTGACGCCTGATAGCCATTGTTATTCCAAGAGTGTCAATAACACCAACATCGCGCATCTTTTTTTCCCATGCATCAAGCCCTTTGAGTAAATTTTCACGATAAGATTTAGCAAGAGGAAACCCCCGGCCTTTTCTTTGAATTTCCAAATAATCCTTTCGAGTTTCTTCCGTTAGTGTACTTCTTATCCAGTCAAATTCTTCTGAAATATATTTCTCTGCATCAATGTTTTGCCCCACAAGATGGTAGTGTGTTGGAAGCATGACTTCAGCACTGAGATTAGATAACATACAGCGATAAAATTCTCGAAATATTTCATCTTTATGTTCATCTAAATCATTTATTGCTTTATATAACTCTTTACGATGAGGCTCTAATTCATATATCAAATCAATCGCTACATCAAAATAGCATTTTACATCTATTCTTTGAGTAATATTTGTGTCACTGCAAGCATGATCAATTATTTGAGAAATTAAATCAGCTAATGCTTTATTAAGAGTAATTACTAATATTTTTTCATTTTTATATTTTTTTGCAAGCCTAACTGCGCGGGCAATAGCTACTGCAGTCTTTCCTGAGCCAGAGACACCTGAAAGAATAACAGGACCACCGTACTCTTCATTCACATATTTTTCCTGTTCTGGGTGCATAAACAAAAACCAATCAAATGACTGGTCTGAGTTAATAAAAGCTTCTACCCAGGACATGTATTCGGGAGAGTTTATAGGTATTCTCTTAATTTCATTGTCTGTTGTTACTTCTATCATTTCTTCTGGTGATAGCTGATCTAAAGACTTAAATAATCCAGAATATATATCTATTCGTTTTTCGGCTTCTTCTACTTCACCTCTGTTAAGAAGAATTAATGTATCTTGGATGGTTTCTTTTAAGTCCTGATCTTCTACAAAAGCTACTGAAGATAATATTATTTCATCATTCTCGCCTGAGTCTAATCTCTGTATTGGGCTAAATGCTGCATAGTTTAAATCTTTGAGTATAATATCGCGCTTTGATTCATCCAATCTATCAATTAATTTACCTGACCATTTATCATTACCAAAAGTTCCCAATCCGTTAGTATCTGCTGAGCCAACATAAGTTTTTCCAAGCTTTTGTTGTTCATCTATACCTATAACCATGCCTTTATTTCTATTGAGCCATTCTTCTTCATCATCATGGTCTCCTACAAATAATAGTGTGGTTCCTTCACCATCTTTAACCGTAACAAGTCTACAAAAATTATGGAGATCATATTTAACGCATTTTTTAATCCTGGTTTCACCATGTTTGGTAGTCTTGAATGCCTTAAGAGGGTTTTTATCACCACTGTTTATAGACCCAATCAGCATATTTACTTGACCTACAGCTTTGTCATTAATTTGTCGTGCCCGCTTCATACGTTTAACACTTTTATAAAATGTGGGTGTGCAGAAAAATTGTTCCATTCACTAAGTCCATTTCACATTGAGACATAAACTAATATATTGTTTTAAATTATGATGTTGTGTCAATTTAAAAATAAATTCCAATTTTAATACTTAATATTTTTCAATAATCAGGCTTACATTTAATCTAAATATGCTCATTGGTTTTATTTAATAGGCCATTGACAGTAATTTATTTTGGTTGGGACAATCGTATGTACGTGAGGCAACAACAGAAAGTAAACCTGATGAATACATTTAATAATAAGATTTCCAAATTAATACTTGAAGCGTGTGAAGAGCTACTTCCAAAAACAACCGAAGCTAATAATGCAAATATAAAAAATATACTTAAGCTTGCTCGCAAACAAATTGAAAGTGGTGAGGTGTGATGAGTGTCAATGTATTAGACATCGAAGTATGCATAGGAGACAATGTGTACACATGGAATGGCAAGGCCAGTTTTTATATTTTCAAGAATTCAGGTAGAAAAAAAGAGCGCTATAGTACAAGCTGTTTTACTAGGCCAGATATGACCAGTTGGACTAAAGCTATGGAAGCTATAGTGTCTCATTATGAAGAAGATGAGAAGAAACGAAGGATGCCCAGAATATGAAATTAAAGATATTTACAATTATTTTGTTTGTATTTTTTAATACTGAAGTAACTGCACAGGATTTTGACAAGGGTGTAGATGCGCACAAATCTGGGGATTTCATTACAGCTTTTAAAGAGTGGCTACCACTTGCTGAGCAGGGGAATTATACTTTGCAATATAATATCGGCATTATGCATAAAATAGGTCAAGGTGTGCCAGTAGATATAGCAGAGAGCAAAAAATGGTTACAACTATCTGCTGAGCAAGGTTATGCTCCTGCGCAGAAAAGTCTTGGCGATATATTACTCTACGGTCGTGGAGTAGTTAATGACTACGCAAAAGCTACGGAATGGTATCGTTTAGCAGCAGAGCAAAATCATGATGGCGCACAAAAGAGTCTTGGAGCAAATTATGAATATGGTCTCGGTGTTCCTCAGAATAATGTGATAGCATACATTTGGTATGTTATTGCTTCATTGAACGGAAACCAAGTTGCTAGTGATTATCGTGACAAAATCTCAAACCACATGACTACTGCTGATATATCTGAGGCAGCAAAGATGGCGAGAGTCTGTATGAATAGTGGCTACAAGAATTGTATTCGATAAAACTATGTCTCACTGAAGAAAAATGCATCAGTAATATATTATATTCGAGATTGCCGTATGGAATCAGCATATGAATTTTACATCCATATTTATGTGTTTTTAGGCAGTTTCTTTTTTTTTACAATTAATTGGGAAAATTGCATCAAATTGCCAAATTTTAAAAAGTAAATATAATTTTATTATTAAATTCAATTAGTTGTGGTGGATTAGATTGCTTAATTTATATAAATTTTGCTGAAGTTTTTAAATTTAATGTCTGTCTAATTTGTCTAAAAGTTGTCTATTGACTATTTAGACAAATTAGACAATTATGATGTGGAAATTAAAATATAAGCTTAATTGGAGTTGCAGAATGCCTTCTATCATTATTTCAGAAAGTGAATTTGAAAAGTTATCTGAGGCTACAAAAAAGGAAATTTCAAAGCTTTTAGAAAATGCATTTATTTTAAAAGCTGAAGAAGGTGAATTTAGTGATGGAAATAAATTAAAAGTAGAATGGTATAATAAACGTAACTTGGCACATACAAACAGAGCGCTTGGTGGAAACTACCATGAATATAAAAAGTTAATTTCCGAACTTTTATTGGAAGCGCCTAAGGCATTAGCAGTTAATGCAGAAACTAACTTTAGCTGTCTATCAATTGAAATGGCAATTTCACTTTTATATGGCCTAAGTAATAGCTCACAAAACCTATTAAAACGCCTTTTAACTGGACCTGCTACAAGAGATGAGTTGGCTGTTTTAGTGGGGGGGCTAGGAAAAGTTAATGGTTCTGTTGGAAGCATTAATAGGCGATTAGCCAGCAGATTTGATTATAATATCTATGGTGATAAGCGGAAAGAAATTAAATTAATTGATTTTGATGGAAGCTATAAGCTTTCATGCGATGCATTGAGCATTAAATCAGCATTAGATATTATAGATGCTGGATGGAATATAAGAATGGGAGATATCTATTTAACTTTCAATGCTATCCAGCATCCAAAAAATGCAAACGATTTAACAATAAAGCTGGATTCTGAAGCAATCAAATTTGCAAATTTAGGAAACGGATTTATTAAATCTATAGATTGGGATTATGGGGATGAATTTGGCAATATTGATGTGCGAAATCAAGTTGGGTTAAGTTTTTATAGTGCAACAATTTGTGTAAATCATAGAGATGGCCCTGAATGGGGAACCGACGACAGTTTGGACAATAATCTAATAGGTTTTATGCATGAGCAACCAATCATCTCGTTCCAGAACCAAGAGTGTTAAAATGAAATCTATCATTAATATAAAAGATATTAGCAGGAGAGTGTAATGGCAAAGCAAGATAAAATATTATCAAAATTTAAAACTTATGAAATGCCAGTTTTGATTGAAAACTTTCACTACAGTAAAAGTGCTTTTGGGGTGAATGAGGAGGGTGAGCTTGTTTTTTTTAATGCAAGAATTGCAGAAAAACTAGAATTCAATCTAGGAGATATAGTTTCTGCGAAATGCATCCCAAATTATGAAGATAAGCGATCTGATGTTCCATGGCGATGCATCTTTGCATGATGAAAATTTCAAAACAAATAAACAAAAGGATAAAGTGCAGATGACAATTTTGATTGAAAAAAGAGAAAATTACAGGGATGATGTTCACTGTCCCATTTGCAATGAGAAAATTGCTGATATAGAGAATGGAACCGCTGCAACCCCATGTGTACATACTCTATTTGTTGCACATGATGAAGGTTTTGAGTTTTGTAGTTTAAAAACAAGAAAAAATTTAGATATATCTAAAGAAACAGATTTGAATGATTTTTTAATAAATTCTGATCTAAGTGTAGATGAGTTGACGAACAAGATAGATATCCCAAAGTCTGTTAAGATTGCAGTGTACATGCCAGCGCCTGCATTTTTTGGTTCTTACTATGGGTTTGCTAATTAATTTTTTCTAAGGAGTCGATAATTTGCGCTACTGGTGGGTTAATCAAAACAAAACCTATAAAGCTGAAGTAGGTGGTGGTTATATGTGGTCACCTAAGTCCAATAAGGACGGTGGCTTCAACCAATTTTACAAAAATATGACTGAAGCAGGTGTTGGGGATATTGTGTTCTCCTTCTCGAACACTTTGATCAAAACAGTCGGCGTGGTTTCAGCATCTGCCTGCTCCTCTGAGAAGCCAAAAGAATTTGGAAAAGCTGGGGATGCTTGGGATACTGATGGGTGGTTAGTGCAAGTTGATTATGAAGAAATCAACAATCCGCTTAAACCAAAAAATCATATGGATATTCTGGGTCCTCTGCTTCCAGATCGATATTCACCGATACGCGCTAATGGTGTTGGAAATCAGGTCTATTTGACTGAAATTTCCAAGGCTATGGCAACCTCGTTGCTGTCTTTAATTGGTAATCAATTGGATATGGCAATTGAAGAAGGTGAAGAACGTGAAATTAAAAATAGAACAGACATTGATGTCACTGAAAAATACCAGCTTGTGCGCTCTCGAGTTGGGCAGGGTCAGTATAGAAACAACTTGGAAAGACATGAGTCTGGGTGTCGCATAACTGGTATTACGGATAAGAGATTTTTGACTGCCAGCCATATAAAACCATGGGCTAAAAGTAATGATTTTGAAAAGTTGGATGGTAATAATGGCCTCTTGCTATCACCACATATAGATCGTCTGTTCGATCGTGGTTATATCTCACTTCAAGATAACGGCCAACTCATCTTTAGTTCTTTACTGCCTAGTGATGTCATTACTGCGTGGGGTCTGAATAATCCTGCGAAAGTGAAGCCACTTACAAGCAAGCAGTCTTTTTATATGAACTTTCACCGAAGTGAAATTTTTCGTCATGGTTAAATATTCCGCAATAAGCAAAGCATCAGAACTCCAAGACCTTCAGCATAAAAAGTATCCTGTTGGGTCATCTTATTATGGCCAGTTTAATGGGGACGTAATATGAAAAACGCTAAAGAACTAATTGATAGTAATTATGAAAACCAGAAAAAATGGATTAAAGAATACTATCCAGATCATATTTTCTTAGCTCATGATGGGAGCGATTTGGGTGCCTTAATAATCGGGCTTGAAGATGAGATTTCTAACTACATGGATTTTCAATATCATGATGAATTAGGCGAATTGATCTATGACTATTCAGAAGAATCAACACATCAGCGGATTGAACAAATTAATAATGGTGCAAAACTCACTAAAGAAGAGATAGAAGTATTGCGCGCATATATTATTGAAGAAGAATATAATAATTTGGGGGGTTCTGGTATGGTTAATTGCTGTACCTACATAAACATAGCCATAGGCAAAACTAAATTATTTTCAGTTTATTATGGATTGATTGAAGGACAGGGCGGGTACAATCCAGCATTCTTAGGTATTTTTGAAAGTCTTGAAGTTGCAAAAGCTGAATTGGAATGTCTAGGCCAATTCATTTAATATTATAACACTAAATCAAAATTTCAGAATTAATTTACTTCTATTAGACATTACTAAAATTATAATTAGAATATTACGAGACTATTCATTTTTTGCAAAAAGTTTTGCAAGAAATATATTTAAAAGGTAATTAACTTTGTCTCAAAAAAAAATAATTTCAAAGTCTAAAATTGTAGCTGGGGAAGAAAGTTTTTATAATGAAGACTATGAAAGTGCCATGGAATACTTTCAAAGTGCTGCTGATAGTGGCGAGCCAAGAGGACTAACTTATCTTTCAAGTATGTACGAAGATGGTCATGGAGTTGAAATTGATGAATCTAAAACGATTTCCTTATTACATGAGGCCGCAGAACTTGGTGATACTGAAGCTTTTAACCGGCTTGGATTTTTACATACAGTTGGAAAATTTGTTCCCAAAGACCTTCATGCTGCTGTTGAATATCACAAAGTTGCAGCAAAACAAGGACATGCAAATTCGCAATGTGATTTAGGTCGCTTTTACATGGAGGGTTTAGGCGTTGAGAAAAATTTTCATGAAGCGCGAAAGTGGTATGAAATTGCATCAAAAGCTGATCATGTTGAGGCACAGTATGGATTAGCGGCATTATTGCTCTCTAATAGAGTAGATGTGCTTGAAGGTATGAAATGGTTGGAAAAAGTAGCAAAGTCTGGAAACGTAAACGCACAATATGAATTAGGTGGCCTCAAGGTAGGAGATAGGTATCCTGAACTTAAAGACTATGAAGGTTCAGATTATTGGTTGAGGGTTGCATCTCAAAATGGTTCTGTAGATGCAATTTATATGATGGCAAATCGTTTTGAACATGGAATTGGGATATCGCAAGATTATAAAAAGGCAAAAGAACATTATTGGGAAGCGCATTGCTTAGGCAATATCGAAGCAACTTTTGCTCTTGGAACCCTTTATGAACATGGATTAGCTGTTGAAAAAGATTACAAGACAGCTTTTAAATTTTACCATCAAGCTGCTGATAAATTTCATCTATCGGCACTGTTTAATTTAGGTAGATTTTATCAATTTGGGTGGAATGTAACGGCTGATTACTCACAAGCATATAGATATTACCTACTTGCGGCTGAGAGAGGACACAGAAAGTGTCAATATATGGTTGGGGATACTTTACTGAAAGGATATGAAGGAATTCCAGTTGATTTAAATGCAGGTGCCAATTGGATTGAGCGCGCAGCGATCGGGGGTTTAAATAAAGCTCAGGATTTGATTGGAGTGTGTTACATGACTGGTAACGGGGTCGTGCAAAATATGGCGCTAGCAGAGAAATGGTTCCGACTTGCAGTTGTAGATGGTGATGCTCGTACTCAGCACCATCTTGCATATTTAATTATACGTAAAGAAAATCCAAAACGAGACGACTATTACGAAGCACTAAAATGGCTTATTTTTTCATATAATAAGCTAGATAAAGAACCTAAAGATGAGAAAGATAGCCTCAATAAATTAATTCAATATGATTATGACTTTATAGAATCCAAACTTTCAATTGAAGAATTTGATGAAGCTACAAAACTTGCACTCTCTGATATGGAAAAAAGTTTCAAAATAGAACAATCCGATATGAGATGATTGCAAACTTGTTCTTACTTTTTTATTAATCATAAAAGAACAACATCAGGTCTCGCTTCAACCACAGCTTTTTTAAATCTACTCCAATAATAATTAGAATATTCTTGATCATAATTGAAGCTGCTGTAGGGGTCTTCAAATTCATAATATACCGCACGAATTTGATAAGGTTTCATCTTATTTATTACCTGTGCCAGTTTTACCTCATCATCAATGGATGTGGCCGCGTCATATAGATAATCTAGTTTAGTTGGTCGGTAGTAAGTTGTTTGTTC
>JGI20152J14361_10001788_pt1 | contig 13662 bp, 17 predicted proteins | sample COG_02_FD_14361 | JGI IMG/M metagenome (IMG submission 14361)
GGAGATCCAGGTGTGATTGTCTTGCCACTATCCAAGCTTGAGGAACACTTCGGTCTTGCAGAGGATCTGGATGAACTTGCTAACGCAGAAGCGATTCGTGAGTGGGATGATGCCCTATGATCCAGCAAACCACGCTTTACTACGCCAATGGTGGACAGAGGGTCGCCCACATCTGGCCAGAACCCTCTGGTTGGGTTATCTCCTGGTTAGTATCTCCTGAGGCCGTTATTGCACTCGTTCTCCGCGAACCATCTACCGCCCACTTCTATGACCATACCAACCAGAAGTGGACGGGTTCCGATCTCGTCGCTTTCCTCGATACACTCCCATTCTCTCAGCGAAGGTATAACCAAATTGGGTGGTGAGGGTCTTGAAGTCAAACACTACTGTGGATTGTAGATTCTGTCGGCTGATCAGGCATCCCGAGGAACGTCGGACGAGAACGTGCGGTGAGAACGTGCATTACATCGCCATCGAGGATCTCTATCCCGTGGCACCGGGGCACACCCTGGTCATCCCCAAGCACCATTCCGACGATTTCCTGGGTTGCGATGGCGACGATCTTGATGGACTCGGTTTGTTCCTCCGTCAGCAGGTCGATCGCATCATGTCTGAGACCGGTTGCGATGCCGTGAACGTCGGCACCAACATCGGATCGGCTGCCGGCCAGACCGTCTTCCACACCCATTGGCACCTCATCCCCCGTTGGCATGGCGATACTGATGCTCCGATCGGTGGCATTCGCAAGGTTCTCGATGGCAACGGGGAATACTGACCGCGACTTTAGGTAGTTGGGAGGTCGAACATCTCCTATGGTAGATCTGCTACGCACCATCAAGAATGCCCTTGATGCCCACGGGGCTCTTATCTTCGGTGGCGCCGTTGCGGCGGGTCTGGTCGCTCGACGAGCGTCCCTGAAGCGCAGTTCGTTCGATGCCGATTGGTCATACGTCACCTGTTTCGGTTGCGGACGTGGTGGTTATTCAGACGAGATGGCTTCCACCACAGATGACAGCGGCAAGGATCATTACAGTTGTGCTCGTTGTGCTCGTCCGGATCTATTCAGGCAGGCCGAGGACGATGAATCCGATGTCGATAATGAGATTGAGGGGATGTTTCTGAAGATGCAATTTGGGATGATGATCAATCTTCCCGCTGTTGGCAGTCGCTGGCGCCAACGTATGTGGTTAAGGGGTCCCTATGATTGGAAAAAGGATGACTATGGCCCCGGCAGATATGCCCCAAACCGCATGACCAATAACGTGATTGAGATTATTTCTGTGGTGAAGTTCAAGGACTCAGAAGGTGAGGAAGCGATTGTCCTTGTCTATATTGTTAGGGAGGCATCTGGTCGGAATCGAAATGGGTATAGGAAATACCGTGTGGATGATATTAGTTGGATGACTCCCGAAGCATTGGATGCTGGTGGTTGGCGTGAGGAACCCGATTCTGTTGGCATGGACGCCGAGGACGACGATTACGATTATATCGAGTGTGAGGGTTGCAGCAACACCATCTCGATCCACGATATGCTGGAAACCGCCGGTTGGAGTCGGGACGGTCACTGTGACGCCTGTGTGGAGGAACGCGAGGCCGAAGGCGCCGAGGGCACTAACCCTGGCAAGTGGTTTTTCCTCAGTTCCTACGATTACCTTTGGTTGGGAGTCATCCCCCACGAGGCCATGGAGCCTAATCATGGCTCCGTCAAGTTGGAACGCGAGGACTTCCAGGAACTGGAGGATGCCGATTTATTTGATATTGACCAGGTCTACTTTGATAGGGATTGGTTCCAACACTACTATGGACACGATCGTATTTTTGATCCACTCTCTGGAGACGAGTTCAGAATCGGAGCCCCTGGGGCTCATATTGAGGACTATGGACCTATCGTCCCCATGCTCATCCGGGTCACAGATCCCAATACAATTCAAATCCTCGTTGATGGTGGCTGCAAGGCTTTCGATAACCCCCCACAGACCAAAGCTGATTGGTCGATGGGTGATGGTGTTGTTGAGATTGATGGTGTTGCATATTCGATCAGCGACGACAACTACGCTGCAGAGGAAGATTCAAACAACCCCTGCCCACACTGCGAGGGCGCTGCAGGATTCCCCCGCGAGTTCTACTACCAGTCGGATCGCATCGACATGGTTCCCTGTGGCACCTGCTTGACCCAGGGTCGCTGTCCTGGTTGCATGGAGATCTACGCGGATCTAACTCGTGACAACACGCCCGAGGACGTCTTCTACGGATCAGGTTGCACAAGCTGTGGCTACTCCGAGTCGGACGCCCGTGAGGCTCGCAAGACCGCGCGCCGATGGGTCGATCTGATCGACAACCCCGCCGCCACCAGGTTCATGGACGCCGAGGACTACGGAGTCGGATCTGTCTGGATGGCCGAGCGATACGATCCTGCCAAGCACGCCAAGCCGTTGCCGATCGGATCCGTCCGACGTTTCCTCAGCACGATCCCTCAGCGTCAGCACTTCCGCATCGAGTTCGTCAAGTCCAGTGGCCACATCCGTTCCATGGATGCCATCCTGACCAAACCGTTCGCGGGCGGAGACGTCGCCAGCGTCCTCGAGATCTTCCCGGGTTCCGAGAAGTCCTCGGTTTTCAAGAGGTTCCGATTGGATCGCGTCATCTCCATCTACCGCGTCTGATTTAGGTAGTCGAAAAGTCCAATATCGTTTGGGCACTCCGGGACGCTTTCTTCCCCCACCACCACTACCGGTGTTGCCCTCCCTTTATGCACGGTCCTGACGAAAGTCTGGCTCATGCTTAGGTATCAGCAGATGGAACCCATGGATATGAGCAAGAGTAACAACGATCGGCTGATGCAGAAGACAGGTCTACTCATCGTCTACGCTTGGGTTCTGCTGGCGGTCGGGTTCTTCGTCCTCACCGCTTGGGATCCCACATACCTCAATTCCTCCGAGGACTACGTCTCCATTCTCGCCATCATCGGGGGTCCCGCACTCCTGATCATAACCAAGATCATCGAGACGTGGAACCAGGAGAAGCAGGTCGAGATTCAGGACTACGAAGCCCAGGCCACTCACATTCGTTCGATGGATGCGATCCGCGTTCGGCATTCTGCTGACATGGAACGCAATCCCGGCGTGGATGCACAGTCGCAGGCAGCCACCGACGGCATACAGGATGCCCGCATGGTCATGTTCGAGGAGAGACTCAATGAAACCGTCGCAGCACTCGTCATGGTTCGTGAGGAGATCGACTCCAGCAAATCGCCCCACAAACCCTCGAAAGGCAAGCGTGGCGAGTGAGTGCTTAGGTATCTGCAGAGATAACCTTGTCCCATGCCCGACGAACTCGAAGACATAAAAGAGCGCGCACGTGTGGTCGCTGAGGCCACGGGTCGTAACGAGGCGGATGTCCTCGCCGACCTTCTTGACGATGGTATCCTCAATGATTCACACCGCAAGGACGAACCCAAGGATCTCATAACCCAACTCAAGGAGGCTGCCGAACTCATCACCACGGTCCAGGCCGTCAACGCACAGGTTTCCGAGAACAAGGTTCTCAACGGAGGCGACAACAAGACCGATGTCAAGATCGAGACCACGCTCGAGGGCGACATCGTCGATCGAGCACTCGCCTCAGCCCAGCGCAAGGCCGATGATCTCAAGAAGCTCATCGCCACACTCGTGCCCGTCTTCCTGCTCCTGACCGGTGGATCCCTGGAGGCTTTCGGTGTCATCGATGTCCTCGGATCCGATGGTGATGATGGCGATGATGGGAATCTCTACATCGAATACGGGGGTTGTCTGGTTCCCGATGCCGTGAATTACGATCCCGATGCCGACTACGAGGATGGTTCCTGCTACTGGGACGACAACAACGGTGGCGGCGGTGGACCACCAGACTGTGAACCTGATTGGTGGTGGCAGAACGAAGCCATCTTTGACCATGACCACGATGGACAGGGATTCAACAACGACATCCGAGTTCAAGTGGATTTCCGAGACATTAACCAATGCAACGAACACATGAACAACGGCTACTTTGAAATCATGGTTGGCGACGAAGACCGAATCTTAGAATACAACTTCCATGATGAGTTCACTATCAACGAGCATTATCTCAACCTTGCGGCTGGGGATTACTATGTCTCCGTGGATTACTACACTCACGATGGTTCCCATTGGTCGGGACCGACCGCATGGGTTACATTGGAAAGCGAACCGACTTGTGATACGGATTTGATTCACAAAGAGGCTGAATTGTATTTGCTCAACAGCAACGAATTAGAGGTCGCCATGATCATTCAATCTAACAACGATTGTGAGGACGAAATGGATTTCATGTTTAGCCTGTATCGCAACGACACTTACCAAAGCACCGTTGAATACGGAGTTTTGCCTGTGTTCACCGTTTCGGGAACGGGCGAATACCGAATTACATTCGGTCATAGCGATTGGAAAAACCTCGGAGAGGGTCTTTGGAATCTTGAAACCCGATTTTACACCGAATCCGATGGTGAAGTTTGTTGCATAATGACAAACAAGGTTGAGGTCAAGTCGGATTCCTGACGGCACGTTTATCACGAGGGTTCGTCAGCATCGCACATGACCCATCCAGGTCCGCCGATCGATCCCAGCGGCAAACCATACCGCCGTCTGGTTCAGCAGCACTACTCCCACGACCCTTGGAAGCAGACCGTCTGTTGCATCCTGCTCAACAGGACCCGACGTTGCGTCCTCGACCGTATCCGCCACCGGCTGTTCCGGGCATTCCCGAATCCCGCAGCCATGGCCGCCGCCGATCCGGAACGCATCGCCAGGATCATCAGATCGCTGGGATTCCAGAATCGTCGTGCCAGCGCCCTGATCAGATTCTCGGCAGAATACGCTGAATGGGATCGGGCGGGGCGTCCAGGGGATGCCGAGGGACTCCGAGATCTCTACGCCGTCGGCGACTACGCCGTCGATTCATGGGCCATCTTCGTCGATAAACGCCGTGATGTGGTTCCCACCGATCTCAAACTGATGTGGTGGCTGGCCGAGAGGGCTTAGGTAGCAGTTCCGCCCATACCCACCCATGGTCAAGGAGGACGGTCCCTGGGAACTGGGCGATGAGATCGATGAGCCATACCCAGGCAATCGATACATCGAGTCGATGGTCGATGTCCCTAACAAGGTTGACGTCCTCAACAGTATCAGTCAGGAGTGGATTTCCGAGATTGCCGACATGACGAGTCCGTTCTCCGATTCCGAGAGGGCCATGCTGTCGTTCATCGTCAACACCCTCATCGAGGGCAATCCCGATCAGCGCATCGAATCCATGTCATGCACCATTGGAGATGTCCAGGCCGCCGTGGCATCCGAGATCCACAATTCTATGGTGTATGACCTCAACAGTTGGTGGCCTGGGAACCCTGGCAACACAGGGGAAAAATACGATCGTAGCGCCCTCCAGTTCATCTCCGATCCACGACAACCGGGTCTGCAGCTAATACAGCGCATCCCCTGCGCCATCCACGTCTACAAGCAATTGGGGAGTGTGGAGTTCGAGGTTTCCAATACCAGCCATGGCGAGAACGTCATGATGGGCAAAACACCCGCACTCCCGATCACCGTCCTCGATCCGCTTGCAGAATCCAACGATCGTGCCACATGGTGGCTGGGTATGTTCATCCACTACACCCTCAAGCAACGCGATGTCAAGGTTCATTTCCTTGGCGAGACGGGTGGTCTTCGTCTTGGGGCGGTGATCAACCGCACCATCAAGTAGGTGCACCTGCCATCACGACTCATGACCGACCGCACCGTCCTGATCGACGCAGGTTGGTTTGTCGGAAGGTGGCGACGTCATCTCTACGCCAAGCGTGGTCTGCTTGCTCGCATCCTGGCAGGCGTTGCCAATGGCAATTGCGATCCTGCCAAGGGCGTCAGGGCTGGACGTCGAGCCATCGTCCAGGATCTCAAGTATCTCGCTTTCCGATTCCGCCATCTCGGATTGTCATCTGCCGATGTCATCGTCTGCTACGACGGCACGCATGCCCGCCAGCGTCGTGGTGCCCTCCTCGAGACATACAAGGCCAACCGCATCATGATACACCCCGATGCCACCGAGATGGAGGCGGAGGAGATCATACAGTCATACCGCGCCTCCGAGTCCACCATCCAGGACATGCGTGATCATTTCACCACCTTCGAGTTCCCGTTGTCCCTCAACGACAAATGGAGTCACCGCTACACCGAGACCCACGAGGCGGATGACCTCATCGCCGATTACGTCGTGGCAGCTCCCGCTACCGAGCAGATCACGGTAGTCTCGGCGGATTCCGATCTCGTCCAACTGCTGGCATACCCCAACGTCCAGATCCTCGATCCCACCGCAGGGGACAAGACCAAGGTCTTGATCACCACCGAGGATGTCGTTTCCAAATACGGTGTCACCCCCGGTGATTACGCTGATTGGAAGGCACTCGCTGGCGACTCTTCGGACAACATCCCTGGTCTTCCCGAGATCGGTGGCGTCAAGGCGGCCTCGTTGGTGGTTGAACACGGATCATTGGAGTCGATTCCCGACGAGAGCTTCGCTTATGGTAGGGTATCCGAATCTTGGCGCCCTAACCTCCCCGCGCATCTGCGTGCGTGGATGGACGCCCAGACCCGCCGCGATGGCACGGCGGCAGGGGATGATCTCGTGGCTCGCAGGCACGGACGTCTGATCACAGAACTCGCCAAGGGCGAGTCACCCACCCGACCGATCCGATACTACCAAACCCTGATCGATGCCGAGGCCATTCCCGAATCGGCTGTCGAACTCGTTGATCTGCGCCCCATGGCCATGGTCTACCGACGCATGATTCGACTCCCGTTCGAGTGACACTTAGGTAGTCGCGGACACAAGCATGGATCGTGGGACGCAAAGGCAAATCCTCACTCGTCAAGACGGAATCTGGTCACCTCGTCAAATCGTTCTCGGAAGCACGCGTTGACGATTGGTTCCATTCCAATGGATACCGCACAGTCTACGAACCCACCATCGAACTCAACGGTGAGGACTTCGTTCCCGATTGGTTGATACTGCCCAACGACTCCACCGTTCTTCGCCCCATAGTTGTCGAATACTGGGGGCTCCTACGCGATGGCGTGGTCGCCGACTGGGTGATCCAGCGTCGCGAACGTTACACGCGTCGAAAGGAGATCAAGGAGGCCAAATACGGATCCTCGGATGCTTATGATTTCATAGGCATAATACCCAGTCAACTCGATGATCCGGATTTCGATCGGTGGATGCAGGATCAGTTACGGATCCTCTGTCGGAATGAATACCTCACTCGGTTCTCGGCGGTTGATCCGAGTCAGATTGAAGTATGAACCCCCATCTCGTCAGACCATGGCACAGACACCTACGCAGAACATACGGACGCTGGTATTGGAAGAGGAACTCCTCGACACCCTGGTCGAATTGACGGATTCACCGGGCGAAATGCCCCATCGAGCCATCCATCACCTACTGCGTCAGTTGAGGAGCATGGGACATTCCCATCGTGACAATTGGTCGATCCGTTTGTTCAACGGCGACTCCGATGCCGATCTCGATCCAGCCTATGCCGAGCATCTCGATCGACTCAACAGCGGACTACCCAGTGAATGGCCACCGATCCCCTCCGATGAGGAACGTTGAGGTAGTCGGCTCACCGAGGGTCGTTCATGGATACGAGTTCCACCATCAACCGCGGAACATACGCATCACCGGACACGGTCATCGTGATCGGCGACAAGACATTCACCAGATACGTCCCCGAATACACTACGGTCAGGGGGCGATATTCCCAGGATGTCGCTACCGGCAAGGTTGCTTACCAGACCACGCCATGTCCTGGTGAGCAGGACGGGAGTCCCCGATCTGGTAGCACTGAACGTCACGACGTCGCATTTGAGGATGATTGGGACGGTGATGTTCCTGATGAGTGGAATGACGATGACAAGGGATACCTACGACGAAGTGTTGAGTGCACCAAATGTGGTTGGTTCGCCATCGCCAGTATGCACGGAACCGATCCAGAGAATCTCAGTCACTTCGGCCTATGCCCCTATTGGATGGCCGATAACTACCACTACGGATACTCGGAACTGGACAGGATGGCGGGTTCGCCCTCGGGAACCACCATCCAGTTCTGGCAGGATCATGGCTGGCTCATCAGTAGCCGCGGAGATCCTTTGGAGGTCGATTACGATCTCACCCACGATCGGCTTCCGATCATCGAGAACGGCAAGGTCATCTGGCAGATAGTGTGAGTTGACTAATTATGGATACACGGGTCGTTTTGAACAGATTCGAATTGGCCATCAGTGAAGTCAGCTCACCCAGCACCACGGCAGGACTGGGGTCATACGTCATCACACCTTGTCCCCAGACGGGTTCCACCCACGACACCCTCGTCCGCACCGTTGAGGATTTTCCTTGGGCTACCGTTGAATGTTATTTTTGTGGTTGGCTGGCATTGGCCATCGTGGATGAGATCCTTCCGAACACCCTACCACCTGTGATCACCAATTCACCGTATCGCGTTACCAGGAGTAACCGAACCAATTATGTCATAGAGACTTTGATTCCCGATGACAGTTATCAGCAGGATGGATCTCCCATACACCTGTGGAAGGATCCGACCACGGACACATACCACACCCACGATCGCATGCCAGTCCCGGATCCCAACGATCCGAATGAGTTCATCTGGTCGACCAATTGAGTTGAACATGAACTGATGCACTCATATAGGTGCCAGCACCAACCGCAACTATGAGTTCACCGATCAACACCGTTGTTGATATTCATGAGGATGAATGGTTTGCCGTCTCCCTGGTCGATCAGCAGCTCGGATTCGATGTCGTCCACGAGGCTCTGCCCGAGGGTGACTTCGCCATCATCACGGCGGACGGCCACCGCACCGTCATAGAACGCAAGACCTGGGCGGACGCCATGGGATCCTGGAAGTCCAAGCGCATGCCCGAGCAGATCTCGAGACTCGTCGAGAACGCCGATCGATACTTCCTGCTCATAGAGGGCTCTCCCGATCTCGTATGGGGATCGTCCAAGTCCGATGTCGCCAGTCTTCAGGCACACCTCAATCGTTTGTCTACCGAGGTTCTTCCCGTCGTCTACACCTCCGACAAGGCAGGAACCGTCCGACAGGTCTCGGCCATCCGACGTCGGATTTCCGAGGGCAATTTCGGGGTATTCGTCCGTCCGGTCACCGTGGTGCAGACCACCCGCAACCGACACTCCTCGCTCCTCGAACGCATCCCCAAGGTCGGTCGAGGCACCGCCGAGAAGATCATGGCTTCCTACACCTCGGTCGAGGATCTCGTCGCCAATTGGTCGGACCCGGATCGGGCAGTTATGGGCGTCAAGTCCAAGACCTGGCAGGGACTCGGTTCGTTCCTCACCCAGCCATGGAGAGCCGTCTCCTCGAGCGATGAGCGAGAGGTGATAGTCACCGTTCAGGCCGAGGGACCTAAGTTGTGGCCGGAAGGATCGGGGGCTGACGACGGACCCACCCAGCAGACTCTTGGTTGATATAGGTGATTGCAGAGGTGTATTGTTAATGGAACTCTTCATCGGTATCCTCGGCATGTTATTGATCTATTATCTGGGGCAGATCCTCTATCCCGATGTTCCCCCGCATAAGACCATTCAGATAGAGGAGGAATGAAATGCCACTCGACGCATCCATCAAGGTTCCTGCTTTCAAGAACGTCCTGAAGATACTCAAATCCGTTCGCGAGGAGGCCATCGTGATCTTCGATACCGACGGCATGATGGTTCGCATGGTCGATGAGGATCGTGCCCGCATGATCCAGGTTCGCATCAGTAACGATGATGGATTCGCCGACTACTCCTGCGATCGCCGATACGAGATGGCGGTTGTCCTGGTTCGCATGAATGACATCGTCAAGGCACTGACAGCCAAGGACGATCTGCGTCTCCGCGTCATAGATCACGAGGATGGCACCTTCCGATTCGCACTCATGTCCAACGGCATGGAACGTGGCATCAAGCTCCTAAACATGCGCCTCATGGAGGGTCAGCGTGCACCTCCCTGGCCTTCCTTCGACTTCGCGTTCTCCGCCACCGTGCCCGCCGCGGAGGTTCGTTCCTTCGTCAAGGCAGCCGCCGTGGCTACGGATTTCAGCATCACCGTCGAACCCGATGCCACCGGCAACGGCGTCACATGGTCGATCTCCGACGAGCGTGAACCGCTGGTCTGGCGACCCACCGACTGCACGGTTGATTCCGATGGCCATGCCACCAGCCTATACAACGTCGAGAAGGTGTCGTCCGTCATAGGCGCCACCGTCGGCAAGCAGGAGTTATCGATCCGTGGCGGCAACGACACGCCCGTCGAGTTCGCTTGGAGTCCCCACGATGGAATCTCGATGACCGCGCTGGTCGCACACAGGAGCTGAGAACATGAACTCGAAACCAACCAATTACGAAGCCGCTAAGTCCATGGTATCCGTCGGAGAGGAGGTCACCTCCGCCCTCGTCATAGATCGTCTGATACAGACCGGTCGACGCGAGGTTCCGGCTCGTCGCCAACTCTCCGCCCTCATGAAGAAGGATCCGGATTTCACAGTCATACCTACACGGGGCAAGGGTCCACTCGTGTTCCGGAGGCGTTCCTGATTGCCCACCGTCGATGTCCACATCGGTGAGGTGGTCGACCGCCTGTCGGCGTTCGCCGACGATACCTTCCACTGCGTGGTCACCTCGCCGCCCTACTGGGCCCAGCGCGACTACGACGACGCCGATCAGATCGGCAACGAAACCGATCCCCGGGACTACATCGATCGCATGGTCTCCGTCATGCGCGAGGTCCGTCGTGTCCTCCGACCCGACGGCACCTGCTGGTTCAACATCGGCGACACCTGGCTTTCTAAGAAGGCCGGTGGCGGTCGGCGCAAGGAGGTTATGGGAATCCCATGGATGTTGGCATTTGCCCTACGAGACGATGGTTGGATGATTCGACAGGAGATTATCTGGTCAAAACCGGATCCCACTCCCGAGTCTGTCAAAGATCGAGTCACCCGCTCACACGAAACCATATTTTTACTCACCAAGACCACCAATTATTGGTTTGATGTTGAAGCCATCAAAGAGCCTGCTAAGTGGGGCGACGGTTCTAAGGGAACCTCTAAGCCTCGTGGATCTTTCAATAGCAAAGGCACACCCCGCCGAGATGGTGAGGGTTTCCGCTACATCTCCGATACCCGTCGCAAGCGATCGGTCTGGGAGGTCGCTACATCACGCTACCGTGGAGCCCACTTCGCTATGTTCCCACCTGACCTAATTGAACCCTGTATCCTTGCTGGTTGCCCACCCGATGGAACCGTTCTTGATCCATTTGGTGGTTCTGGAACCACGGCCGGAGTCGCCGCCACCCTGGGGCGCTCATCGGTCATCGTCGAACTCAATCCCGACTACGTCNGGGACGTCGTCCCCGATCGTCTCGAGTGGATCCTGGATCGGGCCGGCACCGACCCTGACGATCACCCGGAGGTCCGTTTCCACTGGGAGATCTCGGGTGTCCAGACCACACCTTCGTCGGATAACGGTTGATACCGACAACCTCCCACGAGGCGGTCCGTTCCGAGGCTTCAAGTAGTTGCTTTCACGACCCAGTAATCCGTGTCGGTATGTCCGACCAGATGTGATCCCGATGACCGATAGTTACGACCCAGAAAAACCGCCTGCATACACCCCCGAAGGACTCGCCGACGTCATCTTCAAACAACGATACGCCATCGCTGGCTCCGAGGATTGGGACGCCGCCACACGCCGTGTCGCCGAACACATCTCTGCTGCCGAACACAACGGCAATCGCACCAAGTGGGCGGATCGTTTCCACCACGCCCTCCGCGACAATCTCTTCATTCCTGGTGGCCGCATCTTCTACGGATCTGGACGACCCAAGGGTCAGCTCCTCAACTGCTTCGTGGTTCCTACCGACGATTCCCGTGAGGGATGGGGCAAGACCGTATCCGACATGCTCGTCATCTCGGGCACTGGTGGTGGTGTCGGCATCAACTTCTCGCCGATCCGCCCGCGGGGCACACCGATCGGTGGAACCGGTGGCGAGGCTACCGGAGCCACATCGCTGATGGAGGTCATCGACCAGGTCGGTGAGGTCATCAAGGCCGGTGGCGGACGCCGCACGGCACTCATGCTCTGTCTCGACTACAACCACGGCGATCTCCGTGAGTTCCTTTTCAAGAAGTTCAATCGCGTCGAGATCGACACCACCTCGGAGGAATCGGTTCGAGCTGCACTCTCCAAGACATACCCAGATCTACCCGCCGATTCGGTCAGCGCCATCATCGATGCCGTCGCCGACGATCCGCAATCGGAGATCGTTCTCCACCACCTGCTCAAGCACCAACGTGACAAGGTTCTTCGCAACGCCAATGTCTCCATCAATGTCGATCAGGCTTTCTTCGATGCGGTTCACGCAGAGGAGGACATCGTAATGACATGGAGGGGCAAGGAGGTCGATCGTATAGCCGCCACGGAACTCTGGGATCTCATCGCTCGCAACGCCTGGGAATCGGGAGAACCCGGTATCCTCAATCGCGGTCTCGCCAACGAGATGAACAACATCTGGTATCACTCTCCCCTGATCAGCACCAATCCATGTGGTGAGATCTGGCTCGAACCATACGGTTGCTGTGATCTCGGTGCCATCAACCTCAGTCGCCACATCAACGAGTCGGGTGACGATTTCGATTGGGACGCTCTCGCGGATACCGTCACCATGGGTGTTCGTTTCCTCGACAACGTCTTGGACGTCAACACATACCCGCTACCGGAGATCGAGAAGAACTGCCGTCAGGTTCGCAGGATCGGTCTCGGAGTCCTCGGTCTCGCCCATGCTCTCGTCAAGATCGGGATCCGCTACGATCGTGCCGACGGACGTCGCAAGGTCGACCAACTCTTCAACTTCATCAAGAAGCGATCCTACGAGGCCAGCACCTACCTGGCTGCGGAGAAGGGAGCATTCCCCGTATTCGATGCGGACAAGTTCCTCGATTCGGGATTCTGCAAGACACTCAACAAGAGCACCCGTGCCAAGGTTCGAGAATACGGGATCCGCAACTGCGCCATCCTCACCATCGCACCCACGGGAACCACCAGCATGGTGGCAGGAACCTCCTCCGGCATCGAGCCCATCTTCGCCTGCGGATACCGTCGTCGATACTACGCGGCTGCCGAGGGATCCAACGATCGTGTCCTGCAGGAGCAGATCGTCATCGATCCACTCTTCCAGGATCTCTACGAATCGGGAGCCGATGTCAGTGCCTTCGTCTCCTCGCACGAGGTTGACGTTGAATCCCACCTGAAGATGCAGGCCATCTGCCAAAAGCACATTGACAACGCCGTTTCCAAGACCATCAACCTACCCAACGACTACCCCGTCGAGGATTTCAAGGATATGCTCTTGGAATACGCACCCAAGCTCAAGGGCACCACGATCTACCGATCGGGATCGCGTGGCAACGAACCACTCACCCCGCTTTCGGTCGATGAGGCTGTGGCTCACCTCGAGTCCCAGGGTGTTGTTCCACGATCTTCCGATGACAATGACTTCCTCGCTGCAGCCACCGAAGAGATGGCCTGTCCCGATGG
>JGI20152J14361_10001791_pt1 | contig 13631 bp, 9 predicted proteins | sample COG_02_FD_14361 | JGI IMG/M metagenome (IMG submission 14361)
ATAAAAGAATTGCCAATGACCGACGGGAGTTCCTTGCTCGTAGTTACCCCTTCTTTTCAAATTCCCATTGGGATGATAAAATTCCCATATCCCCATATACAAATTATTGAAATACCTCCCTTTCTTCTCTAAGGCTCCTGTTTCATGATAGTAAAACGCAGAATCTTTTAAAGCATCTTGGCCCCAAGTTTCAATGGCTTGCAGAGATCCATTAGGGTAATAATACTGCTGCTTTCCATCCAAACTACCTTCACTATAAACGAGTTTTGCACTCAAGGCGCCACTGACATAATAGAAATTCCAGTCACCCACTCTCTGATCATCAATACTCAGGCCTATGGATTTCATCACACCAAAATCCTGGTAATAAGTAGTATCCTGAGCAGCGACTGTTGAAGTAACTGACCACATTAATATCAATATTGGTAACCTTAAAATCATAGTTCACCTAAAGGTAATTGCATTATACAAACAATAAAATTAATATTTAATGAATGATCTGGCTAATAACACTGAGCAGATCAGGTTGTATTAACTGCACTGAACATGATTAAGAAATTTTCATTTGCCGCTATCCTATTATTGAGCACCCTCCAGAGTATCGGACAAATAGCCAACCCCACTGTAGGCGCGCGCAGCGCGGGAATGTCAGGAGCCTCCCTCACCTTGAGCGACGGATGGTCTTTGTTCAACAATATAGGTGGCTTGGGTAGTATTGAGCAGGCTCATTATTTCTTGGGCTATAAACGCCCGTTTGGTCTCTCAGTTTTTCAAACGCTCGCGGCAGGCTATGTACATCATTCCGAAAAATACAATTTAGGTGCGGTTCATTTGCCGCTATCCTATTATTGAGCACCCTCCAGAGTATCGGACAAATAGCCAACCCCACTGTAGGCGCGCGCAGCGCGGGGATGTCAGGAGCATCTCTCACGTTGAGCGACGGATGGTCTATGTTCAACAATATAGGTGCCTTGGGTAGCATTGAGCAGTCGCATTGTTTTTTGAGCTACAAGCGCCCATTTGGTCTCTCTGTTTTTCAAACGCTCGCGGCAGGCTATGTACATCATTCCGAAAAATACAATTTAGGTGCCGCCATCTTGAAATTTGGAGACCCTTTTTATAATGAACAACAAATACGCATAGGCATAGGCAATAAAATACAAAGATTCTCATTGGCTGGATCACTAATCGTCAACCAGTTTCATGTAGACACCCAACCCAACAAGCATTATGTTTTGTTTGATTTGGGAGGTTTGGCCGACCTCACGCCCACCCTGCTGTTAGGCATGTCCATCAGTAATGCCAACACCTTATGGTATCGAGAAGTGACGACCTCAATTCCTATGATTTTAAAACTAGGCCTCTCTTATCATCCGATTACTGATCTTAAACTCAATGCAGAAGTAGAACAAGCTACACTTACGGATCACTTATTTAAATTTGGCTTAGAATACGAAGTCGTCAAACAACTTCTTTTCCGAACAGGTTTTAATACCCAACTTCAGTCGTTTTCAGTGGGCTTAGGCCTACTCATTCAAAACTTTTCATTGGATTATGCCTTCACTGAGCAACCTAGCTTAGGATCTATTCACGAATTTTCTATAAGCTTTCGATGAAGTTAAAGCTCAAATTAATTTTAGGGATGTTAGGGATGCTTACCCGCATACCACTATGCGCTCAAACCCATCAAGCAATTGATATTGAGCAGCTGCTTACCAATTTATCTCAAACTGAAAATGTAGAGCTGAACTACGACGATATCTATCAGCAACTCATCCATATTATGGAAGCGCCCTTCGACCTCAACCAGGTGACTGAAAATGAACTCTCCTCATTGCCTTTTTTGGAGAGCCGTCAGATCCGTGCCCTTTTAAGGTACCGAGCAGCGCAAGGTCCGTTTTACAATTTATACGAATTACAAGCTGTACCCGAGCTCGATGCCGTAGAAATCCAGCAACTACTCCCGTTCATCACCATAAAAGGAAATAGCCCCACAGTTTCAGTGCCCTTACACCAAAATTCACTTTTATTGCGCCAGACGCAACCCCTTCAAAAAGCCAAGGGTTACCAAGATTCCTCCTCATATGAAGGCCATAACGCCCATGTTTTTTTTAAATTGAAATTAAAAAATAGCGCTCAATTTGACGTGGGCTTAATCGGAGAAAAAGACAGTGGCGAATCCTTTACTTGGGACCAAAAGTCGAAAGGATTTGACTTTTATTCTGCCTATATCCAGGTGAAAGATCGGGGTCCCTTAAAAAATTTAATCGTCGGTGATTATCGATTACAGATGGGACAAGGATTGGTCTATGGCTCAGGATATGCTCCTGGCAAAGGGCGGGAGACCCTTCTGGCAGTACGCAGAAATGGCTTAAATGTACGGCCCCATCATTCCCTTAGAGAAACCGGCTTTTTCCGAGGTTTCATGGCCACATTTGACTTCCCTCAGATCCAATTTGGCGGGCATGCCTCTTTACTCAAACAGGATGGGAATATCAGCAATGATGGCCTCATGGCCTCTGACTATGTCAGCAGCTTACAAAAATCAGGGCTGCACCAAACTTCCAACCAAATCGAAGCCAAAAACAGTCTAAATGAGCGTTCATTAGGTGGCTTTATTGCGCTCAAACCCATCCGTTCATTGCGCGTGGGTATCACGTATTTGACCAGTCATTTCTCACTTCCTCTCGCTGCCAATAGATCCTTGTCCCCTGCTTTTTATGGAGATAAAAACCAAATAGGAAGTCTGTACTATGATTGGAATTTTGAAAATTTTTTAATCTTTGGTGAAGGTGCCATTTCTCAATCAGGAGGCAAAGGTTGGGTAACAGGCATGATGGTCAATTTACTTCCTAAAATAGACCTCAGTATGGTTTACAGAAACTATGATTCGGATTTTCATAGTTTCTATGGAAAGGCCTTTGGAGAAAAAAATGTTAATAACAACGAGAAAGGCCTCTATTGGGGTTTAAAGATCAAACCCAATACAAAGCATTTATTCTCGGCTTATTATGACCTATTCAGGTTTGATGTCTTACAATATCAAGTGTACGGCCCTGCACAAGGCTTTGAATATTTAGCCTCCTATCGGTACACACCCGATAAGGAAACGACGTTGGATGTGTATTACCGCAAACAGCAAAAACCCATGAATGTGATAAATGAAAATGGTAAAATACGAGAAGTTCATGGTATCGCTAAACATAATTATTGGTTACGCGTGAATAAAAAAGTCACAAATTACCTTGAATTAAAATCTCGGCTTCAATTCAGTTATACACACCAAGCAGGTGTTTCAAAAAATGGCTATTTGGCCCTTCAGGATGTGATTCTGCGCAAGAAACAGTTTAGTTTCAGTACCCGAATCGCCATCTTTCATACCCAGGACTACGCCAACAGACAATATGCCTATGAACGAGATGTACGCTATCGACTTGAAATGCCTGCTTACCAAGGTTCAGGCTTGAGGAGCTATCTGCTTTTTGAATACAAGATGAATGCTAAAATGGTCTTTTGGATCAAGTATGGAAAATTCTATTATCCCCAACAAGATGCGGTGGGTACTGGGCTTGCCCAAACTCAAGGGCCTCAAAGATCAAGCTTAAGAAGTCAAATTTATATTAAATGGTGAGTAAATCCGATGAGCCCACCTTTAAAGAGTACTGAAATAGAGATGGATATCGATCTGAAAAAGGACCAATTAAAATAGACCAAGATGTAGATCTATTCATCGAAGTACAACTATATTTGCACTGAATTTTATAATAATGCATCCGTAGTTCAACTGGATAGAATACCAGATTTCGGCTCTGGGGGTTGAGGGTTCAAATCCTTCCGGATGCACAAAAGGCCTTTTGAATCAAAAGGCCTTTTTTTTGTCCCTCTTTCAAGCTTTTCATAAGGTAGCCATACCTACCTTTCAGGTATCAACACTCGAAAAAAAGGAATAACCCAGAGCAAACAGATAGGAAAAAAGCCTTTATTCATTTGTTAAAAAATCATAAAACCTCCTCAATTAAGCGGTTTGAAGAGCGGTAATCTTTGGGGTTATCCAATTTTCATTAGCTTTGTACCTAAGATATGGTGTGAAAACTGATCGGAAACTAGAAAATATGCTTAAATCCTTGCTATCTCTGTTATTGTCATTGACCATTCTCTTTGGTTCAATGGGTATATCCGTGTACAAGCATACCTGCAAGCTGTTCAATCAAACAGAGACGACCTTTTTTCAGCCAAAACCCTGCTGTGAAAGCGCAAATGATAAAGGTTTAGCCATCGATGTCCCTTGTTGCAGCTCAGAAGTTTCGCAGTTTGAAATACCTACAGCGGCTTTGTCGTTGGATATTGACCCAATCCAATTTATGGGCCTTGCGGCTATAAAAGAACCTGCACACCCAACCAGCACTATGGGTGAAGACCTAATTTCCATAAAACACCCGATTCAAATACCTCCCCTGATTGAAGAAGACCCTCAATCTTGGAACCAAGTATATATTATCTAAACCCATAGTTTTAGGATTCGTCCTGATTGCAATTTTTCTATTGCCAGTTGCCTTAAAATAACTGAACTCAACTATGTTAGATAAAATAATATTATATTTTCTTAAATATCGACTGATTACCCTGATTCTCATGATCATATTGATCAGCTGGGGTATTCTGGTCTCCCCCTTTTATGGGAGAAACCAAGCCACAGCACTTACAAGAGTTTCTGTGGATGCCCTTCCTGACATTGGCGAGAACCAACAAATTGTTTTCACCGAATGGCCCGGTCGATCTCCTCAAGATATTGAGGATCAAATCACCAACCCGCTCACCTCTACCTTGTTGGGAATCTCTGGCGTAACATCCATCCGAAGCTCCTCTGTTTTTGGTTTTTCAAGTATTTACGTGATTTTCAATGATGACAAAGAGTACTATTGGACGAGAGCTCGAATCTTAGAAAAATTAAATGCCTTACCCAATGATTTATTACCCGAAAATATCCGCCCTACCCTCGGACCCGACGCTACCGCACTAGGACAAATATTTTGGTATACCCTCGAAGGTCGAGATGCCCAAGGAAATACTACAGGGGGCTGGGATTTGCATGAAATCCGATCCGTTCAGGACTTTTATGTCAAATACGGTCTAAGCGCAGTTCAAGGGGTATCAGAAGTTGCCTCTATTGGGGGTTTTGTTCAAGAATATCAAGTGGATGTGGACCCTGATCTCTTGAAAACTTATGACGTATCTATCGACCAAGTAGTTAGGGCTGTGAAAAATGCCAATAGAGACGTAGGTGCCAAAACGATGGAAATTAATAAAATCGAATACCTGATCAGGGGATTGGGCAACCTCACCTCCGTCACAGATCTAGAATATGCCGTCGTAAAAATGAAAGGTGACGTTCCCTTAAGAATCAAAGACATAGCGCAGGTAGCCATAGGCCCCGAAATCCGAAGAGGTATTTTAGATAAGGAAGGCGCTGAAGTCGTAGGTGGCGTGGTGGTTTCTAGATTTGGTGCCAACCCGATGGAGGTCATCGAAGCAATCAAAAGAAAAATCAGCGTACTAGAGCAAGGAATGCCCAAAAAAATCCTTGAAAATGGGATAGAGAGCACTTTGACCATTGTTCCCTTTTACGACCGCACACAACTCATCAAAGAGACCCTAGACACCTTATGGGACGCCCTAAACCTGGAGGTGTTAATCACCATGATCATTGTACTGATCATGTTGTTTAATCTCAGGGCTTCCTTGATGATCGCTGCGGTGTTGCCTATCTCGATATTGATCGTATTTATACTGATGCGGATGTTTAATGTGGAAGCAAATATTGTCGCCTTGTCAGGCATTGCTATCGCGATAGGCACCTTGGTGGATCTGGGTATAATTTTATCTGAAAACATCGTTCGACATCTTAAGGAGGGAAGTGACCATTTATTTGAAAAAATAAAGACCGCTACTCAGGAAGTAAGTGGCGCCATCCTTACTGCAGTCGCTACCACCATCATCAGCTTCATCCCTATTTTTGTCCTTGAAGCAGCGGAAGGAAAATTATTTAGGCCTTTGGCTTATACCAAAACTTTTGCCCTGGTGACGGCCTTGCTGCTCACTTTATTGGTACTCCCTACCATTGCCTATTTCCTTTTTGGAATCAAAGTCAAGGAGAAAAAAATTAATATGCTCTTCAATGCACTCCTCATTGCGACGGGCTGCGTATTGCTGTGGGTACTGCCCTGGGCGGGCCTGTTCATGATGGTATTAGGCCTATCATGGCTTTTAAAGGCTTACGGACCTGGGGATAACAGGTGGGTGAAGAACCTTCCCATAGGCATCATGATTGTGACCAGTATCGGACTACTGGCCACACATTGGATGCCTTTGGGCTTAAATGAAGCTTTGCCTTTAAACATCCTCTTCATTGTCCTCATCCTAGGGGTCATCCTAGGACTCTTGGGACTCATTACCTTTAGATACGAATACATTTTGAACAAGTGTCTGACTTATAAAAAGACCTTCTTAAGTATCCCTGTATTGCTGATCTTCTTGGCTGCCCATATTTGGTTGGGCTTTGAAAAAGTAGCGTACCCTTTGACCAGTGCCTTGGAGCGGGTCGGTTTTACACCCGATCAATATGGGCCCTTTATCGGTTTAAATAATCAATTCCCTGGCCTGAATTCGGAGTTTATGCCCAGCTTAAATGAGGGCAGTTTTTTACTCATGCCCTCTGCCATGTCACACATTGGCATAGAGGAAAATAAGAACATCCTGCAAACCATTGATCGCCGCGTGGCCCATATTCCTGAGATTTCATCTGTGGTTGGTAAGCTCGGCAGGGTCAACTCAGCCCTTGACCCCGCTCCCATCTCGATGTACGAGAATACCATCAATTACAAACCTGAATACTATAAAAATGACCAGGGCGACCTTGTCAAATTCAAAACAGACGAATCACAACACTTCCTCTTGAAATCCGGCATGAGCTACACCAATGACGAACTGCTCAACCAAGCCCTGAGTGTTGATGATTTGGTAGTGGATCCCGAAGGAAGCTATTTTCGAAATTGGAGATCCAAGATTAGATCTTCAGATGATATTTGGGAGGAGATTGTATTGGAATCTAAAGTTTTGGGTGTCACCTCTGCTCCTAAGCTGCAGCCGATAGAAACCCGACTTATCATGCTCCAATCAGGCATGAGATGGCCCATTGGCATCAAAATATTTGGGCCTAATCTACAAAGCATCAACGATTTCTCCTTCCGATTAGAGCCTTTCATTAGGCGAGCGAAATCCGTAAATCCAGAAACCGTATTTGCCGATAATATCATCGGAAAACCCTATATAATGATTCATTTAGAACGCGAGATGATTGCTAAATATGGCCTCTCACTTGAGTCGGTTCAGCAACATATAGAAACGGCCATCGGGGGCGTTAAAGTTGGGACTGCTGTCAATGGAAAGGAAAGATATCCCATTCGGGTAAGATATCCCCGAGAGCGGCGCGACCATCCTGAAGCCTTGATGAATATTTATGTAAACACCCCTACGGGCGGACAGGTAAGACTCGGCGATTTGGTCACCCTGGACTACGAACGGGGACCCCAAGTTATAAAAAGTGAAGATGCCTTTTTACTTGGCTATCTATTGTTGGATAAGTACCCCCAATATGAGATCAAGGATGTCATCCAAGAATTGAATGAAATCATCCAAGAAAATATAGAAAATGGGAGCCTCATCGTACCCACTGGAGTTCATTATGAGTTTGATGGTAGTTTTAAGCATCAAATTCGCGCCGAAAAAAGATTAATGATCCTCGTCCCCTTGGTACTCTTGGTTATTTTCATTATCCTTTATATGCAATTCAAATCGATCACTACTTCCTTGATGATCTTTTTCGGTATCGCAATGGCTCTTAGTGGGGGCTTTATTTTAATGGGTCTTTACCATACCGATTGGTTTTTAAATTTTACCCTTTTTGGCACCCCTATGCGGGAGGTCTTTCAAATACAACCCATCAATTTGAGTGTGGCCGTTTGGGTAGGCTTTATTGCCTTATTTGGCATCGCTACGGACGACGGGGTCTTAATGGGTACTTATTTGAATCAAAATTTCCAAAAAAAGAAGCCGAGCACCATCGCCGAGATTCGAAAAGCTACCACAGAAGCGGGCCTTCGTAGGATTAGACCTGCAGTCATGACTACAGCAACCACTTTGATCGCCTTATTGCCGATTTTAACTTCATCAGGACGGGGCAGTGACATCATGATTCCTATGGCCATCCCTATTTTTGGAGGTATGGTCATCGCATCCATTACTTATTTTATCGTACCTGTGTTGTATAGCTGGCAAAAAGAAATCCAACTTAAAAAAGGAAAATCATGAAAAATTATCTTGCTTTTTTGCTTTTAATTCTGACAGCCCATACGGCCATGAATCAATCCTTGGATGATTACTTGGAGGTGGCCTTACAAAACAATCCTGACCTCAAGGCCGCTTATTTTTCCTTTGAAGCCCAATTAGAAAAAGTGGAGCAAGTAAAATTTCTGGCCAACCCAACCCTAGGTTTTGGCTACTTCATATCGCCCATTGAAACCCGAATTGGATCACAGCAAACCAAAATATCCTTGAGTCAAATGTTTCCTTGGTTTGGGACCTTAAGCGCAAAACAAGATGCCGCCTCCTTGATGGCAGCGGCGCAGTTTGAACAATTCAGAAATAAGCAAGCCTTACTCGCCTTTGAGGTAAAAACTGCTTATTATAACTATTTAGAAGCCTTGGAGTTATTGGAAATTCATCGCCAAAACTTGAGTATTATGAAATCTCATAAAAACATGGCCAAAATAGCCTATAGCAACGATAAAAGTAAAAACACAGAGGTCTTGGATGCCAACCTCATATTGGCCGAGATCACGAGCAATATCGATATATTAGACCAACGATTGGGTCTCTTAAAACGATCCTTTAACCGACTCTTGAACCGTCCCGACAGCCTTGGCATCGTCAGTACTCAATGGGTCACACCCACTGATTTTGAGATCAACAAGGACCCTGACAGCTTGCTGGCCCATCATCCAAAAATGGCCGCCCTGGAGCAGCAAATGGCCGCGAACATCATCGAAGAAAACGTAGCACGTAAAAATGGACTTCCCCAGATCGGAGTGGGCATTGATTATGTGATTATTCAACCTCTAGAAGGCTCAACGGTGAAAAATAATGGAAAAGATGCTTTGATGCCTATGGTCTCTCTGAGTCTGCCCATTTTTAGAAAAAAACACCAAAGTCAAACCCGAGAAATTCAACTGTATCAAAAACAATTGGCCGCTCAAAAAACACAACTTCAAAACACCTTGGCTATTGAATGGGCTACGGCTCAAAATCAACTCTTTGAATCACTAGCGCAATACGATCTTGATGAAAAAAGAATTCAAAATGCCCATCAAGAGATCACCTTCGCCTTCAGTGACTTTACGGTTGACAATGGGAACTTTAAGAACATCCTAGAGGCCCAAAAAAACTTATTGAAATTCAAACTGAGTCAAGTGACTTGGAAAAGGAATTATGCTGAAGCATTGGCTAAAATGACTTACCTCATCTCCAAAGAATTATGAAAATTTTATCAAAAACTATCGTTTTCCCCTTGATATTAGGTTTAGGTATTTTTATAGGTTGGATATCCAACACCAGTACCCCCCCTGTTTCCTCTGAAATACATGCGCATGGCGCATCCGAGGTTTACAGTTGTTCAATGCATCCACAAATAAGGCAAAACCAACCCGGTACTTGTCCTATATGCGGTATGAACCTGGTCCAATCCACAAGTCTCCAGACGACCACCGATCCCAATGCCATACAACTGTCCGAAAATACCCAAAAACTAGCAGATATTCAGACGCTAAAAGTCACAAAATCATCACCTTCGATCGCCTTACATCTCAACGGTAGGGTATGGCCTGATAAACGAAAAACAGCGGTTCAGACCACGCACATCTCGGGTCAAATAGAACAACTATTGATTGGGTCAAAAGGACAATATATAAAAGCCGGTGAAATCATCGCTTATGTCTATTCACCAGATTTAATCGAAGCCCAAAACGAATTGTTTGAAGCCTTCGCAATGAAAGAGGCCCAGCCTGAGCTCTTTGAGGCCACAAGAAAAAAATTGGAAAATTGGAAACTAACCTCTGCCCAGATTGATACCATTCTGAGACTGGGTGAGCCCATTGAAAGCTTCCCTTTGGTCTCTGAATGGACAGGCATGATTCTCGATAAATACGTAAGCAAGGGTTCACACATCGAACGGGGTACCCAGCTTTATGAAATCGCCAATCTCAAGAGTGTTTGGGTCACCTTTGATCTTTATGAAACCGATCTAAAAACGGTCCATGTTGGTGATAAAATCAATATGGAGTTTTCATCCTATCCTGGAAAAATATTTCTAGGACAAGTAAACTTCATCAATCCCATTGTGGATCCCTCAACACAAGTAGCCCAAATTAGGGTCATCTATACCAATACTTTCAAACCCGTTTATCCAGGCACGAGTGTCAAAGGGATATTGAATAGCCAACCAAAAGATAATCAGAAAATCATCATTCTACCCAAAACCGCGGTATTATGGACGGGGAAAAGATCTATCGTTTATGTCAAAGATCCGACATCAAATAAGCCCACCTTCCATTTGCGTGAGGTGATCTTAGGCTCTTTAAATACCTCAGGATATGCCATAGAAAAAGGCCTTGAAGTGGGTGAAGAAGTAGTGGTCAACGGAGTCTTTACCATCGATGCGGCCGCACAACTGGCCGGAAAAAACAGTATGATGAACTTATCCCACCTCAAGACCTCCAAGGAGTCGTTGGATGAAAAGAAAACTGGGAAAATAAATCCATCCCCATCGGTAACGCTCACCCTCAAAAAAATGACCGATACCTATCTGAATATAAAAAATGCATTGGTACTGAAAAATCATAACATCATAACATCAGAAGCTGCATTGATCATCAGTCAGCTCAGTGATCAAAAGAATTTTTCAGCTGATATTGATCAACCTACTCTAATTCAGTTAAATAAAGTGATGCAGGAAATAAATGCAACTAAAAAAATAGATGAAGTCTATGGGCCTTTTGCAGAAATAAGCGATTTGTTTTATGATTTCCTTGACCATTATAAAATCAAAAACTTAACACTGTTTCGACAATATTGCCCGATGGCATTTGATAATAAAGGAGCCTATTGGCTCAGTAATACCCAAGAAATCTACAATCCTTATTTTGGAGAAGAAATGAGATTTTGTGGAGAAGTTAAAGAACAATTAAACTAAAACTATTTTATGAACATGAAACCAATGAAACAAGTCCAATGGATGATCCTCGCAGTAGGGCTTAGTTACTGTACGACGCCTACTACCCCTTCAGATCATTCACAACACCTGGCTAGTGAACAATCAAAATCTTCAGAAAAACGGCAAAACGCCTCAGATCCCCTGATTTTAATGGACTATATAAAGATCAAAGATGCCTTAGTCGCCTCCGATAGCGAAAAGGTCTCCATACTTGCCAAAACCTTTTTAAATAATCTTAAAAATGAAATGAATCCTCCATCAGAGGCATTGTCTGAGGCGGCAGACAGCTTATCAAATGCGCTGGACCTAGATACGCAGAGGCAGGCATTTAAATCAGTCACTGAAGTCCTCACCAATGGATCAAAGCATTAAATACACAAGAAACCTTATTTGTCCAATTTTGTCCCATGGCCTTCAAGGGTCAAGGAGCTACTTGGCTGAGTAGGTCAAAGGAAATTAAAAATCCTTATTTTGGTGCCATGATGCTAAATTGTGGACGTATTGACGAAAAAATCAACTAGATGAGAATCATCCCTTTAGTTTTTTTATGTTTCACTCTTATCCGCTGCTCAGGAAGTAAGGAAAAACGGGTTGAGACGACTGATTCGACAAAACCAATGGGTATCCCAAAAATGCTCGAAAGGAATGGAGCGCCCGTTGATTTTGAAAAATTGAAGGGTAAAATATTGATCGTCAATCTCTGGGCTACTTGGTGCATGCCTTGTATCAAAGAGATGCCAGACTTGTTGGCATTAACCAAAATATTGCCTCCTGATCAGTTTGAATTACTGTTGGCTACAGATCAGAGTATGAAAACGATGGATAAATTTGTTTCCAAACGAGGACTTGATCTCCATTATGTGCAACTGCAAAATAGCATCGAATCTTTGGGGGTTTATGCCCTGCCCACTACCTTGATCTATGATCGATCAGGGAAGGAAATTCACAGATTATTGGGTGACAGAGGTTGGACCAGTGAAGAAACCCTATTATTATTCAATAATATGTTGCCTTGAAGTCGACGCATCCTGGTGAGACTACTGCAGTATGAGCGGTTAGATCAGTTACTCAGGTCGTCCATAAACACAACCCCAATTTTTTGACTGATTGTCCCAATTTCCGATTGATCCATGATGGTGTCCTGATCATGATTTCATTTTTAACATCAAGTTCTTACTTTGAGATGAATGGGACCATGGCTATATTGCATATAAAGAGAGGTTATTTTCTCAGCATACCCTCATTAACGAACATTCCATGAAATATATTTCGCTCATAGGCTTTATGATCTTCTTCAGTGCATGCAGTGAAGAAGCCGGGTTACATCAAACAAGTGTTGAACTATTCAAGGGTCCCGCGGATGAAGGTACCTCTTTACCTTTTCTTAAAGTGGGAGAAGACCATCAGCTTTATCTCAGTTGGGTCGGGGAAACCGAAGACCGATCGACCCTTTATTTTGCTTCTTTGGAAAAAGAAAATAAATGGAGTGACACGGAAATCATTGCATCAGGTACCGATTGGTTTGTGAATTGGGCGGATTATCCATCTGTTAACATAGATAGCCAAGGAAATAAAATCAGCCATTTTTTAGCTAAAAGCTCATCAGGCACCTACTCATACGACGTAAATCTGACCATGAGTATGGATTCACAACCTTGGAGTTCAAGCATCATCCCTCATGATGATCAAACACCCACCGAACATGGCTTTGCCTCTATTCTCCCCATGCCCAACCAAACCTTCACCGCGGTTTGGCTCGATGGCAGAAATACGGTCACAAAATCCGATGATGGGCATGGTCGAGGAGCGATGACTCTCAGAACAGCCAATATCAATTTACAAGGAGTTCTCACCGAACCAGCGGAGCTAGACGCGCGCGTATGTGACTGCTGTCAAACAAGTGGCGCGCTGACCTCTGCGGGTCCTGTCTTTGTTTATAGAGATCGGACAGAGGAGGAATACCGAAATATATCCATCGTAAGAAAGGTAAAGGGGAGATGGACGGCACCTAAGACCGTATTCAATGACCAATGGAAAATTGCGGGCTGTCCAGTGAATGGGCCGCGCATCGTGGCACAAGGAGACCAAGTAGCCGTAGCCTGGTTTTCAGCACCCAATGATGTCCCTCAAGTAAAAATAATCTTCTCAAAAGATGCCGGTGCTACCTTTGAAGCCCCGATCGTCATAGATGACCTCAATCCACTGGGAAGAGTAGATGTAGCCATGGATGAAAAAGGGACGGCCTTTGTGAGTTGGTTGAGTTTTCAAGATGAGAAATCCCAAATTAAAGCAATCGCAGTCAATAGCA
>JGI20152J14361_10001795_pt1 | contig 13623 bp, 13 predicted proteins | sample COG_02_FD_14361 | JGI IMG/M metagenome (IMG submission 14361)
TACAATACTCTAAAAAATTGTAATATTTTTCGGGTGGTATGCCTAAATCATTTTCAAAAAAAGGCTCTCCAAATTCACTTAATATTTTTTTCGGAAAATTTGTTTTAAAATCTAAATCTCTTCTCAAAGCCCATAATCTTTCTGAAAATTTAACAGGAATACTAACGCCACCTCCAGCACCTGCAAACATTGCAGTAGGGTCTACGTTGTTCATTGGAGGTCTTACCCTTTGATCTATATAATCTCCATTGTAAACGGCTTTCATATTTACATTAGAAAAATCCATTGTTTTTTTTAATGCTTCCGCTCTTTTATCTTCAGGTGTTTTTTTTAAATCTAAAGATAAAAAACCATCTAAGTCATTAGTTTTTAAAACAACTTCATCCAATTCATAGGTGGAATTTGTCAAGAAAACATCTAAAACCTCAGATCTGTAAATGAAATCATTTATGATACGATAAACAGTTTTATGCTGAACTGAGCTGAACTGAAGAGTGTCACCTACAGAAACAATTATTTTATAATCTCCAAAATCATTAGAAAAAGTTCCTTTGTTGGTTTTCAAGTTAATAATGTTTGCGTTTTTAACAACATTACTTGAATCTTTTAATTTTCCATAGAGCCAAAAATTATCTTGTTGTGCTTTTGAAGAAATGGTACTAACCAGCAAAAATATAATTATCAAATTTTTAATCATACCTATACAATTTATTATAAAAATACAACATACAGTTTAGTATTTTCATATAATAATTATTTTTCTTTTTCTTGTTCCAAAAAAATGTTGCTTTTATCCTCTAGAAACTTAATAAGATTTAACTTGCTTTCTTGTTCGTATAACTCTTCAATATTAAATTTTGAGCAATAATATAAAAATGTATAAATTTTATCTTCAGGAATTTTTAGTTGGTCAAAAAAGTCATAACCAAAGTCTGATAAAATACTGTTCTTTAACAATTGAATAGATTGTTTTTTACTTTTCTTTTTGCTTTTATTTTTTGGAATTAGACTTATTAAACCTCCTACAATACTTCCTAAATCTAAACCGTTAAATGATTTTGTAGGGTCAGTGTTTCTCTTGCTTTCTTCAGCTAACTTACTATCTTTAATACTAGGTTTATTTAAAATGCCTTTTTGTGATTTTTTAGAAATATCATCAATTAGATTACTTAAATTCTTACCCATAGTGGCTATTGTATCCTTAGGAACTTTTTTTCGATCTATTGATAAATTACCCGTTAAATCGTGTTCTTTAACAACTACTTCATTCAAGACATAGTTTTTATTTTCAAGAACAAGATTTAGTTTTTTACTGAAATAGATTCTGTCTGTTATCGTTTTTTTGACTGTTTCATATTCTACTGACGAAAATCTTATCGTGTCTCCTAATGAAACAACTATTCGATATTGTCCATAATCGTTTGAAAATGTTCCTTTTTCAGTGTTTAAGTTAACAACATGAACATTTTTTAGTAAGCTAGTAGAATCTCTCAACATTCCATGTAAGAAAATTTTTTTCTGACCTAGAAGTTGTATTGAATTAAATAGCAACATTAATATTAGATATTTCCTCACAAATATTTAATCGGTTAATTACTGCAATTTAAATATTCAATTGGTTAATTCACATTTAGAATTAAATAATTTTTTGTTAAATAACAATTGCATTATGTATTTTTGGATTTATGAAAAAACTTATTATTGCTAGTACATCAACTATTCATGGTAGTTCATATTTAGAATATTTATTACCAAGTATAACCTCTTTTTTTAATGGAGTATCCACCTTGTTATTTATACCTTATGCTAGACCTGGTGGGATTTCTTTCAATGAATATACTAAACAAGCTGCTCAAGTTTTTAATAAAATAGGAATAGACGTTAAAGGAATTCATGAATTTCGCAATTCTTCAATAGCTGTAAAAAATGCTGAAGCAATTTTTACAGGAGGAGGTAATACATTTGAATTAGTGAATCAATTACATAAACACAATCTCTTTTCAATTCTTTCTGATGTTATAAATGATGGTACNCCTTATTTGGGCACTAGTGCTGGAAGTAATATTTGTGGTNTAACTATGATGAATACAAACGATATGCCTATAGTATATCCCCCAAGTTTTTTAACATTAGGAATAATTCCNTTTAATATCAATGCTCATTATTTAGATCCGGATANATCATCTACACATATGGGGGAGACCCGTGAAACAAGAATAAAAGAATATCATATTTATAATGATACATCAGTTTTAGGTTTACGGGAAGGTAGTTGGCTAGAGGTAAATGACTCTGAAATAATTTTAAAAGGAACTCATTCTGCTAGATGGTTTGAGAAAAATAAACTCCCCAGAGAAATACAAACTAATACTAAATTGTAAATTAGTATGTTACATAATCTATGATCTCCAATCCGTAACCTATCATTCCAACTCGTTTAGTTTGTTGAGAGTTAGTCATTAATTGAATTTTGTTGATTTTTAAATCGTGTAAAATTTGCGCACCAATTCCAAAATCTTTGTTATCCATTGCCATTACTGGAGCTTTCATAACTCCATTAGCTTGGTTTTCTTTAAGAATATGTAAACGATTTAATAGATTTTGGGACTGATTTTGTTGATTGATAAATAAAATAGCTCCTTTTCCTTGTTCATTAATAGACTGAAACATTTGATCTAATTTCTTATCAGCATTATTGGTTAGCGTTCCCAAAATATCATTATTTACTAATGTAGAATTCACTCTAGTTAATACCCCTTCATTGGCATTCCAGCTACCCTTTGTAAGTGCTATATGGACTTGATTATTTGTAGTTTGTTGATAAGCTCTTAATCTAAAATCTCCAAATCTTGTTTTAATTGTATAATCTTCTTTTTTCTCTATAAGTGAGTCATGTTCCATTCTGTAGGCAACTAAATCTTCAATAGAAACAATTTTAATATCGAATTTTTTAGCAACATCTATAAGTTGAGGAAGACGAGCCATGGTTCCGTCTTCATTCATTATTTCTACAATTAAACCAGCTGGTTTCAAATTAGCTAACCTGGCAAAGTCAATAGCTGCTTCGGTATGACCAGTTCTTCTTAAAACACCACCTTCTTTTGCTTTTAATGGAAATATATGACCTGGTCTAGCTAGTTCAAAAGGCTTTGTATTTGAATCTATGAGCGCTTTAACAGTCTTGGCTCTATCAGAAGCGGATATCCCAGTGGTAACCCCATTACCTCTCAAATCAACAGATACTGTAAATGCTGTCTCCATAGGATCGGTGTTATTGTGAACCATCATTCCTAATTCTAATTCCTTACATCGCTTCTCAGTTAAGGGTACACAAATTAAACCTCGCCCGTGTGTAGCCATGAAATTAATCATTTCTGGAGTAACNTTTTCAGCAGCTGCTAAAAAATCACCTTCATTTTCTCTATTTTCATCATCAACTACAATGATAACTTTACCGTCTTTNATATCTTGAATTGCNTCCTCTATGGTATTNAATTTAATTTTACTTTGTGTAGTCATTCCAATTAAGCTTGTGAAGATTTAGATTTTTTTAGAAATTTAGTGATAGGGAACAAAAATACATCAATATTAAATAACCCCATACCCTTTGAAGCTCTTCTAGTTAAGAAAAATGCAAAAGGAACCATTACAATAGTAGATATCCAGGATCCCACGATTGCTGACAATGAACTTTCTTCAGCCAAATTTCTACCAAATGTATTTGCGAAAAAATAGATTACATAGATACTTATAGCCAAAATCATGGGCAAACCAAAACCTCCTTTTCTTATGATAGATCCAAGAGGTGCTCCAATAAAAAATAATATTAAACAGGAGAGAGAAAAAGCTATTCTGTTATGATATTCTATGTCATATAAGTTTAATTTTTTTCTTTTCCACTGAATGCTTTTAGTATCAGTAGTTAAATTTTTATTTGTTGTTTTTACATTACTTATAGCCCTATCTAACACACTGATTTTTCCTTTTAAATCATAATTATTCAATAAAACTGTATCTAGTTTATAATTTTCTATTGAGTCTGTTTGAGAATAGAGCTCTTTTGCATTTACTTTTAAATAGATGCTGGTAGATTTGGATGTAAGATATTCATCATAAGATATTTTCATAGTTGGAATAGTATCTTTTAACTGAGCTAAACTCAGCATATTTTGAATCTTAGTATATTTTTCCTCTTCTAAATCATCATCAGAAAATTTTGAAATATCAATATTAAATGAATATTCCTCAAAAGTTGCATTTGAGGCTGGCATTTTATTCATATTGTTAACATTTCTTCTTTTAGGAATAAATTCTTCATGATAGAAACCATCATAAAGAACAAGTGTCATATACTTACTTCCTTCTTCACTAATTATTTTTCCATTTTGAGCTGTAATAATTTTTTTATTTCCTTTTTTTGATGATAAATCATAAATAAGAACTTTTTTTAACAAGTTTTGATTTTCCCCATATTTTTCATCAAACTTAATCTGATAATTTGGTATTTCTGTATTAAAACTTCCCGGTATTAGTGCTAATGCAGGTGTTTTCTTTTTTATATTATTTGTTAAATTTTTCTGTTTTAAAGTAGCATAAGGAAATACGTAGTTTAGAGATAGAAAATTTAAAATACTGATTAGCAGCGTTAGAATAATTAAAGGTCTCATCATTCTCATTAAAGAGATATTTGCTGATTTTATAGCAGCAAATTCATAGTTTTCTGATAAGTTACCTAGAGCCATTATTGATGACAATAATACAGCTATAGGAAGAGCTTGTGACGAGACAACTAAAGCAGTGTAGTAAAGAAATTTGAAAATAAAAAATAGTCCAATCCCTTTTCCTGCTATGCTATCAAAAGCCATCCACAGCGCTTGCATAACAAGAACAAAAAGGATGATTAAAAATGTTGCAAAAAATGGGACTAAAAATGATTTTAGCAAGTATTTATCTAAAATTTTCATCTAATCTATTAAGTAATCTAATGTTTCATATTTTAATCTATTAAAATTAAATAATTCATCAGTAATGTTTTGATCACTTTTAAATTTGTTGATAGTTAAAATAGTTTTTGTACCATTTTCTCCAAATTGAACTAATTGATAAATATGTTTTGATGCAACCTCTATACCTAAAACAACTTTAATTATTTCGGAATTTGTATCAATAGGAGTTAATTCTATGAATTGTATTTTACGATTTTTTATAGTAGATATGTTACTTAATTTATGTTCGTAACCTTCTTCATAAAATGTAAGTAGTTTAGAGGGATATATAAAGCCTTCATCCTCACTTAAATCTTCATCATTTATGGTAATTTCTTTTTCATCATGATTAATGACGTATAATTTAGCACCATCAAAAATAAAATTATTACCTAAGTAACTTAAGTTATATTTATCTCCCTGAAGATAAATCTCTCCTTTTATTGGTAATTCGTCATTTTCATTAATCCCAGCTTCTTCATTTATTAAAGAGGTGCTAAAATTTAAATGCATGTTTTTATAAGCTTTCATTTTTGAGGAAACTTCGTCTAATAATTGCTTAGAGTTATTAATTTGCTGAGAATGGACAGCTATGCTAATAAAAGCTGTAACAACAATTAATAATCCTTTTTTAAGTTTATACATTTTTTTCATTTTCTAAAAGTGATCTAGCGCAATTAAATCTGTTACTAATACTTGTCTAGCTTTGCTGCCCTCAAAGTGGCCAACAATACCAGCAGCTTCTAATTGATCTATTAAGCGCCCAGCTCTATTGTACCCCAATTTTAATTTCCTTTGTAAAAGGGAAGCAGAACCTTGTTGTGCTATCACAATAATCTCTGCAGCTTCTCTAAACAACTTATCTCTGTCTGAAATATCTATATCAAGACTTGTGCCACCTTCTTCACCAATATATTCTGGTAGTAAATGTGCATTTGGGTAAGCTCTTTGAGATCCAATAAAATCGGTAATTTTTGAAACTTCTGGTGTATCTACAAAGGCACATTGAATTCTTTCAATTTCGTTTCCAGCCGTATATAATAAATCACCACGTCCAATTAATTGATCTGCTCCACCAGCGTCTAAGATTGTTCTTGAGTCAATTTTTGAGGTAACTCTAAAAGCAATCCTAGCAGGGAAATTTGCCTTTATAATGCCTGTAATAACGTTAACTGATGGTCTTTGTGTAGCAACTATTAAATGAATTCCAATGGCTCTTGCCAATTGAGCTAATCTTGCAATGGGAGTTTCTACTTCCTTACCTGCGGTCATTATTAAATCTGCAAATTCATCAATAACTAAAACAATATATGGTAAGAACTGATGTCCCTCATTGGGATTTAATTTTCGAGCTTTGAATTTTGTATTGTATTCTTTAATGTTTCGAACCATAGCAGATTTTAATAAATCATATCTATTATCCATTTCAATACACAAAGAATTTAAGGTATTAACTACTTTGGCAGTATCGGTAATTATGGCTTCGTCTGTATCTGGTAATTTTGCTAAGTAATGACGTTCAATTTTATTAAATAAGGTTAATTCAACTTTTTTTGGATCTACTAAAACAAATTTTACTTCAGCTGGGTGTTTTCTGTAAAGTAAGGATGTAAGTACTGCATTTAGACCAACAGATTTTCCTTGCCCTGTAGCACCAGCCATCAATAAATGAGGCATTTTTGCTAAATCAACTACAAAGGTTTCATTAGATATCGTTTTTCCTAGTGCAATAGGAAGCTCCATTTTTGATTCTTGAAATCTCTTAGAAGCNATTACTGAATGCATGGAGACTATTGTAGACTTTTTATTTGGCACTTCTATACCAATAGTTCCTTTACCTGGGATNGGGGCAATGATACGTATTCCAAGAGCTGATAATGACAATGCAATATCATCCTCTAAATTTTTAATTTTTGAAATTCTAATNCCAGCTTCAGGAACAATTTCGTATAATGTTATTGTAGGTCCTACGGTGGCTTTAATCTGGGCTATACCAATTTTATAATTTTTTAAAGTATCTACAATTTTATTTTTATTTTGTTCAAGCTCCTCAGGATCAACAGAAATACTTTCGTTGTACTGCTTTAGTAAGTTTAGAGTTGGGAACTTATAATTCGCTAGTTCTAATGTAGGATCAAATTCTCCAAAATCTTCAACAAGCTTTTTTGATAAATTTTCAGTAACATTTTCTTCTTCGGTAATTTCTGTGACATCTATNTCTACTGTTTTGTCTTCTTTTTTTGATACGGATAGAGTAGGCTCCTCAGTTTCAATTGGAGAGACATCAGTTGTTTTTTTTACGTTTGAATGGTTTTGAATGGTAGGCTTAAGATTTTCTAAGGATAATTCAAATTCAGATTTTACTTCAATTTCTTCTGTTGTTTCTTCCTTTATAGTTTTGGGTGTTACATTATCATGGTTATCATCATTATTTTCTGACTTATTAGATTTAATTCTTTTCAAAATGACTTCTGGAGTAATTTTAAATCGAATGGTAATATATGCAGACAGTAAAAAAAACAAAATAATACCTAATCCAGTTTTTCCAATGAACAATTGAAGATATTCGTTAACCTCGTAACCAATTGTACCAGATAAAATATTAGATGAAGTTTCAAAGAAACCAAATGTAACAGAAATCCATAACATAGATAATAACCCCCAATTGTATGATGTAATTACTTTTGATAGCTTCGTCTTAAACAACCAAAATAAACCTGATAGGAATAATAGGTATGGAATTATAAAAGCACCAATACCAAAACCTTTATATATGAATAAATTACTTAAAGTAGCTCCAACTTTCCCAAGTAAATTTGCTCCTTTGGCATTTGAGTTTGTAAATTCATTTATAATACTTAGATCTTGTTGCCAATGAAAAAAGAAGGAGATGAATGCAACAAAAAGAAATAAAGAGAACAATATCAAAAAAGAACCCATTACTGTTTGAATTTGCCTATTTTTAAAAAAAGCCACAACAGGGTTTGTTCCTGATTGTTTTGTGCTTGTAGCATTTTTTGTCTTTCTAGCCATTTAAAAATATGAGTATATAAAGAGTAAATATAAGTATTTAGTTAGAAAAGTAAAGTAATTTTGGGTATGTATATGATACCAGCTATTATCAAAGAAATGATAGCTGCTATTCCCGAGGAGCCAGCAGATACATCTTTAATAAAACCAATTTTTTTATGATATTCTGGATGAACAAAGTCAGCAAGTTTTTCTATACCTGTATTTAANGATTCAGCAACGAGAACTAAACCAATCGCTAAAGTTTGTAAAATCCACTCTGTAGAGTTAATTTGAAAATAAATCCCAGCGAAAGAAACTAAGATAGCTATAAATAATTGTGCCTGAATACTGCTTTCTGTAGTGATTAAAAACCAAATACCACGAAATGAGAATTTAATGCTTCTGATGCGTTCAATAATAAAATTATCTTTTGGATTTTTCACTTTGTAATTATTGAATGGCGGCTAATGCTTTTTCATAATCTGGTTCATTCGCAATCTCAGGTACCTGCTCAGAGTAGGATATTTTCCCATCTGGATTAATTATAATTACTGCTCTAGAGTGTAAATTTGCCATTGGACCATCTTGAATCTCGATACCATAAGTTTTTCCAAAATCACCATTTGAAAAGTCAGATAACATAATAACGTTGTCTAGGCCCTCAGCACCGCAAAAACGATTTTGGGCAAAAGGTAAATCTCTAGAAATACACAAAACTTTTGTGTTTTTTATTGTTGATGCAGATTTATTAAAAGATCTTACAGAGGTAGCACAGGTTCCAGTGTCTACACTTGGAAAAATATTTAAAAGCAATGTTGATCCATGAAAATCAGACAAAGATTTAATCGATAGATCTGTTGCTGTTAGTTGAAAATCAGGTGCTTTTGTTCCATTTTTAGGGATTTCTCCAATAGTTGTGACTGGTGTTCCTCCAAGTGTGATTTTTGTCATTTTATATGTTTTTTTTATAATGTAAAAGTAATAGATTATAGCTAGTAAATTTGTTTCAATTTAGTTAATTATTACCAGATTTATTATAATATCTTCGTGGCTTTATTTTTAGATACATGAATCTAAGTATATACACAAAAGAGTTTAGTTACAACTGGAAACTAGCATCACCTGTTATGTTAGGTATGCTTGGTCATACTTTTGTGAGTTTTGTAGATAATATAATGGTTGGCCAGTTAGGAACTGCTGAATTGGCAGCAGTTTCATTAGGTAATAGTTTTATGTTTGTAGCTATGTCTATAGGAATCGGTTTTTCTACCGCTATAACACCGTTAATAGCTGAAGCAGATTCTTCAAATAATTTTTCAAAAGCAAAATCTACTTTTAAACATGGCTTATTTTTATGTACTTTATTGGAATTAGTATGTTTTTATTATTGTACTTTTCTAAATCAATATTGCATAGCAATTTCTTAGATCAACCAAAGGAAGTAGTGGCTCTTGCTATTCCATACCTTGATTTAGTTGCTTTTTCACTGATTCCATTAATTATCTTTCAGGCTTTTAAACAGTTTAGTGATGGTTTATCCATGACTAAATATCCTATGTACGCAACAATCATTGCAAATATTGTAAATATAATTCTCAACTATATTTTTATTTTTGGAAAATTTGGATTACCAGCTTATGGGATTATTGGTGCTGCCTATGGCACTAATTTCTCGTTTTATTATGGTTATTTATTTGTGGTTTTTACTGGCAAATAAGGAACGTTCTAAGAGATTTGTAACGAACATTAAAATTCTAGTATTAGAAAGTACTATGCTCAAAAAAATTACAAGTTTAGGAGCTCCAAGTGCCATGCAAATGTTTTTTGAAATTGTAATTTTTACTGCAGCTATTTGGCTTAGTGGTTTGTTAGGGAAAAACCCTCAAGCAGCAAATCAGATAGCCTTAAATTTATCTTCAATGACGTTTATGGTTGCTATGGGATTGGGTGTAGCCGCCATGATAAGAGTTGGAAATCAGAAAGGATTATTAAAATTTAAAGAATTACGAAGAATCGCTTTTTCAATTTTTCTATTTGCAGTAATCTTAGCTGTAGCTTTTGCAATTTTATTTTTGATTTTTAGATTTCAGTTGCCCAAGATATATGTAGATTTATCAGATGTTTCAAATTTGAATGATAGTATTGAGGTTGTAAATATTGCAGCGAAGCTACTATTAATTGCTGCTATATTTCAAATTAGTGATAGTGTACAAGTTGTAGTTTTAGGAGCTTTACGTGGATTACAAGATGTCAATATTCCTACACTAATTACATTTGTTTCTTATTGGATTATAGGTTTTCCTGTAAGCTATTTCCTAGGAAAAGAGAATATATTAGGCAGCGTAGGAATTTGGATCGGTTTGTTGGCTGGATTATCTTCTGCATCTATTTTATTATATCTTCGCTTTAATTATTTAACTTTAAAATTGATAAAAACAAAAGAACATGGATTACCTAAATTTTTATTAGCAGATAACAGTAATTTTCCTGAAGATATTTTTGTTCTTCACACAGAATTCCCTCGTTTTTTAATCAATTTAAAAGACGACGAAATAGAGTGGTTTGAGGATTTATCTGGAGAAAGAGAAGACGATATAACTGATGAAGTTTCTAATCTAATTGAGTCTGCCTCCAAATTTTATGATGAACAAGTAAAAAGTTATGACTAATCTTAAAGTTAAATTTCTGCAACAAACTCTAAAAAAACTTCTTTGTGAAGTGCAAGGTTTACACTAGGAGATACAGATACGCGAACGATGTAGTCTTTATCACCTTCTTTAGTAGTTCCTTGAGTTGATGTAGCTGGGATAGTCCAATAACAGCCCTAAGTTGTCCATAACTCACACAAAATTTACTTTCATTTGGTATTTGGGTAATCATTAGATTAATTAATCTAAGATTTAGTTTTCTCTTATATTTTTCTCTCTCTTCATCTGTCTCTCCTTTTGTTGGAAGATCTAAAGAAAATACAGAGGGTTTAAATGACAATAAAGCTAGCTCATCTGTCACAAAATTTATTTTTGCATCTGGTAAATTTTTTGAGATAAAATTCACAAATTCACGTGTATTATCGTAAGCTTTGTCAATACGATTATTCATCGATGGTAATTGATTAGCTAAAATTTTATATTGTTCTGCTGTAGCTTCATTATCACACAATAAAAGATGTTTCTCAATTTTAGACAGTAATAAAGTTGTCATTTCATTACCAACACAGTATCCAGCCGTGCAAAGTCCTCCACTAGGAAATTTAGAACCACTTGCATAAGAAATAGCTCTTACACTGGAAAGTACCTCATCATCTCCAAAAAAATGAACATTAGGACAAAATGTTTGATCTAAAATAAAGACAGCATCATTGGCTATCGTTCCAGAAGCTGTAGTCCGTTTTTTTTCTAAAACAGTTTTTAAACTTGGTAAGTCTGGCACTTCTACTCTTGGATTTGTAGGTATTTCAGCTATGATATATGGGATAGCATCCTCATACGCAATAGTATCTAAAATAAGATCTATGCTTTTAACCATATCATTATTTCTATCTACAGGTAAATCAACAATTTCAACATTTTTTATGCAATCAGCAACTCGTCTAGCTTGGTCATTAGTACCTCCATAACAGTTGGGTGGTACAATAAATTTAATGGGTTTTTCTTTATAATTTTCTTTGGCATCCTCAATTAGCCCCATCATGATAGCATATTGAATAGAAAGACCACTCGAGCCTACAATTGGCTTAGACTTGGTATTGGTAATATTAGAAATTAAATCTTGAACAGTTGTTTTATTTATTTGATCAACATTTGAAAATGATAAGTGAGAACCATCAACTAGGGACTTTAAAATTAAATGGCAGTTTATAGGTGTCATGGCAATAGTCTCTCTTCTTCTAACATGTTGAATTTTTTTGATATAATGATTATTAGTTTCATTACTCACAATTAGAATACTACCAAGATTTAAATAAGTTTTAATTATAAAATCTGAATCAAGGTCTTTTAAATGATTTTCTGATTTATCATTTTGTATAATTGTAATGGTAATTCCCTCAAAATCAGTATTTTTTGATAATTTATCAGCATTCACTAACTCAAATTCATAACCATAAACCTCCCTGATAGTATATTCATCAAAAAAGGGTGGTAAGCTTCGAATAAATTATTTGAGTTTTTTTATTATCTAATAAGTTTGCTCTAAGAATAGCTAAAATAGGTATTGTTTGAGATGAAAAGCTTATAACATTCTGTGATTTTTTATTGAATAAATTAGCTATTGTCCATTCCAATATACATGATAGGGGATGACCTAGCCTAATGTAATCGTATGCTGTAGGTAGTTTTTTTAAAGAAGATTCGCTAGAATTTTTATTATTATATAATTCATTAAATTGTTCTAAAAATTCTTTTTTTGCTAATCGTTCATTATAAATATCTAACCTATGAGTTGTACTATATAACCAATCTTTAGGTAAATTCTCTAAAACAGAAGTAAGATAATTAAGTATTTTCATGGGAATGTTATTTTTTTGATTTTTCAACAAATTCTAATTTGTCAAAGGATGCCTCAGTTGTGAAAATTCCGTAATTAATAAAAGCTTTATTTTTTTCAATTTTTTCAATGGTACCAACTGCATTGCCATCTACTAATCTTACCCTGTCATTAATCTTAAAAATATATTCAGATTTAGCTTTAGCAATTTTTATTGCTTGTTCATTTTTTACTTTTCTTACTTCTTTTACTTTTTGAAGAACCTCTTTTTCAACTTTTTGAATTATTTCTTGTAGATTTTTTTCTACTAGCTTGGCTTGTTTTTTCTGTGATTTAGTTTTTTGCTTTAATGGATTTTTTTTAGCATATTTTACTTTTTCATCTGCTACCCACTTGTTGAAACTAGTTGTTAATTCTTTTTTATTGTTAGTTTGTAGATATTTATTCAACAATTCATTGGTTTTTCTGCCCATAGACAACATTTTTTGATTTTTGTCGTATAGTTCCTGAAAACCAGCTAGTTTTGCCTGAATTTTTTCTTCTTTTTCTTTTAAATTATCAATGTGTTGCTGACCTTTAGATTTTTGTTTTTCTAAATTATCAGATTTCTTTCTTAAACTATTTCTTTCTTTTTGTAGCTTGGAAATGGTTTTATCCAAACGTATCTTTTCTGTTTCAACACGTTTTTTAGCCTTATTAATTAAACTAAAGGGAATACCATTTTTCTCTGCTACCTCAAAAGTAAAAGAACTTCCTGCTTGGCCAACGAATAATTTATACAATGGTTCTAGCGTTCTTTCATTAAACTGCATGTTAGCATTGGTTACATTATCCAATTCATTTGCCAATACTTTTAAATTAGAATAGTGCGTTGTAATTATTCCAAAGGCTTTTTTATGATAAAATTCTTCCAAGAAAATTTCTGCTAATGCTCCTCCTAATTCAGGATCACTACCTGTACCAAATTCATCAATTAAAAACAAAGTGTTTTCATTGCAATTTTTCAAAAAATATCGCATATTTTTTAATCGATAACTATATGTACTTAACTGATTTTCAATTGATTGATTGTCTCCAATATCAGTCAAGATAGTATCAAAAATTGTTGTTTCACTTCTTTCATCTACGGGTATTAAAATAC
>JGI20152J14361_10001805_pt1 | contig 13579 bp, 10 predicted proteins | sample COG_02_FD_14361 | JGI IMG/M metagenome (IMG submission 14361)
GGGTTTCAATCAAAACAGAAAATGCTATGGTCGGACCACGTTATTACGTTAAGACTGGTCCTTAAGGAATCCATCGCCCTAATAAGGCTGCTTTATAAATCGACGCAGGCGACCTTAAAGCGCGACGAAGGCATGAAGCGGTTCAGTCAAAACACCTGTTTTACAATATAGGGAGTCCCATGGAAGTTTTTCAAGATAAAGTTGCTGTCATCACCGGCGCCGCCAGCGGTATCGGCCAAGCGCTGGCAGAACGCTGCCTGCAAGAAGGCATGAAGGTCATGCTGGCCGATGTCGAGGCGGACGCTTTAACGGCAACCGCTGCAACCTTTCGAGCCCGCTATAACAATCCAATCGAAACCCAAGTGGTTGACGTCAGCATGCTTGACGCGCTCACCGCCCTGCGCGATGCGACCCTTGAGGCCTATGGCGCAGTGCACTTATTGTTCAACAACGCCGGGGTTGGTGGTGCGGGTGGCGCCTGGACGGGCACTGAGCAAGACTGGGCGTGGGTGATCGGCGTTAATTTGATGAGCGTGGTCCACGGACAACGGTTGTTCGTGCCCATCATGCTCGAGCAAGACGAGCCTGGACACATTGTTAACACCGCCTCCGTTGCAGGCTTGATGGGCGGCGTAACCAACGCGCCCTATTCCGTCACCAAGCATGGTGTCGTTGCGCTGACCGAACATTTGTACCGGGACTTATTAGTGGCCGATGCAAAACTGGGTTGCTCTGTGCTCTGCCCCGGCATCATTCGAACCAATATCGGCGACAGTGGTCGAAACCGTCCAGAGGCGTTAAAAAATGCGGCGCCAGTCGCACTGACCCCTCAGCAAGAAGCCCTGCGAGCCCAATTTGCCGCTGTGATGGCAGANGGCATGCNGCCAAGCGCCGTCGCTGAAACCGTGTTTAATGGCATTCGTAAAAATCAGCTNTACATCCAAACNCACGATCAATTTAATGAACGCATTATGACGCGNGCTGAAGACATCACCCAGGGCACCAATCCGGATCCAAANATATTTCAGTGGCTCAATTAGCANGAGAACGCCCNAGAACACGGGGCTGAACTCGTTAAACCAACACTGGCTGACCTAGCGAGTCGGTGGCATCGCCTTGAGCACTTCCCGCGTCAGGTCCCAAAAATTAAACCCCNTAAGGCCATAATCCAGGCCGCGACGGACAATGACGACTTGGTGAGACGGTACGACAATCACGAATTGTCCCCGACTGCCGGCTGTCGCATAGGCGCCTTTCGGGATGTCCGTTCGATCATTTGGAACTAACCACCACTGTCCACCATATTGCCCCCTCGGGTTGGTCGAAACCGGCGCTGGCGTTCGAATAAAATCAATCCAATCTTTCGAGATCAATCGCTCACCGCGCCATACCCCCTCATTCAGATACAGCAGTCCCAAGCGCCCTAGATCTCGAGCATTGCTGTACACCTGAGAACTCAATATGAAATCGCCGAATCGGTCGGCGCCAATCAAGGTCTGATGCATCCCAAGTTTCTTAAGCAGCCTTTGGTTCGGATAATCAAGGTAGCTTTGAACATCTGGCAAGACCCGCCGCATCGCATAGATCGCCAACAGCGTGTCATAGTTTTCATAATCCCAGAAGGTACCAGGCATCCGAACAAGCCCACGTCGTCTTGCCTCAATGGCCGAACTCTCGCCCGCCCAGTAGGCAAGGCCACTGCCTGATTGGTATTCCATCCTCGAAGAATCCACGGGGTAGAGCCCGCTGGCCATATGCAAAACGTGACGCAACGTGATGCCCGCCCTTGGATCGGTCTCGGGTACTGCCAACTTCGGCAACCAATCTATCGGTAATGGGTCATCCAAACTGAGAAGACCATCTTCGACCAACATGCCGATTAACGTCGACGCGATACTTTTTGCCGTTGACCAGGTCCGGGTCCGTGTTGTGGCATCAAACCCAGGCGCATAGCGTTCGAGCAAAACCTGTTCGCCCCGAGTAATCAATAAACTCACGGTCATTTGTTCGGCAACAGCCGGCTCAAAAGCCCATTCAGCGGCTTGCTGTAAAGCCGCCTGATCGACGTCAAGGGGTTGCTCAATCACAACCTGCTCGCCATAAGGCCAGTCGACGGCTGCGGTCACATCCCGAGGAAACGGCGTGGGCGCCTCGGGCAGTCCCAGCAAGACGTTCGGAGTTGCCTGAGTGGCAGGCGGCAGCACCATACAGCTAAAACCTTCACGAAAAATCGCGGTAACAGCGGTCTCTGGCGAATCCGTGCCGACCATCACCGATCGAGACGCCCAGTTAACCTGGTAGGGACCTTTTGCTGCCGTACCACGAGCGCCATCAAAGCGCGGGGGTTCGAGATATTTCAGTTCCTGATCAAACACCTGTGTAAGGGATCGGTGGCTGGTAAATAAGCCATTACACATCAAGACCGCTTGCACCCCATGGACAATCGTTTGCCGTTGGGCTTGTTGCCAGTTGGCTAAGGTCGGCGCAATTAAACCAAGGGTTGAGATGAACGCAAGACCCATCACCCAAGACGTTGGCCTGCTCATAAACGGTTATCGGTCATCAAGCTTGTATCCTCCCCCTGATTACCTCGCGTGAGATCAACCTCTAATCAGGCGGCCCGGGCGGGCGCCCGTATCTTGGTCACGTTCGCGGGTTTTAACCCCAGCCACGAAGGTATTAAGGTAGCCCGAGGCCGATTGCAGTATCCTGCCGCCACCGGCCGGCAGGTCATGGGTCACTTGCAGCGCGCCCAGGCTCAAATGCTCTAAATCAATCACATTTAAATCAGCCCGTTGGCCGGGACGGATCCGACCACGGTCACTCAGACCAAATAAATCGGCATTGCGAGCGGTTTGTTTGGCGACGATCAGCTCAATCGGCAACCGAGGACCCCGGCTGCGATCGCGAACCCAGTGCATGAGCTGATAGGTTGGCCCGACAGCATCAAAAATGAGATTCACATGCGCGCCCGCATCAGACAACCCAATGGTCGTGTTTGGATGCTCAATCATCTCGCTAATAACATTGAAATTGCCCTCAACGAAATTAGCCCCGAGAGAGATCGCAAAATTATTACCGTTATTGCCCAAAAGGAAATCGTACACAAAGCTGTCGATGGCCTGGCCCGCTTTAGCCGCCAGCGCGCCTAGGTTACCGCTGGCTTCTGGCTCATAGTTCATGGGCACCTCGAGCGGGAACATGCTGGCCGCCGCCATCCCTAACAAACCATAGATGTTCTCCATCGAGCCGGACAGATCAGGCTTAATATCTTCATCAGAAAGTATCTTTGCTTTGACTTCCGGCTTTCTCATCGCCGCAAGCCGATCCTCAAAGGAAAGAGCTGCTAGCGCCAAGTAGGTGCGACGCCGCTGGAACATATGATAGGACTTTAAACTGGTGACAAACCCAATCGGGCGGGTCGCAATTTGCGGCACAACGTTGAGTCCTTGACCAGACGCGGTTGCAACCAGATCAAGGCAAGCGCGCCACTGATCTGGCCGATTGAAATTCTGCGCCAAGGTGAACGTCACCGGGCAACCACTCGCCTTTGCAATATCGACGAACAGCGCCACTTCTTCCTCCGTCGTTTGATGCTCTGGACCCGCCAGGTCTCCCACAACGCCAGCCGGCACGGCTTGGAACACCCCCCGCCCTGCGGCTTTCATGGCATTCGCCAGCGCCATCAACTCGTCGCGCTCGGCAAACGTGCCCGGAATGGTTTCGCCCAGCACACTCCGGTGCCCAACGGTTCGAGAAGTTGAAAAACCAAGCGCACCGGCTTCAACAGCCTGTTGAACAATCAAGGCCATCGCCCGCAAATCATCCGCAGTTGCATTTTCATGTCGAAGGGCGCGATCCCCCATCACATAATTCCGCAGCGCACTGTGCGGGACTTGGGTGCCAACATCTAAGGTGTACTGCCGCGAGGCAATATAATCTAAATACTCCGGGAAGGTCTCCCAACGCCCCCACTCAATCCCCTCATACAGCGCGGTACCCGGAATATCTTCAACGCCTTCCATCAACTCAATCAATCGTTGTTCACCGCCAGGAGGCGCTGGTGCAAAGCCCACGCCGCAATTACCCATCACCACACTGGTCACCCCATGACTAAAGGAGGGGTCAAGCGTATCGTCCCAGCTCACCTGCCCATCATAATGAGTATGCACATCAACCCAACCTGGGGTTGCAACCGCGCCATCGGCTTGAATTTCTTCCCGGCCGCGCCCTGCAACCGTGCCTACGGCCTGAATCAAACCATCTTGGATCGCAATATCGCCCGAGAACGGGGCGGCCCCATTGCCGTCAACAATCTGTGCACCTCGAATAACCGTGTCAAACATGTGGTTTTCCTTTTTACTTATGAACGAATAAAACGAGGGTGCGTCAGCGCATCCAAAACGCCCTGTGTGAACCTTCGCTTACGGGGGTTAAACAATTTTCGAGCGACCCTCGCCCCAATACCGATCTCTCAACAAGCGCTTATACAGCTTGCCCGTTGGCAGTCTCGGCAACGCAGCGTCATAATCAATCGAGCGCGGGATTTTTTGGCGAGACAAGTGCTCAGCCAGGTAACTTAAAAGTTCTTCGGTTAGCGCCTCGTCCCCCAGGAGCCCGTCAATGGGTTGCACCACGGCCTTCACCGCCTCACCTAAATCCTCATTTGGCACCCCAAAGACTGCGGCATCCTCTACTTTCGGATGACTGATCAATAGGTCTTCGCACTCTTGGGGGTAGATGTTCACGCCCCCAGAGATAATCATGAAGGTTGCTCGATCTGTCAGATATAAAAACCCGGAATCATCAACATAACCAACATCCCCCACCGTCGTCATGCTGCCGTCTTTTGAGGTCGACTCTGCCGTCTTTTCGGCATCATTGTGGTACTGAAACTCCGTTGCCGTTTTAAACCACAGGGTGCCCGCCTCACCAGAAGGCAAGGGCGCGCCCTCGTCATCCAACACGTGTAAATCACCCAAAACAATTTTCCCGACCGTCCCGGGATGCGCTAACCACTCTTCGGTGTTACAGGCTGCAAACCCAAGGCCTTCGGTTGCACCATAATACTCATGGATGATTGGACCCCACCATTCGATCATTTGCCGCTTAACCATCTGAGGACACGGCGCCGCCGCGTGGATAGCGACTTCCAGTGTCGACAAATCGAAGGACCGGCGAGTTGCTTCGTCAAGCTTTAGCATCCGAGAGAACATCGTGGGCACCAGTTGCGAGTGGCTCACCTGGTACTGGGCGATATGTCCCAAGTACGCCAGTGGTTCGAACTTCTCCATCACCACGACCGTGCCGCCTTGCCGCAGGGTTAAATTCACCGCGGCTTGTGGTGCGGAGTGATACAAGGGGGCTGGTGACAGATACACCATGTCCTCCCGGTAAAGCCAAAGCTTTGATAAAAAGCTATAGAGCGGGAGCGGCTCATCCGGCGCCTGCTCTGGCAGCGGCCGAATAATCCCTTTAGGACGACCCGTTGTGCCCGAGGAATAGAGCATCGAAGTGCCTAGGGACTCATCCTGAATTGGCGCGCCCGAATATTGTGAAATGACCGCGTCGTAATCGCTAAAGGCGGGCCCATCCACGGCCTCAACCGCAAGCCCCTCGCTGTCCACCACCAGGATCTGCTCAAGTGCTGGACAGTCCTTTACTGCCGCCTGAACCAATGCCAGCTTTGAGGAGGAGGTAATGAGCACCTTTGACTCGGAGTTGGTCACGATATAGGCCATCTCTTCAGACGTAAGATAGGAATTAATACAGGTATAAAACAATCCTGCTCGCTCGCCCGCCGCGCAGGTCTCGATGTAGGCTGCATTGTTTTCCATAAAGATCGCGTAGTGATCGAGCCGCATTAATCCGAACGCCCTCAGCGCATGGGCCAGCTGGTTCGCACGCGCCTCCAACTCAGCATAGGTTTGAACCGCGCCGGTTGCGGCCATAATGACCGCGGGGCGTTGCGGGTGCTTTTGGGCATAGGATCCAGGATACATAGGCGCTCTTTTTTTAAACTAAGACTCAGTTTGTATCACGCTGCTAGGGGCCTGACAAACCCAAGCTGACGGCCTTAAAACCTGGATCTTAAGTTAGCTAAGGCGCTAAATCATCTTTGCAGCCAGCCAGCCAAACTGATCAAACCACCAGGTTCGAAATGCCCGCCAGGTGCTCGATTCATTGTCCAGGTCCTGCTGTTTGTGCGCTGTTTGAATGAGGTACTGCCGAATCATCTCCGATTCTCCCGGGGTGAGCACATCCTTAAACCCAATCATCCCGACGGGGGCTAAAACACCCTCAAGGACAATGGCGTCAAAAATATCATGAGTCGTTCGGGTCATTGCCCGCAGGTCTGGCACTAAGCCTTGACTCACTGCGCCCACGCCATGGCAACGCATGCAATGCTGGTTATACAAGCCGAGACCCGCGCTGATCTCGGCGTCGCCCGCAACCAAGTCTGGCGGATCGATTACCAAAGGCTGTGGCGACGAATCAGGCAACTTAGCCTGCCCCCCTAACTTGAACACGAGCACCCGTCCCGGTGCACTGTGCTGAACCTCCGGTTGCGACAGCACAAGCCCGACAGCGCCGCCCCATCCCGCCATAATCGCAATGTATTGCTCGCCAGCCACCTCATAGGCAATCGGGGGCGCGATCAGTCCAGATCCCGTCGGGAAGGACCAGATTGGCTCACCCGTTTTACTTTGATACGCAACCAGATCCCCTGTGCCCCGCCCCTGAAAGACAAGACCTGTGCGGGTGGTGAGCACACCCCCATTCCACATACTCGGTAGTGCGACCTGCCAGGCCGGCTGCTGCAGGACCGGGTCCCAGGCGATCAACTGTCCTCGCATCAAATGCTTTAAAACCGGCGCAAGATAATTCGGGTCAAGACTCGCCAGCGGATTATCCTGGACCGCTTGGTCATTTTGCCCGGTATTCCAATGCGGCCCCGCTTGATGCTCATACGTCTCGGGATGGTTGTAAACCGACAGATTTTGCATCGCAGGTATGTACACCAAACCTGCATCCGCGTTAAACGCCATGGGCTGCCAGTTATGGCCACCAAACGGCGCTGGCCGGACGATTTGTTCGGTTTTAAGGTAGCTTGCAATCTCTGTTTCAACCGGGCGGCCGGTCTCGAGATCAATATGACTCGCCCAATTCACGGGCACATACGGCTCAGCCGAGATCAGTTCTCCCGATACGCGATCCAAGACATAAAAGAACCCATTTTTTGGGGCTTGCATGATGACCTGCCGGTCTTCACCCTCAATTTTTAAATCAGCCAAAATCATGTGCTGGGTCGCGGTGTAATCCCAATTATCGGCCGGCGTTGTTTGATAGTGCCAGCGATAGGCGCCGGTCGTGCCGTCGAGCGCGACAATCGACGATAAAAACAGATTGTCGCCACCGCCTGGGCTGCGAATCTCCCGATTCCAAGGCGAGCCATTCCCGACGCCGATGAATAATAAATCCAAATCCGGGTCGTACACCATCGAATCCCAAACCGTACCGCCGCCGCCATATCGCCAATAATCATCGCCGCTCCAGGTTACTTTGGCGGTCTCCAACTCGGGCTGAGCCTGAGGCTGGCTCGGGTCGCCCGGCACCGTGAAAAACCGCCAATTCAGCACGCCGGTTTGTGAATCATAGGCCGAGATGTAGCCGCGAACGCCATATTCAGCACCGCCATTACCAATGACCACTTGATCCCCCACCAATCTTGGCGCCCCGGTAATCGTGTACGGTTTGGACTGATCGATGGTCAAGACAGACCAGATCACTTCCCCGGTATGCCGATCCAGCGCAATCAAGCGGCCGTCGAGGGTGCCGACAAAGAGCCGATCCCCCAAGACCGCAACCCCTCGGTTAACGACATCACAGCAGGCATTGGCGCCCCAAGCCTTGGGCACTTCTGGATCAAAAAACCAGCGCTGCGCGCCGGTTACGGCATCCAGTGCATAGACCTTGCTCCAGGAGCCGGTCGTGTAAAGGGTGCCCTGAATGACAATCGGTGAGGCTTCAAGCCCTCGACGCGTACCCGTGTCGAAAGACCAGGCGAGGCCGAGGTCTTGGATATTATCGGGATGAATTTGGGTCAGCGGCGACTGCCGCTGCTCAAACGTATCCGCGCCATGCAAGGGCCAATCGGCGACGACGAGCGGCGCCCCGATGAGCGTCAACAAACTCAAAACGGCTTTCAGGACTACCCGTAACGGATAAACCGAAAGGGCTCGCGGTGAGCCGTCTGGGTAACCTGCTTGTTTCGTTTTGCCTACCGCGACTAATGCCATTGTTTGACTTCCTTTCATTGCGCTTTGTCGTCTCTTACTTTGAGCTACCGAATGCTGCGGCCCTGGATGTGCCCGCTGGCTAGATCGAATCCTTCACAGCGGCGTCAGGCCGAGGCCCAGCCCGCCGTCAACATCCAGTAACGCGCCCGTTGTCCATTTTGACTGCAGCAGAAACACAATGGCCTCGGCCACTTCCATCGGCTGGCCAATTCGGCCTAGGGCATGCAGCGGCGCGAGCGCCGTCATCCTTGTCGTTACGTCTTCAGGGGAACCTAATCCTGCCCGCTCATTGATTTCCGTCATCACGGCACCTGGTATCACGCAGTTTACCCGAACTTTCTGGGCGCCAAGTTCCGCCGCCATCACCTGGGTCAACGTTTGCAGCGCCGCTTTGGTTGCAGCATAAGGTGCCGCCCCCGGAAAAGCCCGACGAGTATGAATCGAACCCAAGAAAATAATCGCGCCTTGCCGAGCCGCCAGCGCAGGCGCTGCAAGTTGCGAGAGCATCATGCCGGAGATGACATTTTGATTAAAGATGTCGAGCAGTCGTTCTTGGTCAAACTCGGCGATTGACGCGCGGTACATGTTCCCAGCGTTACTTACCAACCCGTCTAGTCCCCCGCCATGGGCCAACGCTTGACGAAGCAATTCCGCTCGGTCTCCCGCTTGGGTGACGTCTGCCGCGACAGCCAGACACCGATCGCCAAGCCGAGCCGCAACCGCATTAATTTTCTCGGCACGCCGGCCGCAGATCGTGACCTGTGCACCAAGCGCAACCAACTGTTCCGCCGTCGCTTCACCAATACCCGAGCCGCCGCCCGTGACGAGATAGGACTGACCTTTCACGATGTAACCTCCAAGTCTTTTCTCATCGGGCCGCAAAAACCCAGCCGCCCCAGTCGGGCAACTTCAAGCCTTGCCCCTGCCGAGTTTATAACGATCTTCTCACGCCAATGGGGTCCGTTTGCGTGCAAGCCTGTTTTGGACACGCGTAGGTCACGATCTCGGCAGATGCGCGAGCACGCTTTGGATGACGCCACCGTCAACAACCAACTCATGACCATGAATATAACCACTCGCATCGGATGCCAAAAACAAAACCGCCTGAACGACATCCTCCGCCGTACCAAGACGCTTGAGCGGCACGCCACCACTGCGCTTTGCCCGCACTTTGTCATCTAAAAATATCGGTGCTGACATGCCCGCATCGATAAATCCGGGCGCCACCGCATTGACCCGGATACCCAAAGGCCCCCACTCAAGCGCCTGAAGCTGCGTCAGACTGGTGATTGCTGCTTTGGTCGCAGCATAGATTCCAACGTTCGGCGCGGGGTGGACCGCATTGACCGAACTCATGTTGATAATAACGCCACCACTTTGCGCGGCCATCGCTTGCGCCGCAGATTGCGCGCAGTTGATCGTCCCGATCAAATTAACCCCAATGACCGATGCAATATCATCAGCGGACTGATCCAGTAGCGGACCAAAGCGCACAATCCCCGCATTGTTTACCAAGAGATCCAATGCGCCAAAGCGCTGAATGGCATTGGCAACGGCCACCTGATCAGAAACATCAACCGGTAATACCTCACTCGCACCCAGCTCCGCCACTAAACTTTCCGCCGCAGCCGCATTTTGATCCAAAACGCCAACCCAGTAGCCTGCTGTCACAAGTCCTCTGACGATCTCGGCGCCAATGCCTTGGCCGCCGCCGGTCACGATTGCTCGTAGGGTCATAGGGGTCTCCAATGGGTTATCTTTTAGCGAATGCCACACAAAGTTACCGGATCATTTACCCAGATGCTACGCCTAGGATTATGCCTTGCTTTGGCCACCTTAAAATCCCCTGGAAGAGCGCCCTAGGCTTATCAACAATTGAGCCTTCCTTTAAAATTTATCGCATCCGCCGACACAGAGGTGCAGCGAAAATCCAAGGATTGGTGCTTGATCCAACCGTGATACTGCTGCTAGTGTTTTTGCTAGGACCTGAACCCATCAAAGAGGCCGCCCATGGTGACGATAATTGTTAATGATGAAGCGCGGACCGTGTCAGCGAGCCCTGACACGCCGCTCCTGTGGGTTTTGCGGGACCATCTTCACCTAACCGGCACGAAATATGGCTGCGGGATTAGCCTGTGTGGGGCCTGTACGGTCCATCTCAACGGTGAGGCTGTGAGATCCTGCACCCTGCCACTGGCAGCAGTAGCAGACCAGCGCGTCGAAACCATTGAGCATCTTGCAGTGGGCGGTGATTACAACGCGGTTCAAAGCGCCTGGCTGGACGAAGACGTGGCCCAGTGCGGTTATTGTCAGTCCGGCCAAATTATGGCGGCGACTGCGCTATTGAACAACAATCCATCTCCGAGCGATGCAGAAATCGACGCTGCCATGGCGGGCCACATTTGTCGTTGTGGAACCTACCAAAAAATTCGAGCCGCGATTCATCGCGCTGCAAACGTAACCGAGAGCGGAGGGTCCCAAGCATGAGCCGTTTGCCTGCAGATCCCAGCCGCAGAACTTTTTTAAAATCCTCCAGCATGCTCGCAACCGGTAGCTTACTGGTCGGGTTCGAGCTGCCTTATAGTTTGGCTTCAGCCCCCAAAGCAAGCAGCGCCGCCTCGCTGATGGCCGATGCCTTTATCCGTATTGATCGCGATAACACCATTACCGTCCTTATGAATCATGCTGAATTTGGTAATGGGGTCTATACGAGTCTTGCCATGATGGTGGCGGAAGAGCTGGATATCGATTGGCAGCGACTGCGCTGGGAGGCGGCGCCGACCGAACCCCGTTATTACAGTCCAATTTTCGGAGAATATTTGACCGCTGGCAGCGTATCAACCGCCGGGGCTTTTATACCCATGCGCACGGCCGGTGCGAAAACCAAGGCCCTGCTACTTCAGGCTGCCAGCCTACTCTGGCAGACTGATGCAAACCAATTATCCACCGATGCCGGCTGGATTGCGCACGCGGACGGGCGACGCGTGTCCTACGGGGGGCTGATTAACGTCATCCAAGACCATAACCTTGAGCCCCCTAAAACCGTTGACTTGAAACCCGCATCCGCCTTTCGCGTGCTGGGTTTCCCCAAAAAACGTATTGAAGCGCCGGAGAAAGTAACCGGCCGCGCCCTCTTTGGCATCGACATCAAACGACCCGGCATGATTTATGGCGCCGTCGCAAGACCACCAGTCTACGGCAGCCGAGTGATCGCCTTTGATGACAAAGCGGCTCGCGCCATACCGGGGGTCTTGAAGGTTAAGGCCATCGATGCTGGCGTTGTGGTCCTGGCCAAAGACTACTGGACGGCAAGCAAAGGCGCCAAAGCACTCACAGTCCAATGGGATGATCTGGGGCTCGGTCATCTCTCGACGGCATCCTTTACCGAAGAATATCGAGCATTGAGCAAAACCGATGGTCTACTCGCTGAGGACATCGGCGATGCCAAGGCGGTTCACGAAGCCGCAAGCGCCGTTCATGAAGCGGTCTACGAGATGCCCTATTTAGCCCACGCCACCATGGAGCCCATGAATTGTACAGCGCAGGTCTTTGACGACCGCTGCGAAATTTGGGTCGGCACCCAAAACCAGGGTAATGACCGGACGGTTGTTGCCAAGATGCTGGGATTACCGGAAACAAGCGTTGTCATCAATCGCACCTTGATGGGCGGAACCTTCGGTCGCCGAGCGAGCAAAACCGCCGACTTTATTACCGATGCCGTACAAGCGGCTCAGGGAGAAACGGTCCCCGTGCAAATTATTTGGTCCCGTGAGGAAGATATTCGCGGCGGGCACTATCGACCGTTATTTGTACATCGCCTACGTGGCACCGTCGATGCCGAGGGTTACCCCGCCTCTTGGCATCAAACCCTGGTGGGCCAATCCATCATGCAGCACACCAAACATGATCCAACGTATATGGTTCGAGGCATCGATATTTATTCTGTCGATGGCTGCTTGCAGGAACCCTTCGGCGTCTTCCCCTATGGCACCGCCTACCAAATACCCAATCACCGTGTCGAAAGTCACAACCCGCCAAAGATCGGCGTACGGCCCCATGAATGGCGAGCCGTGGGACACACGCACACGGGGGTCGCCTATGAATGCTTTTTAGACGAGCTAGCCCACCTCGGTGATAAAGACCCGTTAGCGCTTCGACTGCATTTGACCCGAGATAACGACCGAATGCATCAATTGCTCTTACGACTCAAAGAAGCCGCGGACTGGGATCAACCCTTGGCAGCCGGACGGGGGCGCGGCATGGCAGCTAGGGTCTATTCTGTGTCCCCCATCGCACAGGCGGTCGAAGTGACGGTCGCCCTTGATGGCACCTTCACCGTTGATCGCGTGGTCTGCGTGGTCGATTGCGGCTTTGCCGTCAATCCCCTAGGGATCGAGGCTCAAATTCAGGGCGGCGTCATGCTGGGACTCAACGCGGTGGCTTACGGCGGGATCGATTTGGTAGATGGCCAGGTTCAGCAAAGCAACTTTCATGACGTTCGGGCATTACGATTTAATCAGATGCCCGCCGTGGAAGTTCACATTATGCAAAGTGATGCGCCGCCCACCGGGGTGGGTGAGCAAGCAACGACGCCGATCGCACCCGCGGTGGCAAATGCCCTATTTCACGCGACCGGCAAAAGAATTCGACAGTTTCCCCTGGACCGGCACGGCTTTACCCTTAAGGCCTAAGCGCCCCCAGGTGACCGACCAAGGCCGATCACGCACCGGCGCAATCAAAGTAATCTAAGCAGCTGGTCAATCCGACCGTTCATTAGACGGCGGGCAACCAGCGACAGAACGGCCTCGAACATCAGCACCGACAAGAAGAGCAATAAAATACCGTCTGAGGAGGGGGTCAGAGGCGTCGCGGCACTAAGCCAGCGCTGCAACCGGTCTGCGCCCTTAAGTGGCCGCATCTGACCTATGGCGCCCACGAGCGGACTCATTACCACATAGACCAGGATCCGGGTATCGATCTCCAGCCCCTCCTACAAGGCATGAATCGGCACCATGTTGTTGTTCTGTCACGATCTATAAACTTGTCCGAACCACCGGCTCAGTCATGTAAATAAGGCCTTTAGATTGATCAAACAGATTACAGGCTTCAAAGAGCCTATCGAACACCGCGCCTTTATGGGCTTCATCGGCAATAATCGTAATGATTGCCGCTTCGCCGTACTCACCAAATTGACGATCCGAAAACAGATCGTTAGAACGACCGGTTTCAATCATCGCTACCGCCACGCCTTCGGTCTCTCGCATGGCTTCCAGCACGTC
>JGI20152J14361_10001808_pt1 | contig 13555 bp, 17 predicted proteins | sample COG_02_FD_14361 | JGI IMG/M metagenome (IMG submission 14361)
GGGCAGTTGAACTGCCTAGCACTTTCGAGCAACCCTGCGGCAAACTCGGCGATCCAGCCGTCGTCGCTTTCGGGGAGCGTAAGGCCAAGAGTAAAGCACAGCGGTTCCGCGCCCATGGCGGCAATATCACTTAGGTTAACCGCGAGCGCGCGTCGAGCGAGTAATCTAGCAGGTGCGTCTTTGAGGAAATGAACGCCTTCGACAAGGGTGTCTAATGACAGCGCGATCGCCATGCCGTTGGGGGGTTGAACGATCGCTGCGTCATCGCCTATGCCAAGCACGACACCGTCGCGATCAAAGCCTAAGCCTTCGTCGACGAAGCAGCGCCTGATGAGTTCGAACTCAGAATAGGACACGGGTGAGGCCTCGATCTAAGCGCGGCTTTTGGTCTCGAGTGGCCTGAGCGTCAGCGCCAGTTTGTCCAAAACACCGTTTATGTATTTATGGCCATCGGTGGCACCGAAGACCTTAGCAAGCTCGATACACTCGTTTATGACCACTCGGTAAGGAACATCGATGCGGTTGGCGAATTCGTAAGTGCCAAGATAAAGCACGGCTTGCTCAATGGGGTCGAGCGCCGAAGCCTTACGGTCGAGTAACGGCTCGATATGCGCATCAAGCTCGGCGCGTTGACTTACGATGCCGCCTAAGATCTCGGTAAAATACTCCCAGTCGACCTTGCCGGTGTGTTCTTCGCGAAACTCTTCCTCGATCGCTCCCGGAGTCGACCCCGACAACAAGTGCTGGTACATCGCCTGCATCACGAGACGGCGCGCTTTACGGCGCTGCGCGATTGGAATGCGCGACCTAGCAGCAATAGCACCGGCGGCAGCTTGACTAGTGAGCGCGGTCATTACGCGTCCAACTGACGAAGTAGGCTAACCATCTCGACGGCCGTGATAGCCGCCTCGGCGCCTTTATTGCCAGCTTTGGTGCCCGAGCGTTCGATTGCCTGTTCGATGCTATCAACCGTGAGCACGCCAAACGTCACCGGCTTGCCCGAATCGAGCGACACCTGACCTAAGCCTTTAACACATTCGCCCGCAACGTATTCGAAATGCGGCGTACCACCGCGAATAACCGCGCCGAGTGCAATAACCGCGTCACAGTCGTCGCGCGAGGCAAGTTTCTTAACGGCGAGAGGCAGTTCGAACGCACCAGGAACCCTGACGATCAAGATATCTTTGTCGGCTACACCGTGGCGGCGCAGTGTGTCGAGCGCGCCTTCTAAAAGGCTCTCAACAACGAAACCGTTCCAGCGAGCGACTGCAATAATATAGCGCGCCGATGCGTTAACGAATGTGCCTTCGATTGTCTTGATTGTGCTCATCTCTTTACTCTCTCTGTTCACTCATCTCGCTGCGCGGGTGAGGGTATTAAATTTTATTTTTCAAATTCGACAAATTCGACGATATCGAGGTCAAAGCCCGAAATCGCGTTAAAACGCGCCGGATAGCTCAGCAGTCGCATCTTGCCGACACCTAGGTCACGCAAAATCTGCGAGCCTGTGCCAATGGTTACGTCGCTACCGCTGCGACTCACCGCGCTAGACTCTTTGTCGCGCGCGAGTGCGGAGGCAATGTCTTGTTCCAGCGGCTGGCCGTAGTCGTCGCCGGATAATAACACGGCGACACCGCTTCCTTCTTCGTTGATGCGCTTAAGTGCGCTCGAGAACGACCAGCTGGTGCGTTCGGCATTATACACCTCGCAGATATCGCGAACCGTATTAGGAATGTGCACGCGCACGAGCGCGGGTTCGTCCGCCTTGATCTCACCCTTGGTAAACGCAAGGTGCATGCTGCCACTAATGGAATCGCGGTAGGTATGGCAGTCAAATTCACCGAACTGTGTCTGCACTTTCTCGGTGCCGACAAGCGAGACGGTCTGCTCGTTAGCAATGCGGTAATGGATAAGGTCAACGATCGTACCGATTTTTAACCCGTGCTTTTCGGCGAATATTTCGAGGTCGGGGCGGCGCGCCATCGTCCCGTCTTCATTCATTATTTCGACAATAGCAGCCGCAGGGCTAAGACCCGCTAGTCGGGCTAGATCGCAGCCAGCCTCGGTGTGCCCCGCACGGCGCAGAACGCCACCAGGTTGCGCCATGATCGGGAAAATATGTCCCGGCTGAACAATATCGCTCGGCTCGCTGGCACGATCGACTGCCACTTGAATAGTGCGCGCCCTGTCGGCCGCGGAGATTCCGGTTGTTACGCCCGACGCAGCTTCTATCGACACCGTAAAGTTTGTGCTGTAAGGCGTGTTGTTCTCATCAACCATGAGAGGCAACTTAAGAAATTCGCAGCGCTCGCGCGTGAGCGTCAGACAAATGAGGCCACGCGCATTAGTCGCCATAAAATTGACATCGGGCGTAGTGATGCATTCGGCGGCGATGATCAAGTCGCCTTCGTTCTCGCGATCTTCGTCGTCCATAAGGATGACCATTTTGCCTTGGCGAATGTCTTCGATGATTTCTTCGACTGTATTCAATTTCATGACGTTGGAATAATTTCCTTGGAGCTAATCGTTAACTCTCATTAGTGATTTTTAGCGCGAGTCGTAAGTCAATGTCGCGTTCAATATGCGCTGCCGATAGCGCTACTTATAGCCGTGTTCGGCGAGAAATTCTGCGTCAATTCCACCAGCCTGTTCTTTCCAGCCATGCTCTTTTGCCGCCTTGTCGCCAAGCATCAATCGCTCTAGATACCGAGCCACGAGGTCTACTTCGAGATTCACTTTCTGGCCAACCACATACTCGCCGATGATGGTTTCGACCTGCGTGTGCGGAATCACGTTTACAGTAAACTGCGCACCGTTTACCGCATTAACCGTGAGGCTAGTCCCGTCAATGCAGATCGAACCCTTGCCGGCAATATAACGCGCAAGCTCTTTAGGCGCCTCGTAGATGAGACGGATGCTCTGCCCGTCTGGCGCTGAACTGACAAGCGAACCCACGCCATCGACGTGACCGCTTACTATGTGCCCGCCGAATCGGCTTGTCGCCTGCATCGCCTTCTCAAGATTAACGCGCGATCCTGTTTTGAGCTGGCCAAGGCTTGTGCAATTCATCGTCTCGTTAGACACGTCGGCGGCAAACTGATGCTCATCAAACTCGACAACCGTGAGGCAGCAACCGTTAACGGCAATGCTATCGCCTAGCTTTACATCAGCGAGCGACAGGCCGCCGGCTGAGACCAAAAGTCGCCACTCTTCGCGGACACGCGTAAGGTTAGCGACTGAGCCGGTAGCTTCGATAATTCCTGTAAACATGATTCACCTTCTAACGAACTAACTAACAATCTAACAAGGTTTACTCTTTTTACGCCGCGTATCTTCGCACCACGTAAAATTAGCGAGGCCTGAGCGTGACCTTTATGTCGGCGCCGACCTGCTCGAGTGAATCGACTTTGAACTCAATCGCGTCACTCAATTCGTTTAGGCCGCTCATTCCCAGCAAAGGTCTGCCGTCGCTGCCTAGCAGTTTTGGCGCAATGTAGATGATCAATTCGTCGACAAGCCCTGCCTCGATAAAACTGCCACTCAACGTCGCGCCAGCCTCGACCAACACCTCATTGCATTCATCTAGCTCAGCGAGCGATTCTAGCACAGACAACAAGTCCACCCTTGATGGAGACTCGCCGGTGTTCGGCGCTAAACGTGCCTCGACAGACGATGACGCCTCTGCGAAGCTATTCGCGCCATCGAGCCTATACGCAATGCAGCGCCCGGGCTCTGTGACTATCTTAGCTGTCTCACTCAAGCGCCCACGGCTATCGAGAACAACACGCAACGGTGGGTTAGACAACCGCAGCTCATTCCAGACCAATTGCTGTGCGTTCAGTCCGAGCTCTGCCTGTCTCAGGGTCATCGCTGGATCGTCGGCTAAAACCGTCTCGATTCCGGTCACGATGGCGTCGCACTCAGCGCGAAGTCGTTGCACGTCGCTGCGCGCCTCTGCGCCGGTTATCCATTTGCTCTCGCCATTCGCCAGCGCTGTGCGACCATCTAAACTCATCGCAAGCTTGCACCGAACGAAAGGCCTACGCCGCTCGAGCCTACTGAAAAAACCACGATTCAATCGTCGAGCGCTATTCTCGAAATCCTGTAAAAAAAAGACCTCTACTCCCGCCGCCTCTAACGCAGCAATCCCGCCACCGCTCACTTTGGGATTGGGGTCTTTACTCGCTATAACAACGCGGCTTACACCAGCCTCGATAAGCGCCGAGCTACACGGTCCTGTCCGGCCTGTATGGCAGCAGGGCTCAAGCGTTACGAAAGCTGTCGACCCTGCCGCAAGAGGAAACGCATCGGCAATCGCTTCGGGCTCTGCGTGAGGCAACCCTGCTCCCTTATGCCAGCCTTCGCCTACTACGCTGTCACCTACCTCGCCATTGCTAACAACGATTACACAACCTACGCGGGGATTCGGAGCAGCACTAAATACAGACGCAGCGAGTTGAATCGCGCGCTGCATATGCTGAGGCCACGCTGTCTTTTGCGCGTCGAGCTCGCTATTACGTAGGGTTTGCATAAGGGGATGCCTTAGGCGCTAAAAGAATGAAGACGCCGAGGCGTTTTTTGAGCAGCGTGTTTTTGGCACCACCAGCCTGTTCTAAGCCTCGGGTTTTTCCTCGTTTGATAAGCGATCAATCTCCTGACGAAACTCGTCGAGGTCTTTAAAGCTGCGATAGACCGAAGCGAAACGCACGAATGCGACTTCGTCCAGATCGCGCAGCTGACTCATCACGAGTTCGCCCACCGCGCGTGAATCGATTTCACGTTCGCCAGTTGCGCGCAAGCTCGCCTTGATTTTAGTGACCGCCTCTTCGACACGCTCGATGCTCACGGGGCGTTTCTCTAAGGCTTTCATCAAGCCTGCCGTCATTTTGTCTTCGTTAAAGGGCTCGCGTATACCACCTGCTTTAATAATTCGCGGCATCACTAGTTCGGCCGCTTCGTAGGTCGTAAAGCGCTCGGCGCAGGTGATACATTCGCGGCGACGGCGCACATTATTACCCTCGGCGACGAGCCGCGAATCGATTACTTTGGTGTCGACCGCACTACAAAAAGGACAATGCATACCTTAGGTTCCGTTTAAGCGAATTTGCTCGCTGCCAGCACCGGCAGGCGAGCATCGGTAATCGAACGATGGCCTAGCCGTAAACCGGGAAGCGCGAGCAGAGCTCGAGAACTTTCTGTTTTACCTCGGCGATCACAGCTTCATCTTCGATGTTATCTAATACATCACACATCCACGAGGTCATCTCAGCGACTTCGGCCTCTTTGAACCCGCGCGTCGTGACTGCTGGCGATCCAATGCGAAGGCCGCTCGTGACGAAAGGCGATTTCGGATCGTTCGGTACAGCATTCTTGTTCACGGTAATGTTCGCACGCCCCAGCGCTGCGTCGGCATCTTTGCCGGTGATGTCTTGCTTGATCAGGCTTAGCAAGAATAAATGATCATCGGTGCCGCCTGAGACAACCTCATAACCACGCGCCATGAAGCCTTTCGCCATCTCACGCGCATTTGCAACAACCTGCGCCTGATACGCTTTAAACTCATCGCTCATCGCTTCCTTGAAGCAGATCGCTTTCGCTGCGATCACATGCATCAAGGGGCCGCCTTGGCTTTCGGGGAATACTGCAAAATTCAGCTTCTTCTCGAGCTCGGGGTTGGCGCGAGCGAGAATAATGCCGCCACGCGGGCCGCGCAGTGTCTTGTGTGTAGTTGATGTTGTGACGTCGGCAATATTAACGGGACTGGGGTAGGCAGCCGCCAGCAATGAGACCCGAGACATGCGCCATGTCGACGACAAACCACGCACCGACCGCATCGGCGATATCGCGGAACCGCTGCCAGTCGACGATTTTGGAGTAGGCAGAGAAGCCGGCCATAATCATCTTCGGCTTGTGCTCATGCGCGAGGCGTTCAACTTGATCGTAGTCGATCTCGCCCGTTTCGGCATTGAGCCCGTATTGCACTGCATTGTAGATACGCCCTGAGAAGCTCACGCTTGCACCGTGAGTAAGGTGGCCGCCGTCGGCGAGGCTCATACCCAACACGGTATCGCCCGGCTCCATCAGCGCCATGTAAACAGCTGCGTTGGCCTGCGAACCGGAGTGAGGCTGCACGTTTGCATAGTCGGCATTGTAGAGCTGTTTAGCGCGATCGATCGCGAGCTGCTCAATCACGTCAACGTGTTCGCAGCCGCCGTAGTAGCGCTTACCCGGATAGCCTTCGGCGTATTTATTGGTCAAGACTGAACCCTGAGCTTCCATAATAAAGGGGCTCGCATGATTCTCCGAAGCGATTAGTTCAATGTGCTCTTCTTGCCGAACACGCTCGGCCTCCATGGCAACAGCTATTTCAGGATCGAACTCGGCGAGGCTGACATCGGTCTTAAACATCTTCTACTCCGGACAAAGGCGTCAAATGGGCTTGATTTAGCGCCTGTATTCTACATGATAGGGCGGCGCTAGGCATCTTTAAGTCGAGCCTAAGAAGCGCCAGATTTAGTCTTTTCCGGCGGTTGAGACAATACCTTGTCGTTTTGATATGCGCTTCGGCTTAAACCGGCCTCCGTAGCGAACTACAACAGTTAAACTTTCCTTCAGATAACCCAATCAAACACTAAAAACCCATGGATTCGTTCGCTTGGCTACGCAGCAACACGCTCAATTGAGGAATTACTCTCATGCACATTAACGTAGCTACTTACATAACCGAAACACGAAAAGAAAAGGTTTCTGCGCCATACAGTCTTCACGTTTACGTCGCATTGCCGCTTGCAACTTACCTACTTCGAGGAGCGCAGCCGCTGCATCAGGATGCTCCAGCGCAACAACTCTGATGTTCTCGCGTAGATCATCGAATTTATCACGGTTATTAAGCTGCAGTTGATCTACCGGGACAAGCATGCCGATATCCTGCCGCCAGTCTTGCGCATTCTGCGCGCTCAGTTCGGTCATGAACTGCGGCCAGCACATCTGCTCTTGGATATGCGTCCCTGCCCAGTCCGAGTTCTTGCAGGTGACATCAAATTCGTCAAGATCGTTTAGGTCATTGTACGCGGCATAGAGCGCCACCTCGGCGAGGTCTAGCTGCACCCTCAGTCGCTGAAAGGTCTGTTGTGATACCACCACTATTTCTTCTATAGACACAGACGGCGGTTGAAAAGCCGCCTCTGCCAACACTGGTGAATCGGTTTGAGAATAAGCTGAGCGGGTGAAAATGAGCACAAAAGAAAAGCACAGGAGCTGTGCACAGGGAAAGAACTTGATCGATAGGGAATTGGCCATAGCTACGCTACTCCTCATTGATAGTCACCCTCAGACTATAGCAGCTATTAGAGAGAGGATTGAACCTCAACTAAATGATTGGTTTACTTGTTCGCTGCGGCCCGTTTAGCCGAGTAAAAATATTTTCAACTGCTTTACAATTTCTATGCTGTACAATTACTTCTGGGTTTGGCCAACCTCAGCTAAGTTTAGTATTTCCGACTATTACGAGATTTTTATGGCATCACAATTCGTCTACCAAATGAACTCTGTTGGAATATAATCAATATATACAATGACTTATAAGATTTGAATGCATGTACAAAACATGTACAATGGACTGGAAAATCAAGTACTTACAGTTCAACATGTACAAAAAACTGTACAAAAGCAGGAACTTATAAGGATGTCTCAGAAGCAACGAACCCTCGAAGAAATCATACCGAAAAGACTCACTTTAGTAGAAAGAAGATGGACGAATAAAGACGGTTCAGAGTCAGTTTCGTATCGAATTCGTGTCTACTCTTCAGAACTCAAAAAGTACAACTTCATCTCTCTTGAATCGACTAGTGTATCGAGTGCAAAACTTGAGGGAATCAAGTTGTACGGAACTCTGGTATCAGATATCGAGACTGGGAAAGCAATCGGGAACGATAAGAGGAAACTGACTTTCTACATCGATATGTTCTTGGATCATATGGAAGTAAGACGAAAGAACGGACATATCACACATCATAGAGTTGTAGTCGTAAGACAACTATTGAGAAGTCTTGAGAAATTCGCAGACGAACACAAAAATCCAAACATCACATCTCTCATTGATCTATATGAAGAGAAATACGAGGAATGGAGAGATAGGTCTCTTACTCGTCTCACAGCAAAAACACTGACTGCTAACACTCGTAACAACGAGATTCAGGTACATCGTCAATTCTTCAATCATCTCAAGAACAAAGACATCATTCGAAGGTCGCCAGTAACTTCAAAGTTCAAACGACAATCGACAAACAAACCATTTCCACAAAAGTACTATTCAAAACTCATGTCAGTCATGAGGAAAGAGATCGAACAACAGAAGCATCCAAAAATTAAGTGGAACTGGCAGTGCATGAGAACAGTGATTCTTTTGATGTCAGGAACTGGATGCAGGGTAACAGAGGTAAAGAATCTAAGATGGAGTCACATTACACTCGACAAGAACAAACTGCCACGCATTCACTTCGAAGGGAAAGGTAAGGAAAGGGATATAACTGTTTCAAAGAGAGTTTATGGTTACTTAATGGATTTGAAAGAGTTTAAGAAAGTATGGGGTAGAGACTGGGAGTGGAACGAGAAGGAATACGAGATGGTGTTCTCTTCTTGGAGAATGAAGAAGATGTTAAATCAATTCGATTCTTGGGGACGCAGGAACTGGTACGAACAATCTGGAGTCGATCCGAAAGAGTACCCACTAGTCTGTTTTAGACACAAGTTCATATCAGATGCATTAAGAAACGGTAGTCATGCACTTCAGATAGCAAACTACACAGGAACGAGTGTGAAGATGATTCAAATGACATATGGATCGATAACTGCTCCAGAATTGTACGATCAAGTCTTCTTAAACTCTTCTACGGAGTCTCAGGACGGGAAAGAAAGAACTAAATGGTTCGAGAAAATTCTTTCACAGGGAAGGGAACGGGATTTGACATGAATAGCGGTTAGTAAGTTAGTGCTTACTACGACTAGTCTAACACTATGGGAAAACTCCATCACAAACATCTCTCATTCTCTCAACTCCAAATTGATTAATTCTTCTGGACACTGCTTGTGTTTGTGAAAATAGATTTTCTAATACCGCAATATCAACTTTCTTCTTATAGACTTCTCTAGGTTTTTTCATTCTTGCTTCAGGTAAATGACTGTATCTGTCATTCATAATATTCATTATCATTTCTCTAGGATTTCTATTAAATGCCATGACGAGCATATTGTACTCTTGATGTAATGCCATGTATGGAGTTCGTGAATTACTGAAATGAAATTCAGTCTCTTCGTTCGCAGCAAGTCTATCAGTCAGCAATCTTTCTAATTCTTTCTTTGCAGCAGACATGGTTGCGGATTTAGGAATTGAAAGTAGAAATGAATCTTTTGGAATTTCTTGTATATCTTCTATGAGTTCAATTGGTTTAAGGGTGAATAAATGCTTATGACTGGGAAACCAATCATTGAAAGACGACTTAATAACTTCATCTAAATGCCACTTCTTATAATAATTGCGATCAACTTTGAATAAAGGTTCATTAGGTTTAATTGTAAGTTTCTTCTCTTCTACTTCTAGACACAATTTTAAATACTGAAACCACATACGAACGAAACGAATATTTTTCTTCAGAGTAGTATTGTCTCTGGTGGTGAAGTGGTTCTCAGTTTCAAACTCAGTGTATTGAATAGGGTTTCTGCCACGAGTAGTTCCACGAACATATTCACCAGTCTTTTTGTCTCTTACTCGTCTTGGAAAGGATGTCTTCGCATTTTCTAAAATAAATGCGGATGGAGTCGGACTAGTAAGTAACTCGTAAGTTCGATGTACTTTCTTCGCAGTGTGTTTATAACTACCTCTTTTATTGTTCTTACTGGTTGACTCAGTAGTCATATCAAATACTCATCTAAAAAATTATACGAACTCACCAGGATTATTATGTAACACATAAGACTTATTATAACTGTGACTGTGTTTAACACATATACGGAATATAATAGTTTTATGAGAGTGAGAAAAGTATCTGACTCTTGAAACACAGTAATAAGAGAGATCGATATGATCTATGTAACACATAAGTCTTATTATAACTGTGACTGTGTTTAACACATATACGGAATATAATAGTTTTATGAGAGTGAGAAAAGTATCTGTCTCTCGAAACAAGGAAAATAGGAATTAAGGAGAAATCGTATGACTTGGATATAAAACATGTAACACATAATTACTTTTATGACTGTGACTGTGTTTGGTTACTGGGAATGCGATAATTATAGTAAGAGAGTGAGAAAAATATCTGACTCTTGAAACACGGGAAATAGGAATTAAGGAGAAATCGTATGACTTGGATATAAAGCATGTAACACATAAAAACTTTTATAACTGTGACTGTGTTTGGTCACTGAAAATGACATCATTATAGTAAGAGAGTGAGAAATGTATCTGACTCTTGGAACGCAAAACTTAAATATATTTGGAGAAAACTATGAACTCAGAAAATGTAAATGAAATGCTGAAAAAACACTCGTCTCGAATTGTAAAAACTAGAGATGACATTATGAGGATTTATGTGATGACAACTCGAATATCATCTTATCTTTTAACTGGTATAGAAAGTAACACTGATTTAGACAATCTTATTGATCACTGCGATTACTGTCTGGGTTTTACAAGTGAAATCACAGATGAACTTAACAAAATGGCAACTGAGATTATTACAGACTTTGAAGATGTAACGATTGATTTAAAGAAATTAAAAATTTAAGGAGAAAGATTATGATGTACATAAACAATATTGCGACTAATTGCCAAAATCTTGATTCAGGGAAAAAGACTAAAAAGATTTTTAATCATATTCTAAATTATCAAAAAAAACAGAACACAGAAGATCCAAGATTCAATGGGGGAAATCTCGACGATAAGACATGTATTGAATGTTTAGAGATGCTAAGAAAAAAGAGGAATCACATATCTTTCAAAGATTATGCATCAGTTTGGTATTACATCTGGGATTGTTATAACGATCTGAATCGAATCTCTATATTTAAAGAATCACTAGAATATATTGAATCAAATTTAAGAGGTACTTATGACACAAATCTAAGTTGGTGTGTTGAAGAGTTTGATGTCTATCGTGTAGGAACTGTTGACGGTCGGAGTTGGAGTTCGAGTATGAAAGACACATACGAATATTATAAATGCTGGACTCAGAATAATGAGAATCATGGAACTCTAAGTGCAAACATCTACAAAAAGACTATTAAACAGGAAGATATTCTTATCATGTGTGAGTGCAATGTACATGGTGAGAACGAAATAATACTAAAGAAAAAATCACTAAAGAACTTTGCGAATATCGAAAGATTAGAGGTTTCTGGTGATTTAGAAAACTTCATCGTAAAGACGGTAGAAAACGAGAAACTATGTGGTATTAGATTACAACAGATTAACAATTCAGATATCTGGATGCTTCAGGACATTGACTATGACTCAACAATGATTCGTCTAGCGAATGGCAGGTTAAATTATTTCGACAATCGGATTGATTATGAGAAATTGAAAACGCAAAAATTTACGACATTGCTTGCTGCGTAATGAAACTGTCTGTTCGTAATTCATTATTGTCAAAATTATTTATAGGAGAAATTTGGTGAAGAACTTTAGACGGAATTATTCAAGGATGAATCTGAACGAAATGCATCATGAACTAGTACGACTCGTCAAATTATTGTTGAGTGATGAAGTACATAACTCAGACACTCAGACTGCACTGCAGATAAAACGATTGATGATTGAAATGATCGAAATCTATCGTGGTGTAGAAAGAGAAAGTGAAGGTCATGGAAGACTAAACTTTGAGTAATGACATCTGTAATTACAAATTATTATAAATATTACTCGTAAATAGATCAGATGAATTGAGAGACAGAAATGCGACCAAGACTCACTAAGAAACAGATACAACAGGTTAGAGACTGGTTCAGTGAAGACGATTTCTGTGTCTCAATTCATATGTCACCAAGTAGGTATTCTCAGGAGATAATTCTTGAGGCGATGTCGAAATTCGTCAAGGGAAGACTTAACAAATATCTCATGGGTCAGTCTTACTGGAAAAAGTGGTCAGAAGACAATGGAAAACTAATTCATATTTGTTGGTTCAAGGAAGGTGTAGACATAAGGAATTCGAATACTTCTGGGTATTACAATCAAAAGGTCACAGTGCATCCAAAATTGAAGAAGAAACAGTCTGAGGTTGAATCTCACTTCCATTTTCTCGTAAGAAGACCACAGAGACTTAAGAACACAGAATATGCGGGTATAAACTTTGGGACAGATTACTCTTCACTTATCGAAGTTACATTAAAAAGAATATTTCGAGAGTTCAATTGGAGAGAAGACTTTTCAATGAAGTTTGATGTCGTCATCAAGAATGCAAATGATTACGACAAGTCACAACAACAGTATGTGACTAAGCAATTCGGTATCAACGACTTTGAGAACGGTTGGGGAATTCTCTAAGTCAGATCGCAGTAGTTTGATTCAGTTATTCTAATCAAGCAGATCATTGTCACTGTAAATATGCAGTGTATTAGTGTGTCTGCTAGTTATTAAACAGAAACAGTGTTGAGTTATTTATAAATAGTAATGACATCAACTTAAGGAGACACAGTTGAAACAGGATACGACATTACAAATTCGCATTAATAGAAATTATAAACGACTGATACAAGACCAACTTGGTGATACATCCATCAGTGACTACATCAGAAGTTCTCTTAATAAGGTATTGGAATCAAACAAGGGTTGGATAATAGATGAACATAAACAAACAAGAAGCAGAACGCATTCTTAAAGCATCTGCACAAAGTAACAAGGTCTCTGCTGTAACACTTCGCAAAAATGATCTTACAGGAAACAAGAAATCGGAACTAAGAAGTATCAACTCGTTAGTAGAGGGTAAGATCAATCAAGGGAAGGAAGTAACACTAATAGTGGTTGAGTCGCATTAGGTAGTATTTAGGATCCCAGGATCTGAACTATGGAATTGTGACAGGGTACAAAACTGTATTTCGACTAAATCTGCACACATGGATTTGTCTTTTCAAATCGAAACACAAATATCAAAAAATTTTTCACGGAAAAATCGGGAGTCACAGGGTTTGATGGGTTTTAAGGAGTTTGTAGTAACTGAGGACTCTAATGCAGTGATCTCACAGATACGAGATATCAGGAACCGGATGAGGGTTATACGTCTTCAAAGACAGTTAGAGAAAGAGAAAGATTCTCTGAAGACTATGAAAGGTGAGAAAGCAGGTACTGGTATCAACAAACACAGGTATAGGTGAGTTCTGGGTAATATCGATACAGTCGAGTGTGGATATTCCCACTCAATAGTCGACATGACTAAAATCCCAGTGTCTATAAGGGTTTGAGAGGTGGTTTTTACTAGTGTGTAGTAAGTGTGTAGTTACTAGGGTAAAAATTCCCTCGTCGTTATTTCCCTTTTTTGTATTCATATCAATATTTTACCATTTC
>JGI20152J14361_10001809_pt1 | contig 13552 bp, 13 predicted proteins | sample COG_02_FD_14361 | JGI IMG/M metagenome (IMG submission 14361)
TTGGCTCCAAACGCCCTAAGCTTGCTTCCAAAAACAACCTGCAAACACCCACACCAAGCNGTCGGCTACNNTACCAGCAGAATCCNTGAAAAATTTTTACGTCATTTCGNCAACCATGAACCAATGCTTTTGCGCCATCTCAAGTGGCGTCTAAACTTGTTTACGCCCACACACGACGCCTTCTAAGCACGGCCCAAACTTAAAACCCAAATTGCTGAATGACGTCAATGGCCCCTCGGACACCTTTAACGCAGCCCCTCAACCCTTGAGCACCACCAAATGGTGCTGCTTTTTGCCCTTTTGAACCAAATGGTACCGACCATAGCGCGCCGTATTGGCTTGCAACTTAAATTCTGGATCAATCTGTTTCACACCATTTACAGCAACCGAGTTACCCATGATCAGTTTTCTAGCCTGGCCCTGAGTGACTTCGCCTTTCGGCGTTGTTGCCAAACCACTTTCAACCAGCAGCGTAAGCAATCCAACCTCGGAGAGATCAAAGTGGGATGACGGTAGTCCATCCTGAGCCAGTTGTGCAAAGTCCTGCTCCGTCAGCGCCTCGATTTGATTCGAGAAAATCGCCGCCGTGATCCGCTCAACGGCCGTCACCGCCGAGTCTCCGTGCACCAATCGCGTCACCTCTTGTGCGAGTCGCCGATGCGCCAACCGGGCCTCGGGTTGGCGCTGTTGCGCACCGGCTAGCTCATTGATGTCAGCAGACGACAAGAAGGTGAATATTTTAAGAAATCGAAGGACATCATCATCCGCACAATTAATCCAAAATTGATAAAATTTATAAGGTGACGTCTTCGTTGGATCGAGCCAAATCGCACCCTCAGCGCTTTTACCGAACTTCGTGCCATCGGATTTCGTGATCAAGGGATAGGTCACAGCGTGCGCCTGGCCGCCTTGCATTCTGCGAATCAGATCGATCCCACTGGTAATATTGCCCCACTGATCGCTACCGCCCATTTGAATGGTGCAATCGTGATCTCGATAGAGCACAGCAAAATCGTAAGACTGCAAGATCATATAGCTAAATTCAGTGTAGCTTATGCCTGCGCTATCGTCTTCCAATCGACGCTTCACCGTTTCCTTTTGAACCATCGCATTCACGCTAAAGTGTTTGCCGATGTCCCGAAGATAACTGATGACATCAAGACCATTCACCCAATCTGCATTATCAACCACCAAAGCAGGATTACCTTCGCGTTCAAAATCCAAAAACCGGCAAGCCTGCTCTCTTATTTTTTCAACAAAAGCCGCTACTTCTTCTCTCGGCTTAAGCGTTCGCTCCGAGGCGCGCCCCCCTGGATCACCAATGAGGCCGGTTGCACCACCAACCAGCAAAATGGGTTGGTGCCCGTAGTCCTGAAATCGTCGCAGCGCGAGGAGCGGTACCAGGTTGCCAATATGAAGACTGTCAGCGGTCGGGTCAAAGCCGCAATAAACCGTTCGAGATTGTTCAGCAAGATGGGCGCGCAAAGCCGCTTCGTTACTCACCTGGGCAATCAGGTCAAGTTGCTGCAAGTCACTGACAATTTGGTCACCCGAACCTTTCAAACCATTCTCCTTAAGCACCATCACNCATCCTTACCTTTATTATCGCACGATAATTGCGCGTCGGCCTGCCTGCGCACCTTNGATTTTAGCCCATGGACCTGACCTGAATTACNGAACAAGCATTGATTTTAAGCGCCAGCATTCCTAACATCCCAGCGCGAGTCTCAATCAGCCGTTTTTTCATCATGCGCAAATACCCAAGCAATCATCTAAAGCTTGTCTGCCTCTTGGTCGCGATCTGCGCGGCGCTCGCCTTGCTCAATCCGACAATTGCGCCCACGCCTTCTGTCCAGGTAACCATCCCCATACCTGCGGAAGAGATGCCTCAACCCGTCACCATCCCAGCAGATCAGATTGAACCCGCGCCCGACTTACCGCCATTAATCCGCTTGACCGTTAAAAACGGCGACAACCTGTCCAGCTTATTTGCCAAAGCGAGACTCTCCGCAGGCGATTTGCAAAGGATTCTAAACACGGACAATGCCGATGCGCTCGCCGACTTGCGGCCAGGCCAAAATATCGACATCCAAAAAACAACAACCGGTCGCATCCAACAACTGCGCTATGCCATCAGCCCAACCACAACACTCATAACAACGCTTACGGACACTGAATATCAGACAACGATTGAAACTGTGCGGCCCGACATCCTGTTAAACACACTGCATGGCCGGATTAGTAAAACCCATCCGTCACTCTATCATGCGGGGAAACAAGCAGGCCTATCCGACAACCTCATCATGGCAATGGCCAATCTCTTCCAGTGGGATATCAGCTTTGCACTCGACTTGAGAGAGGGCGATGAGTTCACAATTGTTTTCGAGGCATTGCAACTCAATGGTGAGTTGATCGATGACGGCAATATCCTTGCGGCCTCCTTTGTGAATCTAGGGGAAACCCATGAGGCGCTGCGCTACACCAACTCAGAAGGCGAGACCGGCTACTTCGACCGCAATGGAGAAAGTTTGCATAAAGCCTTCCTGCGAGACCCCGTTCATTTTTCCCATGTAAGCTCATCTTTCAACTTAAAGCGCAAACATCCGATTCTTAAGCGGACCATGCCCCATCGCGGCATTGATTATGCCGCCAATCAAGGCACGCCAGTTCGGGCAGCAGGCGATGGCAAGGTCATAAAAGCAGAACGCAATCAAGCTTCCGGTAATTTTGTGGTCATTCAACATGGCGAACAATACACCACGAAATATCTACATCTATCAAAATTTGCCAAAGGCATCAGAGCCTCGAAGAAGATCAAGCAAGGCCAGACCATTGGCTATGTCGGCGCAACCGGCTTGGCAACCGGCCCGCACCTGCATTATGAGTTTCTAGTTGGCGGGGTTCATCGCAACCCAAGAACGGTTAGCCTGCCCAATGCCGCAGCCGTTCCAAAATCAGAGATGCAGGCGTTTAGGGCTCAGGTGAGTCCTTGGTTCAGCTTATTAAACGAAAACTTAATCAAGATTGAAGGATCAACCAAGGCATCGGATCTAGCCCTTGAGCAAACACCACACCATCAAAGTGCGACCGAGCCCGTTCTTTAATGCTCGCGCGTTCAGGCTATTGAGAATGAGTTACCACAGCCACACGTCGAGTTGGCGTTGGGATTGGTGACAACAAATCGCGAGCCTTGCAGGTCTTCTTTAAAGTCCACCTCTGCACCCGCAAGATATTGAAAGCTCAGTGGATCGATCACGAGCCGAACCCCTTGCTGGACGATCGCAGTATCATCGTCTTCGAGATCTTCATCGAAAGTGAATCCATACTCAAAGCCGCTGCAGCCGCCGCCGGTGACAAAGACCCTCAGGTTTAAGGCCTCATTCGCTTCTTCATCGATTAATACTTTTGCTTTTTTAGCCGCGGCCTCACTAAACCCAATCGATAATTCGCTTTGAACTGTCATATTGCTCTAATCCGTTTTAAGTTAATGAGATCGCATTGCTGTCATCGAGTCCCTTTGGCGTAAGCTCCGAGACAGCCTCCAAACGACCATTCGCAGTTCGCCGGCTGACATTCTCTTCTGAAACCATCAACGCCTTTATTTCAGAAGCTTCCATTTGGCGCGAGCTTCCCGACAGGCTACTACCAGTGGCCATTTGCAACGATTGGTAAAATAGATTACCCGAAACCCGTGCTGTGTTGGTCAACTCAATGTGACCAAACGCATATATGTCGCCCTTAACCTGCCCGCTGATAATGATTGATGGCGCGTACAAATTTCCAACCACCTCCCCTTTCGTGCCGACGTTAAGTCCGCTGCCCGAGGTATCGGCTGTGACAACACCGGATACCCGACCGTTAATAATGAGCTCTGCGCTAAATCTCAGCTCACCTTGCACATGGCAATTTTCCGCGATCAAAGAAACCGATTCTTCTCGATCCAAACCCACCCGCTTCATCAAATCCATTTAGGCCTCCCTAATCGGCACATCAAACCGCTGTTGTTCTAACACTTTTCCTGCCTCAGAAGTCACCTCAAGGAGCAGGGTCGCGGGTTGAAAGCCTTCTGGCAATCTTAACTGACCCGCGAAATTCTGAAAATATCGAAAGTCATATTCAAGCGCCTCGGGTTCAATTAAACCCGACGCCCCCGCGTCAATTAACGTCTGGCGATTTTCGACGATACCCGCCAGAGTCAACCCAATCCGACCTACCGTGTGAGCGCCATCTGGATCGGCGTGGGTCAGCAAAATCTCATAGTTTAAAAACCGGTTATCAACGCTCGGTAACAAATCAACCCGATGGATAAAAACCTCTCGATCACCAGCCCCCGGTGACATTAAATTTCGATAATAAACCGCCTCGCTTTCAAGCCTTGCAATTTTATCCTGTTGCTGAACCACCACCGCTTGCAAATCCGTGGCTGCCAGCTCAGAAACGCTCTCACCGAGCGTCAATTCAGCAAGCCGAAACTCAAGCGTGTCAATTCGAGCTTGCTGTAATCGATTGTGTGCATCTTGCTCGAACAAACTCGACTCAAGCTGCTCAATCTGGCCCTGTAAACCATGGCGACCCAAATAATACGCGCTCAGGAGCGCAACAGACGCCAATATGCCCAGCCCAATGAGTAGGGTCTTCAATCGATCTGACCGAAAAGTTTTAACCACGATGTTTGTGGACATATTCACGGCCCTCTGGGCCACAGAACGCGTAAGGGGACGGGATCTTAGCAAATCTCCCCGTATCCACCAACCGCGCTCTTACGCGCGCGGTTCGTCGTGACCGGGTAGATCCGTTAAACTCTTCTCGGCACCCCCTATTTTTGGAACGCAAGCCAATGCTGAATACGCTGATCAAACGACTGAGTCATCTGCGCGCAAGCTTCCAGATACGCGCTTTTCGATCAGCCCTGTCGTCCCTCGATGCTGCCCCGCAATTCGCGATACTCGGCATTCTTTCGGGCCTTTTCACCGGTCTTGTGATTCTACTATTTAGGGTGCTCGTTGAGCAGGTCCTAACGTGGATCTTACCCAGCGGCCCTGACCGCTTCGAGCAACTCGCAGCACTGGAACGGTTCTTGTTACCCACGGCAGGCGCCATGGTTCTAGCACTGATTTTCGCCTTACTTAAACAGGAAAATCGAGGCGTTGGCGTCTCCCATGTTTTGGAACGCCTGCATCGTCACCAAGGTTATCTTTCTGTAAAAAATTTACTCGTGCAGTTTGTCACGGGGGCGATTGCGCTGATCAGCGGCCAGACTGGCGGCCGCGAAGGCCCCGCCATCCATCTCGGTGCATCCGTGAGCAGTCTATTGGGCCAGACGCTAAAGCTTCCTAATAACTCAATTCGAGTCCTGATCGGCTGCGGCGCCGCCGCCGCAATCGGTTCCTCGTTCAACACACCCATTGCCGGCGTGATTTTTTCAATGGAAGTCATTGTTCTGGAATACACCATCGCCGGCTTCATGCCCGTTATCCTTGCCGCCGTGACAGGCACCTTAGTCGTTCAACAAGTTTTTGGGGATGAACCCGTGTTTTTCATACCGGGTATTGCCATGGACTCTTATTGGGATCTGCCCTGGATTTTCCTAGAGGGCATTGTCATTGCCGTGCTCGCCGCCGGACTCATACGCCTCATGGTGATCTGTCACGATCGAGCGCCCAAGCCCATTGCCGTTAAAATAATCCTGGCAGGCCTGGTCACCGCGTCATTGGGCTTTGTTGTCCCAGAAATTTTGGGCGTCGGGTACGACACTGTCAATCAAGCTCTACAGGGCTCAATCCTTTGATGATCTTACTGCTGATCTGCTGTACAAAGCTCGTCGCCACTGCGATTAATCTTGGACTCGGAATGCCAATTGGCCTCATTGGCCCAACGCTGGTCATCGGCGCTATGGCAGGTGGCGGCTTCTGGCAGCTGGCGTCGACGGTGAGCGACCAAGTTTCCGCGCCCGGTTTCTACGTTATTCTTGGCATGGGCGCCATGATGGGCGCTGCGCTGCAAGCACCTCTGGCGGCCCTCATGGCCTTAATGGAACTGACTCGCAATCCTGAAATCGTTCTGCCCGCAATGCTGTGTATTGTGATTGCGAATATCACAGCGGCCCATGGTTTTGGCGCGAAGTCTATTTTTCAGACCCAAGCTTTAATGCTGGGAATCGATTTAACCGGGCGGAACGCCCGCAGCCTTGCCCTCAGTCGCGCCTCAGTTGAGAGTAAGATGTCGCGCAAATTTATCGTTGCCAACGCACGTCTTGATCGAGCATCGGCGGAACAAGTCCTTCAAAGCCAGCCCACCTGGATATTGGTTAAATCAGGTGCTGGCTACGACTGCTTGCTCAAGGCGGCCGACCTGCAGCGTGCACTAGCGGACCTGCGACAGGACACTTTCGATCTTCAGAATATCCCAGCTGACCGTAAGGATATTGCGAGAATCACTTGGCAGGCCACTTTGGACGAAGCATTTGATATAATCTCTCGAGGCGGCGTACAAGCTTTGTACGTTGTAAGAGTTTCAGCAACCCAGCTTGACCGGCCCGTTGGCATCCTCCTCCCGGAAGATATCGAGAACTACTATCACAGCTAGTCGCCGGTCACTCATTTTAGTCAGACGATAAAAACGAGTTCTAACATGCAGCGATCCGAGCAGCTTTTCCAACAGGCCCAAAAATTGTTTCCCGGCGGCGTGAACTCGCCCGTCAGAGCTTTTGGCCGAGTCGGTGGCACACCGCCCTATTTCAAACGGGGTAGTGGTCCCTACCTCTTCGACGAGGATGATAAACAATACATTGACTACATTGGCTCCTGGGGACCAATGGTTCTGGGTCATGCCCATCCTGGGGTTATTAAGGCGGTTCAAGATGCGGCTTCAGATAGCCTCAGCTTTGGCGCACCCACCGCTGTTGAAACCGAACTGGCATTGAAAATCCAACAGCATTTACCCAGCATGCAAATGATGCGCATGGTGAGTTCCGGTACCGAGGCGACGATGAGTGCGATTCGTTTGGCGCGCGGCTTTACTGGACGCGATAAAATCCTCAAGTTTGAAGGCTGCTATCACGGGCACAGTGATAGCCTCTTAGTCAAAGCTGGCAGCGGCGCGCTGACGATGGGCGAGCCAGACTCTGCTGGCGTGCCTATTGATCTTGCCAAGCTTACCTTGACGCTCCCTTACAACAATCTCGAGGCAGTCGAGCAACTCTTTGCCGTGGACGGCAGCAATATTGCGGCGATCATCGTGGAGCCCATCGCGGGCAATATGGGCATGATCTGCCCAGTGCCCGGTTTTCTTGAAGGCCTACGAGTCATTTGTGACCAGCATGGCGCGGTCCTAATTTTTGACGAGGTCATGACCGGATTTCGAGTGCATATTGGTGGCGCGCAAGGACTGTATAAAGTTCGCCCAGATCTCACCACCCTCGGCAAGGTCATCGGCGGCGGTCTCCCCGTTGGCGCGTTTGGTGGCCGTACTGACATCATGCAGTGTATTGCCCCCCTTGGCCCGGTCTACCAGGCTGGGACCCTCTCAGGCAACCCCATCGCCATGGCGTCTGGGCTTGCGACTCTGACCGCGCTCGAGGCACCTGATTTTTTTCAGAATCTACACGCGATGACCCACCGGCTCACCGAAGGGTTATCAAGCCTGGCCGAGTCCGCAGGCATTGGCTTGAGCACGGTTGGTCAGGGCGGCATGTTCGGTTTCTTTTTTTCAGGTCAAGGACCGGTCTCAAACTTTGAGGCGGTCATGGCCGGCGACGCTGATCAATTTAATCGTTTTTTTCATAGCATGCTCGATCAAGGCGTTTATCTCGCGCCATCGCCTTTTGAAAGCGGTTTTGTTTCAGCAAGCCACACGAGCGAGGATATTGACCGAACTCTTGAAAAGGCCGAGCGCGCCTTGCAATCACTTTAACCTCAATTTGAATAATAAGGACATTTTATGAGCATTGATCTGTATGGCATTGGTAACGCTCTGGTTGACTCAGAGTACAAAGTCTCCGAAGCAATCCTTTCGCAGACCGGATTTGCGAAAGGCACCATGACACTGGTTGATGCCGAGGAGCGCCAGAATCTGATTACGCTCTTAGAAGATACCTCAAACATTACATTATCAAAACGTGCAGGTGGCGGCTCCGCTGCCAATACGATTGTGACCACCGCGCTTTTGGGGGGCAGCACCTTTTATAGTTGTAAGGTATCCAATGATGAAACCGGCGATTTCTTTGCGCAGGACTTAACCGATCTCAGTGTTGCAACCAATCTCGCTGAAGCCCGACCGGCAGGCGTCACTGGGGAGTGTATTTCGATGATCACACCCGATGGCGAACGAACCCTTGTGACCCATCTGGGTATTACCCAAACTCTGTCCACCGATGAGGTTGATGAAACAGTGCTGGCAAGCGCCCAGTACCTTTATATCGAAGGCTATTTGGTCACCTCACCGACCGCACTCGAGGCCGTTCTTAAAACCCAAGCCATTGCCAAGCAGCATGGCGTCAAAGTCGCCTTGACCCTTTCAGATGTTGGCATGGTCGAGAACTTTAAGACCGAATTTAATACCCTATTTCAAAACGGGGTCGATCTAGTATTTTGCAACGAAGACGAAGCCAAACTCTGGACGGGTTACAGCGATCGCAATCAAGCTGCGCAAGCCCTCGGTGATTACGCCACAAGTTTTGCCATGACGCTCAGCGGCGATGGGGCGATCGTTTCTGGCAGCTCTGGCGACGCCGTTTTCGTCCCAGCGGAGAAGGTCCAAGCCCTCGATACAACTGGCGCCGGAGACACCTTCGCGGGCGGCGTGCTGTTTGGCCTCGCGCGCGGCGAAACCTTAGAGGACGCAACCGCGCAAGCGCACCTGTTAGCAAAGCGTGTCGTCAGCCGGTTCGGAGCAAGACTGGATCACCAGGAAGTTCTCGAGATTAAAGGGGCTAATTAAACAGATTCCCTCAGGGCGCGGCGGGAGCCGCCCCGAATCCTGCGGGCGTCCCATCGGCATAATGCATTTCGCTGATCGTAATGCCGTAGAGTTCTGACAAATGATTGGGCGTAAGCACCGCGCTTGGGGCGCCAAAAGCCAGTTGATCACCTTGCTCTGTTAACAAGCAAATCTGATCATAACCCTGTGTTGCCTGACCTAAATCGTGAACCACTGAAACAATTGACACCGGGTTAGCGGCTAAAACCTGCGCCAACAATCGACGCACCCCAACTTGATGCGCAATATCGAGCGCTGCAAACGGTTCGTCTAAGAGCAACAGTGCCGGGACCGGACTTGACCAGATTTGGGCTACCGCACGCGCTAAATGGACCCGCTGCCGCTCGCCACCGGATAGGCTGAGCATTGACCGCTGAGCGAACCCATTCAACTGTAAGGCATCCATCACCTCGCGCACAATCCGTGCAGTGCTTGCTGCTTTAGCCTGAAAAGGATAGCGCCCGAGGCCAATGACTTCTTCAACGGTGAACGGGAATCGTAGCTCCGAGCTTTGACTTAAAGCCGAGATTCTCTGTGCACGCTCAAGCGGCTGGAAGGCAGAAGGCGACTTTCCAAAAACGGTTAAACACCCCGAGGTGACCTCTAGATCTCCCGTAATCAGACCCAGCAAGCTACTTTTGCCGGCGCCATTGGGTCCCATGATGGCCAAATGCTGCCCTAAAGCGAGCTTTAAAGTGACGTCCTTTAAAATACTGCGGCCATTAAGTTCCAATCCAACTTGATCCAGTACCAAGATCACAACCAGAGCCCCTTAGACCAACGAGCGACTAAAATGACAAATACGGGTGCGCCCAACAGCGTGGTTACAATCCCAACCGGCAACTCAACCGGCGCCAACAAAGATCGACTCAACAAATCAGCAGCGACCAACAAACCGCCGCCAATGATCGCAGAAAAAGGCAGCACGACCACATGTTTTGCGCTGAAGGTCATCCGAACCAAATGCGGCACAATCAGCCCAACAAAGGCAATGATCCCGACTAGGCTGACCGAAATCCCAGTGATGAGCGCCGACCACAAAATCACTTCGATTCGCCGCGGAATCACCGAGACGCCCAAATGCGCCGCCTCTTGATCTCCTAGAATCAACACATCTAGCACTAAGGATAAGCTAATCAGCCGGATCATTGCCGGGATAACCAACAGTCCAACAGTCACCTCTGCCCAGCCAACATGATTAAAGCTGCCAAGTGCCCAGAAAGAGACCGATCGGAGCGTTTGATCTGGGGCCAGATACGACATTAACCCAACCCCCGCGAGACAAATGGCATTGATCGCAATCCCGGCCAATAAAATAGTGGACAAATCAGGTTGCCGGCCGCCGATCACCAATACGAGTAACGTTGCGATCAACCCACCCAAAAAGGCGCTACCAGACAAACCAAGCAGGCTGAAATCGATTTGCGAGACAAAAACAATATAAATCGCGGCAAAGAGTGCTGCGCCGCCAGAAATACCAATCAAGGCTGGATCGGCCAAGGGGTTTCGAAACACACCCTGAATCCCACCGCCTGCAAGCGCTAGTCCGGCGCCGAGCAGCGTTGCCAAAAGCGCTCTTGGCAAGCGGACTTCGCCGACCACAGTTTGCGTCAGCGAGTCCTGTCGCCAAATATCCGCGAAATTCAGCTCGGTATAGCCCGATCCAAGACTTAAAACGAAGACGAGCGCCCAGACGAATACCAAAAACCCGAACCAAAGCCAAAGCTTCACAAAAGCCCACCTTGATCGAGGCAGACCGGCAATGGCTTACTAATTGCAGCGTAGGGCAATCGAAAACCCACTTTAAAGGCTTTAATCAAAACGCCCTGCGCTTGCGCCTCGGCAAGTCGTGCACCATAGGCCGGATCAATGTCCAACGCAGGCGCAACCCGATGAATGCCCGAGTGTTGGACACAAAAGACTAATGCCGCTTGCAACCCTTGCGCTTTTGCTGAAATTAGCGCGGAAAGATGTTTGAGCCCTCGTGCAGAGGGCGCGTCCGGAAACAAACCCAAGCCCTTCGATTTGAGATAGGTTACGCTTTTTACCTCAATCAGCATCGCGTTGCCTTGCGGATACATCAACTTAAAATCGACGCGGCTGTCTAGAAATCGATGCTCTCGCACAACGTCACCATGGCCTTCAAAACCTTCCAGTCGACCCTGATTGAGCGCATCAGCGACCAAATCATTAGCACGCCTAGAATGAATACCGATTCGGTGACCCTGGTGGCACACGATTTCCAGCGTAAAACGCGTTCGCCGCTTGGGATCATTAGATTCCGATAAATAGACCTGATCTCCTGGCGCCCAGCAATTCGTCATGGCCCCGGTGTTCGGGCAGTGTGCGGTGATAATCTCACCCCCTTGCAACCGAACATCGGCCAAAAACCGCTGATAACGTCTTAGCAAGGTTCCAACTTGCCAGCGCCCTGCCAATAATTTCAAGGTCTAAACCTCACCATCCGTTCAAGTGCCTGTTGCAATACCGCCCGGGGTTGCGCATAACTTATTCGCACGTAATGCTGCGCATCATGATCGCCAAAATCAGTACCTGGCGTGATCGCCACGCCCTCTTGTTCAAGCAAGTCCCGACAATAATCATCGGCAGAACCGAAGTGCTCAGGCAGCTTTGCATAGAGGTAAAAAGCGCCATCGGGCGACACCGGCACCTGCAAGCCCGTTTCTGTAATACACGACAGCATCAACTTACGACGTTCTGCTAAAATGTCGCGCTGCGCGTCTAACTGCTCGAGGACTGACGGGTCGAAGGCCGAAAGTGCGGCGTATTGCGCTGGCACCGACGGACAAATGGTCAAGTTCTGAGCAAGCCTAATCAACGGTGCTTCCGCGCCGTCCGGTGCAACCACCCAACCTAACCGCCAACCTGTCATCCCGAAATATTTCGAGAAACTATTCACCACAAAAGCGTCATTTGTAACCGACAATGCGGAAATGCGCTTTGTCGGACCATATTCTAACCCTTGATAAATTTCATCTGAGACCAAAAATCCATTTTTTTCTTCAACGACTTTTGCCACTGCTTTGAGCGCTGAGCTCGAAAGACTTGTGCCCGTTGGATTACCCGGTGACGCGAGCAGAAGGCTAACTGTGTTGGTCTGCCAAGCATTGGCAACCGTTTTGGCACTGAACTGAAACCGTTCCTTAGGGCCTACTGCACAAGGTTGTGCGATCCCCGAAAAGGCTTCTACAAATCGTCTATTCGAGGGATAACCTGGGTCCGTCAGCAACCAGCCATCGCCCGGGTCTGTGAGTAAAGCAACGACCAAGGCTAAGGCGCCTGAAGCGCCTGCCGTCAAAATTATGCGGCGCTCTTGTATATCAAGACCATAAACACATCGATAATGTTCGCTAATTTGAGCCCGCAGCGCCGGCAATCCATTGGCATCAGAATACCCGGTTTGACCCGCTCGAATCGCCTCAATACCGGCCGCGCGAATCGCCTCGGCAACCGGAAAATCCGGTTGTCCAACCTCAAGATGAATAATATCTCGCCCGCCCAGTGCCATTTGATTGGCTTTCGCCAAAATAGCCATCGCTTTAAATGCTGGTATTGCCTGACTTCTTTTAGAAAATGGTCGCCGAATCATCGTTTATCGCAGTGAATTACAAGACGAGACATCTTAACATCCTGCGCTTTCTCAAAATCAGGCTTCAGAGTGAAATTTAGTCTTGGCGATCGCCAGGCATTCTGTTAATGTTCGCCGCTAATTTTCGGTGGTTGATCTTTTAAAACACGAGGAGCCAAAATGGTTGCCAAGCGCAAACCTTCTCCAGCGGTTAAGAAGTTAACAAGTAAGAACGCAGCGCCTGCCAAGAAGAAAGCGGCGAAGAAAAGCGTTGTGGTCGCCAGTAAAACGGCGAAAAAGCCCGTGCCGGCTGGGCGCGCGACAGCCAAGAAAGCGGCAAAGCCAAGCCCTAAAGAGCGTAAAAAGTTGGTCAAAGAGAAAACAAAACCACCCGTTCAAAAGTCGAAGGTTGCGTCGAAGAAACCTGNACCTAAAAAAACCGCTGCGGCAAAGATTACCGCAAAATCAAAATCAGCTCCAAAAAAGGCCGTCAGCGTGAAAGCACCGGAAACAAAAAAACCTGTGCCGAGTAAAGCCGCTGCGAAGAAGGCTGCTCCGAAGAAGGCCGCTTCGAAGAAAGCGACGCCTAAAAAAGCGGTTCAAGCAAAAGCCGTGGCTAAAAAGATAACGCCTAAAAAGCCTGCTTCAAAAGCTGCAGCCACAAAGCCACCCGTAACGAAGCAGCCTGCAAAGAAAGCCAGCGCTCAGAAACAACCCGCCGCTAAGGCTACAGTGAGCAAATCGGCCTCCGCCGTCAAAGCAAAGAAAACCGCGAAGCCCAAGGCTTCGACGAGTGCAAAGGCCAAACCACAATCTGCAAAAAGAACGACCGGCAATGTCGGCTCCGATAGTACTGCGTCGTTCACACCTTATGTGGTGAAGCGCAACGAAGCGTACATGAATGAACCGCAACGGTCGCATTTCAAGAGCATCCTGCTCAACTGGCGGAACCAGTTGATGGAAGAAGTGGATCGGACTGTGAGTCAT
>JGI20152J14361_10001812_pt1 | contig 13510 bp, 17 predicted proteins | sample COG_02_FD_14361 | JGI IMG/M metagenome (IMG submission 14361)
TCCTCCGCCAGCATAATGGTTAGAACACGTGCAGTGACAGTCTCGTCACTTGGATCTGGCGAGTGCATGTGCAGATCAAGATCGTAGTAATTGATCTTCCAGAATATCGTCTGGCCTTGATATCTAATCGCGCCGAAGTCATGCTCCCCACAAGGGTCATTGTCAGGTGTGAAGGCATCATACCTGCGCACTTGATCCAAAAGGTCGGGAACATCTTTCAACCCCTGTACGCCTTGAGTGATCACGACACGACACTCCATGAAGGTCTGCCGTGCCTGATCATTAAGTGCTGTTATAGTGGGAGCATTGACGTCAGGCATTTGCTGCAGCTTTGGCAGCACCTGGCTTTAGGCGTGGTTGCCGCTCTGCAACCTTGGTAATGGCCGCATCCAGTTCTCCCGCAGCTGCTGCATTGAGGAACGCATCAAGTACCCCAGCCACGTCAGCTAATGACTTCACAAACACAGCGTTGTTGGTGCCATCAGCTGTGATCACACGCGCACCATATCTACATTGTACGTACCAACCGCCATCTTGTTCAAAGAACCATGGACGAATGCGACGATGCGTTTTGACTAGTACACGTTCACCCATGTCATTGTTCATCCACTTGTCGCGCTCAACCCGGTGATCTTCTTTTTTGAGTGCTGCGGCATGCACCAGCTTTTGCTCTTTAAGTCCTGCTACGAGCTTGTCACGTCGCGCTATAATGGTATCGCGCTTGGTGCTGCGATCAACTGTCTTGAATGTAAGCTTTGCGAGATGTGTCATGTGCGCTCCTACCTGTTTGGTTACAGCTAACGCGTATGTTCAGACGACATGATGGACGACCGAAAATATAGTCAAGTATATGATTTTATTTAACATTAATGCATAATGATTGATCAGAGATAAGCATTGCGTGTTGTTCACCTTCATTTGCGTATAGTCGATCAGCGATCCACACCGAAAGCTACGCCCATAAAAAAAGCGTCTAACGGTTTGCTCCGCTGACGCTGTGTTTGTTTGTTGTCTCTCTTTGTTTAATCATCTTCGTTTGAGCGTTTGTTGATGTTCTGTGTTTGAACATCTTTGCTTTGTGATCTTTGTATTTTGAAGTTTGTTCGAACAACAGTTCGTGAACAAGGATGTGCCAAGACCTGTGTCTGTGGCATCTGTGCTGTTCAAACTGCTCAGGTGCTTGCTGCGTGAAGGGGCTTAGCCACGCTCCACGATCTGCAAATCACCGCTTGCCTCATATTGTGCCTGTTGTGTGTGTAATGCCTGTTGTGCCTGATGTAGCCAGAGTGGGCTGGCCGCCCTTTGAATGCGATATGCCTGTTGTTGGGTGTAGTTGTCGTTGAGTGCACGGTTTGACTGTTCTGCATTCCAACTGAGATTGTCCGAGATGGTGTCACTGCCCATGCGCCAATACTCATGCGTGACATAGTTAACGATAGCCGAGCGGTCTTGCGCGGGCATGATCCAGTTCTTTGCTAATGGCGCTGTTTGAGCATGATGCTGCGCCCACACGATGTTTAGTATGCAGCACATATGTTGGGTATGCTGCAGTGGGCTGAGCATCACAAAGTGAACATGGAAGTTCTCATGATCCGCGCCCTCATGTGCAAAGCACCAGCGTGGCACCCGCATATCCTGACGCTCAGCGGCCTTGCCGTAGATCACGCGATCCACTTTGTTCCAGTAGCTGCGCAGGAGCTTGTTGGCCGTCTCACGTCCGATGGTTCTGCCATTCACAAACTTAAGCGTACCGAATATGTCCCAGTCTTGCGCCAGCAGGTGCTGTACCAATGCCTGTCGTTCTTGTTTGCGCTGTTCATATGCCATTGTGGTTCTCCGCATGTATTTATCAACGAAGAAGGAAAAGGCCGTAGAAACGGCAGTGTTGTGTCGCAAAAATGGGCACACACAATTGTGTTGGAACTACTGTGTTGTAGGTTTGTGGTTGCAATATAGTGGTTATCTCACAGTCTCCTGAGAAATTCCCACAACACAGTCTCGCACCAAAGTGCCGCAAGAAGTTTCCGCAACACAGCTTCTGGCTTAGGTGCTGTGCGACACTATCCGCCCTCGTGTTTGCTCCAACACAACCGTGTTGTGATAAATACAATGCAAACAACGCATTGGAGGATTGGATGAGCATCAGATTATTAGAACACATGCGCGATGAATTGATCGCCACGGGCATCGTGCAGAATACACCAGAGTTCTGTCACAGCTGGTTGGGACGCAGTGAGGGCTATATCCGCGTGCTGCGCTATCACAACACGGAACCAAGTGTGGAAACCCTGAGCATCTGCTCAAGTAAGCTTGGGTATTATGCAGCGCGACTGGCGGCAAGTGATCAGCAAGATCATCAAGCATGGAGTAAGCGCTTGGCTGATCTAAAGGCGCTGTGTGACATGGCCATAGCTGAGCAGTCAGAGGCAGTCTGGCGTGCGCCAGAACGGATGGCGGTATGAGTGATCATCCGAAATGGGTTCTGCGGCCTCAAAAATCTGCGCTGCGGATTTTTCTAGGGAAGTACTTACAGAAGCTGGGTGGTGATTGTGCATCACCCCATTTTGTACAGTTGGGTGTTGCGCATGGATGACCGTGATGAACTGCGCAGACTAATCGATGTCATAGAGAAAGGCTCTGGCACGGGCAGTCTTGAGCAAGCCGTTGATGACATCAAGACCTTTGCCAATACCGCAAGCTTTCTGGCCAACAAACTGAACACACGGCTCAAGGGTGGCGACGTCAAAGCAAAGAAACAGCCAAAGTCGCGTATGCGAAAGGCTATCGCAACTGTGCCAAAGCCAAGTGCGTCTAAGCCCCCTGCTCCAGCGCCACAGCAATCCCCGTCAGGCATGCCGCAGGCAACCAGTACAGCAACGTCACAAGCAGATTACGACAAGCTTAAGCCGCAAGGCACACAGGGAACTGTGGGTGGCTTGTAGTGCAGTGGTACCTAGTGCGCTGTGTAAGCAGGTGTAAGGCGGTGAGTTTGCTGGGATCGCTACGTGTGAGTGTTTACGCGGGTTGACGCGTTACGTGCGCTTTTAAGTGGGATATATGCGGGTGTTGGAATTTGTAGGGCTTGTAGGTTTTGGTTGTGAGAAGGCGTGAGGGGCATAGTTAAGAAGATGAAAGGCAGCTCACAATAACTCATCCTCAGCGGCAAAATCTAAAAACTCATCCATAAAAATAGAAGCGAAATCACTCCTCGATGCTGCATTAGACTTTTGCAAAACTTTATGTATCTGCATTTTAACAGTGCCAATTTTCGTGTTTCTCAAACTTGCAATGTCCGCAGTAGCGAAACCGCGCAACATAAAAAGTCCCACAGAAGCTTCGGCAGGCGTTAAGCCCCAAACCGCAAATTTTGCGTTCAATAACTGATCGAAATCCTGTTTTAAGTTATATAAGCTTTGTTCTGCTTTGACTGTTTTCTGCCTAAGCAGCCGAACGTATTTGCCAGAAACAACTAAGCCACCGGCAAGAGCTGATACGGCAAATACTTCGAACCCAAGATGTATTAATCCTTCTGAGCTGTAACTTGTGTCCGTCCGTAAATGCTCGCGAAAATCCATAAGCACGTCACTTACAAAGAAAAGCAACGCGACCAACTTCATGCCAAACACCGTAATTACAGCCTTTTGATTCATAATCAGAGGTCCCCCAAAGGCAAGTATGAACGAGCATAATTCAGTATATATCAAACGATATACGCGCCCCTTTAATCGCAGTCTATACCGCTCGTGCAATATACAGACACCCTCGTCTCAAGTTAGTTACGGTTAAGAAATCGCAATTAGGAGACACGTAATGCTTCGCCGAAAATTCATCCAAACGCTACTCATAGCCTCTTCAACCCTTTCTATAAGCTCTCTCGCTACAGTCGCTAGAGCGAGTGGTGGCCCTTCAGCACCTTCCGGCCCCTCAGCACCATCGGCGCCTTCGGCCCCGTCACGCTCTTCAGGTCCAAGCCGTAGCTCAACTTCAGGCCCAAGCCGCAGCTCAACCTCCAGCGCAAGCCGCTATTGTTCAGCTGGCGGAATCAACTGTACGGACGTTAGCACAGATGGCCTGACTACAGTGGATGCTTCAGATCTAGACGACGTGTTGGGAAGCTTTAACTAATGCCACTGAAAAATGTTGTCACAGCGCTAGCGCTATCTTGCCTGCTAACTGCTTGCGATACAGTTCGGTATGACTACAGCAACGCAGCTGCGATGTTTGCCGCACTTGATACGAGCCCGGATCAAACGGAGGGTATCATTGACGCAACTTCTAAGTTTTTAATTGTATCAACAGAGGCTAACAATCAGCTTCTTTGCCGCCGCGTAAAAATCAGTGGACCACGCGGGCAATCACAACGCCGCTTTTGTAAAGTAAAGGGTGGCGATTGGCGGTGACCCAAGGCAGGCACCTTTTAAAAAACTGGCAACTCACAGCCAATGGATGGCGCATCTCAATGCGCTGTCCAACTTATTTTGCAGCCTTACTTGCAGACACTTTAGCAGGTTGGTCAATAACGAATGACGAGGCAAACACTAAACCTGACGTTTCAATAAGTTTCAACGACGGTGAGTACACAATTGGCGGCAAATGCTACGACACTCACTTTAGACAAACAGATCTCATCAGTGCACTAAATGATACGTTCATCTGCATGGCTTATCACACTTTAACACTGGTAGAAGGCGCACGCCTGCTTCACTGCGCAGCGTATAGCATCAATGATCATTGTAATATCGTCGTAGGTGCGAAAAACACAGGAAAGTCTACTTTCATTTATGAGAAGGCGAGACAAGGTCATCGGATTGCAGCGGATGACCTTTTATTATGGCTGCCCAAAAGAGGCCTGTTCAAAACTCTTGGCCTACCAATTCGAATGCGCCGCCCAGTGTTAAAAGTTGATGGAGAATTAGCTGACAATGACAAGTTTTACCCTGGCGAAAACATAGCTTACTCAAAGTTAAGATCATTTGATGTTGTCGATGCAAACACCACTTTCCATCTAGATCGACTATGGCGATTAAATGATGAACGCCTGTTGCGGAAGGTACCTTTGTTGCGCGCCTTCAAAGTTCTCCAGCAGAACACAATTAGCACACCGGATATCGCCCTTACATAATAAATCAAGGAAATTGCGTTGCCTAGAATTCTCAAATCTTTACGAAAAGTACACTCGTACTTAGGCTTACTCATTTTGCCTTGGATTATAGCGTTTGGGTTTACTGGATTTTATTTAAACCATTCAGAGCTGATACTATCAGCCTTACCACTCAATACTTACGAGGATAACGATCAAACCTACATGGATTTGGAAGAACCGCTGACTCTAGAGCAATCGGCGAACATAGCGCGCGGCTATTGGCCTGAAAGTAAGATGCTATCGGTCGAGCAGATCTCTTATCACGAGCAGAGCGCGATCGAATTCAAACGAGAAAACGGTAGTATCATAGTGGTGCCAAAAACTGGCGTCTATTACGTCAAATCTGCGATTTCCAATAAGATGTTTACTCCTGATGGCCTGCTCCAACATAGAAAAATATATTGGAACTATATCTTTGGCATCTTCCACAGAACCGGCTGGCTAGACTGGAGGATAGGGACAATATTAGCAGATATTACTGCAATTGCCCTTATTGCGTTTGGTATATCAGGACTGCTCATCTGGTACCTTCCTCGACACAAACGGGTAATGCGACGGTTCTCTGAGCAATGATGGCACGTAAATTGAGCATTTTCACAGCCTGCCCATACCAATAAACAATTGACGATCTTGGTCCTTGATTGCGCGGCGGCCGTGCATGACCCGGGTATTATCGATCACCGCGACATCACCGTCCTGCCAATTGATCTCGACAGTACAGGTCTCAGCAATATCTCTAAGCTCTTCGACTTCCTCAGACGTCACAACGGCACCGTCATCAAATGTATAAATCGGAGGCTCATAGTTATGCGACGGCCCCAGAATTGCGTTCGCAAAAGCCTGCCCGTTTGATAAAGACGATGGGCGCACAGGCGAAACTTTGATGCGATACTCAAGTGAACCATCCTCATTCAGCGTAAAATCTTGATCTGGAATGGACGCTTTGAATTGAAGAATGTGTTCTTGCGTGACCTCTTCAGGTTCGCTGATGGCTGGATGCTCATTTGCGAGATAGCGTTTCCACAAAGCCTCGGGCAGTGTTCTTGTGACCATCATACGTTGAGACCAGCGCGCCTTTTGCGAATCTGAGAATGCCTCAAAGACATTGCGACCATCGCAAATTGTGGTTTGAGATCCCTCGAAAGCCGCTTTGGCGCTGTAGAATGTAACAATATCGGGGCAAACAGGCGTATTGCCGTTCTCGATATGAAGGCCGATTGGCCCAAGGCCGGCATCCACTTTTTGTGTGCTTTTATTCGTATTCTCACGTGCAGGATCAAAGGTGATGGTCTCGCAAAGCTGTGATGTGATGGCGCTGAACGATGTCATATCCATATCAAAGCCACGCAGCAGGGCCCAACCGTCTGATTTCAAGTGCTCTTTGATGTTGGAAAGTACAGCTGGGGTAACGGAAGTATCGCCAACTTCCGAAGCGCGGATTACATTGTAGCTCATATCAGGTGTCCTGTAGATTTTGATTGTTTGAATTAAGATTGGTTTGACGGGCGAAGCGCCGCCAAGGTTTTTGGGTCACGCGCCTGAGCGCCCACTGATTTGTCGACCAGCGATGGAAACAGGCGCTGCACTTTGACGAAAAACCGCTCTTTACCTCTGGGGAAGCTCTCGCGTTTGCCTTTGAGGATAGCATCCCAAGCTTGCGCCGCGACAACTTCAGCAGAGTCTAGGGTCATATCCATTGGCTCTACCAATGCGCTGAATGCGCTTTCCGCTGCTGTGCGCGTTGCGCGCGGTGCGATGTAGGTTACGCCAATACCAGCCCCCGACAGTTCGCGGCGCATGGCATCCGAAAACCCGCGAAGGCCAAATTTTGTCGCGGAGTAGCCGGCGAAAAATGGATAGGCTATGTCGCCGAAAACCGACCCGATGTTGACGATACGGCCCTTTGACTTACGCAGTGCAGGCAGCAGATCGCGGGTCAATGCCATGGGTGCGACAAGATTGGTGGTCGTCATTCTCTCTAATTCGGCATCAGCCATGTCTGCGAGGTGCCCAACGCTCAGGACACCCGCATTGTTAATGAGAATGTTCAGCGTTCCAGCAATCGAGCCAGCGATCAACGCTCGCCCCTCCACGGTTGTTACATCCGCGACGATGCAACGGGCATTTTGAGTGTCACATTTGGAACGCGTTTCTTCCAACGTGCTTGCGGTGCGGCCGACAAGAATAAGATCAAGGCCATTTTGCGCAGCCTCAATCGACAGTGCTCTACCAATGCCGCTTCCTGCGCCGGTGATTAGGACTTTCTTGGTGGGGCTCATGATGCGATGCTTTCTGGTGTGACGTTTAATGATTGCGTCGCGCGTGTGTTGATCAAGGATGCGGCCACCGAACGGTTGGGTGTTCCTGCGGGGAATAACAGACCAGCCTCGGTCGGATCGGTCATGATCAACGCGGTTGGCTGCGCATATCTCGGCAAGTCTGATAGGTAAGTTTCGATCTCGCCGGACAACACCGGTGCCACCGCCACGACGATCAAGACAAGGGCCCCGTCAGATCGACGAATACCCAAGGCGGAGCTGACAATGCGGGGATCAGCGTTTACCCGCTGTTCTACCCATTCAGGTGAGATGTTGCGACCTGCGCCTGTAACCAGAAGCGCGTCTTTGCGGCCATCAACAACCAACCTGTCGCCCTCAAAATGGCCCTGATCGCCTGTGTGCCAGACATTGGGTGCGGGATCGCCGTTCAGGTATCCTTGCATCACGGTCGGGCCTGAGACGACAATCTCACCGTTCTCCAACGATACGCTCAGCCCATCCAGTACCGGACCAACTGTGCCGGGATGATTGTTTCCGGGTCGGTTCATTGCGACGACGGCACAACATTCGGACAAACCGTATCCCTCATGCACAGGAATGCCGATATCCTGTGCCGCGTTAATCAAGGATGGCGAACTAGACGCGCCACCCACGGCCACAAAACGAAGGCTGTCAGGCGCTTTGCAGGTTGCAAGTGCATCGACCCAACGGCCCAGAATGGCTGGGGCCAGCAGACTTGTTGTGGGACGTATCGTCTCGAATGCATCAACGAGAGGTTCAATCGGCGCACCAAACAGGGACTTGGTGGCTTCAAACCGGAAGACTGTTTTCGCGCCCGCAACGATAGGAAGGAAAATTCCGCAAATCTGCTCCAAAAGCTGTGCGAGCGGGAGGATGGATAGGTGTATATCTGACGCATCCGCAGCAATGACGCGACTTAAGGCGCTGATAGAAGCATCCAATTGACGATCCCCCAGCACCACGCCTTTGGGATTTCCTGAAGAGCCAGAAGTATAGATAATCCGCTCGGCACCGCCAGCGTAAGGACGCAAAGCGCAATTTTCACTTGGTATGGCGACTGGGTTGATGAGTTTCAGGTGCGGTAAAGCAGAAAACAGGTCTGGATTGCTGGTGACAACCGTGCTGACTTTTGAATCCATCAAGACATGCGCATTCTGGGCTGTGCTGAAAAAGAATGGTAATGGCACTTGCCGCTTCCCGCTGAATGTCAGCGCCAAATCAGCGACGACATAGTCGATACCACCCGCAAGGCCGATGCCAATGGTGCCATCCACCGCGTCCAACGCGCGGGCGAGGCTTTCGACACGCATGGCCAGTTCGCGCCAGCTTATCTGGCCTGTGTCATCCTCGAACGCGATGTCATCTGGGCGGGTTTGCGAATGGCGCTTGAGCGCGTCAAAGACCTGTTTCATCAGGACGCCTCCACAGCAATTTTAGTGGCGCGCGCGCGTGGGGACAAGACAACGGATTGAGACAGAGCCTCGCTGAAAGCGCATACCTTCGGGTCAGTGTCGTAATAGGACCCCCACGTCTTTGGGTTTGAAACCTGAGATATGTCAGCTGACGCCAATTCTACATAATTTAGTGACGTTCTTTTCAGCAGACGACGTAGGGGGGCTGTGGCGGTGAATACCCCACAGGTCATTCCATTTTCACGGCCCCATTCGATCATTTTGTCCAACATCGGCAAAACTGGAAAAGGTGTTGTGGAAGCGAGGGAAACAACTTCCATTATTTCCTGCGCTGGAACGTCGATATGCGTTGCATGTTGAAGAGCAGTTGAAAAGTCGGACGCCAGATAGACATCCGAAAAGAACCCGTCTTTTGCTGTGCGAATACCTGCTGCACACAGGATCGTACTGTCTAAACGCTTGGCAACAACCAACAGCGGTGCAAACTCAGTCACCTCTGCGCCGTAAACGTGATTATAAACACCCTTGATATGATCTTGGGCTTCTTGGCGTCCGGGGCAATCCCCACTTAAAAATTCGATTTTCATATCCAACCTCAACGTGCCTTTTCATGACGTGTTGAGGATGTTGTTGCCGATCATGCTTACAAGAGACTTACAGCAATAGGGAAAATCGAAAAAATTAAATTTTTCTGTCAAACGTAAACGAGAAAATGCTGCCGCCTCCATCTCGGTCTTGGATAGAGACAGTCGCGTTGTGCGAATTTGCAACCGACTTTACAATAGCGAGACCGATGCCTGATCCCTCACTGCCTGAGTTTGCTTGAGCGCCCCGATTGAACCGCTCGAACAAGGCTGTCTTGAGCGCATCTGGAACGCCTGCACCACGGTCAAGGACCCGCCATCCGGCAGGTTTGGATAGCAGTTCAATTTCGACTTCGCTGTTTTCAGAGCTGTATTGCAAAGCATTACGTACAACATTTGCCAGTGCAATTCCTAATAATCCTGAATTCCCGTGAACAAGCACGGATTTTTCACCAGTAATTGACAACCGACGGCCGGAACGTAGGGCTACCGAAGCCAAATTAGTCGCGACCTCAACAGATACATTTTGCAATTTCACAGTCTCAAAAACCGATTGCAAAGCTGCATCAGCACGGGACAGATCAATAAGTTGACCAAATATCCGGTCCAGTTGCTTCGCATCTTGTGATAAATTTTGTTTCAGTGCTTGATCATCAATCCGGTCGATACTGGATCTAAGCACCGCGATTGGTGTGCGAATTTCATGTGCTACGTTTGAGGCAAAATCCCTCTGGGCCTTATAACCTTGCTCCAAACGATCAAAAGCCATGTTCACATCTTCAATGAGCGGTGCGATTTCGGTTGGCAAACGATCTGCCGCGAGCCGTTGATTTGTAGCGGTTGGGCCAATGCGATGCGCTTGGTCTGACAACACTTTCAAAGATGAAAGCGCGCGACGGGTCGCAAAAAGCGCGGAAGCTAAGATCATCAGAACACCCAGAACAACCCATCCAATTCCCTCTTCGAGTTCGTGCAAGAGTTTGTCGAACTGTGTCTGGTTACTTTCCTTCGGATATGTGGACACCAAGACAAATACATCCTGATCCGCGATCCGGGCTCTCAATCCGATACCAAGCCTGTCACCGAGAAGCGCAATCGATTGTGGATTACCCAATTTGATCTGCGATAGTTGCTGCCAGACAGCATCAGACTTTTCTCCACCGGCTACAATGCTGCCAGTTTCGTCATAGACCGTGTATCGATAGGTTCCTTCAATACCCTGGAAACGTAGCGAACCAACATCAAGGCCATGTTGCGGAGCAGCTGGATCAATCTGGCCAACGATTTCTTTGGCTTCATCTAACATCGCGTCTTCGAGGATTTCTTCCAGATGTTCGTAAAACTCACTGATCAAGACGGCTCCAGCGAGGAGGACGCACAAACTTAACGCCGCGATGATGTTGAGTAGCAGGCTCCTCTTAAATGATCTGCGCTGCCCGAAAAGAAAATTCACAACCATCATGCAGAATTTTCCTGAAGTACGTATCCGATCCCACGCAGGTTATGGATTTCGACACTTGCCCCCTTGTCGATCAACTTTTTCCTCAGACGGTGGGTTAATACCTCGATGGCATTTGGCGTTGCTGCCTCATCGAATCCATAGAGCGCGTTTTCAATCGCATCTTTTGATACAACTCGCTCGGCACGGCGCAAAAACAGCTCTAATAGGGCGAGTTCGCGCTTCGAGAACCTTGTCAGTACTTCGTTGATAACAACCGATCGTTCGGCCGTCTCATACTTCACATTCCCCAATGTTAACGTCATCCCGAGCGCGCCGCCCGGTCGCCTCAGAACAGCATTTATGCGGGCGACCAGTTCTGAGACAGCAAACGGTTTGACAACATAATCGTCAGAGCCCAAATTCAGACCTTTGATCCTATCATCCAGCGCATCACGCGCAGTGCATATGATAATTGGGGTTTGCGGCTTGGCCATTTTGATCATGGGTAAAACGTCTAAACCATCTTGATCTGGCAATCCGAGATCAAGAATGACCGCATCATAGCCAAAGCTTTTCACAGAATGCAAAGCATCCGCCGCAGTGTGGACAACGTCCACCACAAACCCTGCGTTACTCAAACTGGCACTCGTATTGAGCGCCAGTTTTTCGTTGTCTTCAATATAAAGTAGCCGCATTCGGCATGTCGTCCTATTTTCGGATATACATCACAGTTGAGCCATCATCGGCCTTGAACATCACCTGTGCAAGGTTGCCCTCGCCATCATACCAAACGTCGCGTGCTAACTCACCTGATAGCCGGTAATGATGTGTCGAAACATTGCCCTTTTTTGTCTTCACCGTTTCCATACCAAGATCCGCTGCGCGTACACTCATGATCTTCCCATCAATGGTGTTCATTAACTTACCGCTACGTACAATATCGTCGTTCCAAAGGCTGGCTGGCAATGCGTCTTTGTTCGCAGTCTTCAACTGTCGCGGCTCGCCATCATCATTTGTAGACGAACTTAGCTGCTGCAACTTGCCACCCTTCCAGCTTTCCACGCTTTTGTGTCTGAAGCTGTAGACTGTTGTTCTGATCAAAGGCAATTTGACAACGATATCAGTGTCCACTTTAACCGTGAAAGAACCAGCATTACCTGAAAATTTGTAGCTGTGATTGCCAATATCTTTGCCCTTCCGGACAACATCAAAACTCAGCTTACCATTTGAAGGCAATGAGAGGGCGTTGACAGGTGCCGCAAGCGCAACCGCAAGACCAAGGGCAATTCCGAAAAGACGCATATCAATCTCCATTATGCTTTTAGATTGGTACGCCAATGGTCGATGAGACTTACATCAAGCTTACATATTTCAAGTAATACGCATATTTCTAAAATCTCAGAAAATGTAACCGATGAAACCATCACACAGCATTAAAAATTCCTTGAAATCATTCCCAACATTTGGCCAAGGTAAGGGTGAATTTAATTATTAGTATCATCTGAAAATCGGACATTCGCTAAGCTGCAATGAATGGCGGCTTGGTCCGCTTAGCAAACCTTTAGCCAAACCGCAGCGAAGGTCCGCAATCCGCCCTTGGTGTCTCGTAGCAGTATATCAATAAGAAGTGATGGTGCGCAATTTGCGCCACAGAAAATTCACGCCCAAACACACACTTTGGTAGACTTGTTGGTGGGTTGAGCCGTAGTGTTGCCTTGGACGAAAGTTCTGCCGAGTTGAAGCCCCTTGAAGCAAGGCGATTACCAGTTGTGCCAATCGCGCGGAGCTGCGGTTAGAGAGAACCCGCACCAATTGGCGTTGATTGAAAGTGAAAAGCTTGGAACATTTCGCTGCGATACTATGTTGTTGATCTTTCTAATTTCCTTGATGAAACAATGACCAACAGCGTCATGACCCATGAGGACCACGGAACTGAGTTGAAGAAAAAGCTATAGCACATACGGCTAAAATTTATATAAGAGTACGCCAGAATGTATAACAAAGGCTAAAAGTTCTATCGAGTATTTAATAACTAATGAACTCATTTTGGTAGTAAAAGATATGCTTTTTTATAGTTGGTTCAGTAAATGACAAGCCATAGGTGGAAACATGCATTTCAAAACTATCGCGCTTAGCGCTGCCGTTTTTGCGGACCTCGCAGCAACGGCACTGTTCGCCGCGTAAAAGTATACGGTGTTGTCATACAAACTTGACGTCCCATTGGTTGGTACCTAATTTTTATGAATGACAACACAAAACCCATTTAAGTACTTCAAGACTTCACCTGAAATCATCCTTTTGGCAGTGATGTCTCAAATATGTTATCCATTGAACATTCGTCAGATTGAAGACATCTAGTTTGAAACGGGCAGGGCAGAATTTTAGTGTGGTTTTGGGATTATGAGATATGGCGCTTGGAACTTCGTTAGCTTAAATGCCATGTTTAACACAGCTATTTTGCTCTATCTACAAATGACAGTAAAAACACACTATTAAGCACACCACAAATCTTGCCTTATAAACTACTGTTATCGAATAGTTAAATTACACCACCTGTATTGAAAATCCTCGTGTCGGTGGTTCGATTCCGCCCTCGGGCACCATTTAAGTCAACAATAACAATGACTTAA
>JGI20152J14361_10001813_pt1 | contig 13500 bp, 10 predicted proteins | sample COG_02_FD_14361 | JGI IMG/M metagenome (IMG submission 14361)
AGTCGGCGCTGGCCGTGTATTGCTCACGGCGATGCCTTTGGATTCGGAATGGGGTGATTTTCCATTGCAGCCTTTGTATCTACCTTTCGTTCACGAATCGCTCAATTACTTAGCAGCGCGCCCGAGCGAGTCGGCCAGCTACGTTATCGGCGACTCTGAGGTAGCCGACTTTACTGCCGTGGGTTTGACGAGGCTGGAGCGCGCAACGCGCTCGCAGTGGGTTGCTATTAATTCGGATGCCGGCGAATCGGCGCTAGCAAGAGTGTCTGCCGAATCGATTTTTGATGCCGTAATCAATCCGGAGAACACAACGCTTGCGCCGCGCGAGGTTCGCACAGCGCAGCGCATGGTCGAATTAGAGTCGCCGCAGCGACTCTGGTGGTGGATACTCAGCTTAGTGTTATTGCTCCTGCTTGCTGAGACGTTGATTTCGAATCGCACATATCGTTAGAGCCTTTTCTTAGCTGACGGCGATGCTAGTCTCAAGAGGTTGGTGCTTAGCCTTCATGCGCAGCATCTTACGCGCTGCATCGGGGAGAGCCAGCATCGCAGGTGTGACTATTAACGTCAGTATAGTTGCGAACGACAGCCCGAACACGATGGCGGACGCAAGGCTAACCCACTGTGAAGTAATCGGCCCGCCGACTTCGATTTCAGCGTTGATAAGATCGACAGAGACATGCATCGCCAGTGGCAGCAGCCCAAAGCCGGTCGTGAATGTCGTAAGAAAAACCGGACGTAGGCGCTGTACGCCCGTCTGAACGATTATTTCTTCGAGTGTCCAATCGCCGTGCTTCGCTTTGAGATAATTAAACGTGTCGATCAACACGATGTTGTTGTTCACGATAATCCCCGAGAGCGCCACAATACCGATGCCTGTGAGGATCACACTAAAGGTTTGGCCTGTAGTGAGGAGTCCTAGCAGAACTCCTGCTGTGGATAGCAACACAGACGACAAGATGATCAACGCCTGATAATAGCTGTTGAACTGCGTCACGAGCAGTATCGCCATGAGTGCCATCGCCAGGCTGAACGCTTTACCTAGGAAGGCTGCCGAATTGGCTTGCTCTTCGTTAGCGCCGCGGAATACTGCAGTTACACCGCGCTGAGGAGGGTTCTCTTCGAGCCAGGCGTCTATTTCAATAAGCTTGTTGCTGGCAACGATGCCCGGAGCAGGGTTTGCACGGACATAAACAACGCGCGCACCATCGACTCGTTGGATGCTGCTCACCGCGGGTTTGGCGACCCGAGTGACGAAACTGCTTATCGGAACAGGCCCATTGGCGGTTGCGATACGAATCGTATCCATCTGCTCGATACCACGGTATTCGGCTGGGTAGCGAATGCGAATGTCGACTTCTTCTTCGCTGTCGTTAGGGCGGTAATCACCCATAAACACGCCGTTTGTCATGAGCTGAATCGCGGTGCCGATTTCTGCCATGCTTGCGCCCATCATTGCAGCGCGTGCGCGGTCGACTTTGATTTCCCATTCGATGCCGGGCACCGGTGCCGTGTCATCGATATCGATAAGCCCAGTCATGTCGTTTTCCAGAAAATTGCGAATGCGCGCAGCTTCGGCGAAGAGAGGCTCCAACTCCTCTCCCGATAGTTCAATCTGAATCTCTTTGCCCACAGGCGGGCCCTGCTCGAGAGAAACTACTTCCGCCCGTGCGCCGGGCAAGTTTGCGATAGCTTGACGGTAACGGTTTTCGACTTCGAAGCCGTCTAGCTCGCGTTCGCGGCGATCAACCATTTCGACGAATATATAGCCGATCAGGTCGGGTGCCGTTTGCTGGTCACCGCCAAGCTGCTGTCCCGTGCCAGACTGCATGACGATACCTTTGAAATAGCCAACCTCGTAAATGCGTTCTTGTACGCTAAGCATGACATCGCGCAGCTCGGCAGGCGAATAGTTACCGCGCGCAAAAACTTGAATTTGTGTCTGACTTGGCTCGACGCCGGTGAAAAACTCAACGCCCTTTCCGTAGCGGCCATATGCCCAAACGATGGTGACGAGCGTGACGATGCTGAGGAGGAAAACAGTGATAGGGAGTTTCACCGCGACCTTAAGTGACTTCTCATAGAGCCGAGTAATACCTGTAGCGACTACGCGGCCATCGTCATTGCCGCCTTTGGCAAACGCCTTGGCAGCGGCCGAACCCTGGCCTATCAGCGCGCCGATAGTCGGTGCGAAGAGAAGTGCGTAAAACAACGATCCGATAAGCACGGCGAAAACAGTGATTGGCAAGTAGCTCATGAACTGGCCTGAGACGCCGGGCCAGAACATGATCGGTAGGAATGCCGCCAGTGTCGTTGCAGTCGATGCCATGATTGGCCAAAACATGCGATCAACTGCCGCTCTATAGGCCTCTAAGCTGTTGAGACCCTCTGCCATTTTCCTGTCGGCGTATTCGACCATTACGATGGCACCATCGATGAGCATGCCGAGTCCGAGCAGCAAGCCAAAGATCACCATAAAGTTATAGGTGAATCCGAGGAGGCTGATAATGATAAATGCGAAGAAGAATGAGAACGGCACGGCGAGCGTGACGATAAGACCCGAGCGCACGCCGACCGAGGCGATAACAACGATCAGAACAAGCACCATTGCGGTGGCCATGTTGCCCTGCAGGCCCAGGTTCTGCTCTAACACGAGCGGCGCTGTGTTGTTGATATAAGACAAAGTGACTGAAGGTGGCAGGGTGGGGCGGATACGCTCGACGACTGCGTCGATCTGTTCCATAGACTCGACAAGGTTGGCGCCCTTACGCTTGTTGACGTTAAGCGAAATAGACGCAGACCCGTTGGAGTAGGAATAGCGGGTGGCATCTTTAAATGTGCGGCGCACCTCGGCTATGTCGGCGACAGTGAGTACGCCTAGATCGGTTGACGCTAAGGGTAAATTGAACAGGTCTTCGGCATTTTCGATGAGCCCTGGCACCTTGACAGAAAAGCTGCCCTGACCGGTGTCAACTTGGCCCGCTGGGATTAGGCGGTTGTTATTCATGACCGTGCTGACTATCGCACTGTTCGGAATGCCGTAGGTTTCAAGTTTCCCCGGATCGATCTCAGCTTCGAGGAGTTCTTCGCGATTACCGACCATTACCGCTTCGAGAATCTGCGGTAAGATTTCGATTTCGCGCTGCAGTTGCTCAGCCACTCGCAGTAGCACGCGCTCTGGTACGCCTTGCCCACCCACCGCGATTTGTACAACGGGCAAGCCCGCAGCAGAGACCTCCTGCATGAGGGGCTCTTCGGTGTTGGCTGGGAATCTCGCTTTCGCTCTATTCACCGCTTCACGAACATCGCTCAGGGCTGTCTTGGATTCGAAAGAGATATCGAATTCGGTAATAATCGTCGCCGCGTTCTCGCTCGAGAACGAACTAATCTGCGTAATGCCGTCGAGCGACTTAAGCTCTACCTCTGTCGGTTTCGCGAGCAGCCTCTCAGCATCTTCAGGCGAGATCCCCTCGTGAATAATCGTGGTGATGATTATCGGTACTTCGACGTCAGGATTTAACTCGACGGGAATCGAGAGATACGAGCCGAAGCCGGTAAGCATGATCGCCACAAAGATGCTCAGCGTCGTGCGCGAGCGCGATACAGCCGTGTCGATATAATTTTTCATCTAGTCCGCCCAGAGTTCAGTGCTAAGGTGTTGGTACTCTTTATCGGTTTTTCGCTAAAACGTCGTTGTGCTGTCGACGCGCTGGCCAGGGAAAACGATTTCTTGGCCTATCGTGACAAGCGTCGTACTGCCGCTGAGTCCGGTTACCCAAACACCGGGATTCAAGCGATTGCTGCTGTCGCCAATAATATTGACGCGCTGAAACTGCACAACATTATTGCGATCGAGAATCTTCACGCCAATCTCACCGGTGTCGTCGAGTGTGAGGGCCGACGAGGGAATTTGGTGAGCACGCAAATCCTGTGCATCAACCAAGAGCTCGGCTGTAATACCTTCGCGAATACTCGTGTTGCTGTTGTCGACTTCGACTTCGATGCGATAGCTGCGCGAGCTAGTGTCTGCAGCGCGAGCGAGGTAGGTAACATGTCCGCTAATGCGCATGCCGGTGCCCAGTTCGGCTTCGACCAGTGATCCTACTTCGAGGGCAGTNATATTTTGCTCNGGTACAAGTCCAACCAAGAGCATAGGACTGTCGTCGAGCACGGAGGCGCAGACTGCGCCAACATTGAGCANGTCGCCTAATTCGACTGANCGCGTTTCGACCACACCGTCNAAAGGCGCNAGAATTTTTGTGCGCGCGAGTGCAAGTTCGGCACGACTCACCGCGGCTTCGGCAGCTGATACNGCAGCCTTTTGCTGCGCGACGATCACCTCTGATTGCAGNCCGCGCTTTTGCAGATCCAGCGACGCTNTGTATTCGAACTGCGTNTGCTCGAGNCGGCTTAGTGATTCGCTNAGCCGTCTNGCGTCGCGGGCGTCGATGGCAAGTTCGCAGAGCACATCACCTTGAGAAACGCGTGCGCCACGAGCAACAGGTTCGCTGATTAATTTGCCCGGCTCCTCAGCCCTTACCATCACATGTCGGAACGCCTGTGTTCGTCCACGGATTCGAATTTGCTGCGTGTAGTCTTCCTCGCTTACCGCCAGCGTGCGCACGAGAGGTGTTTCAAGGCCTTCGCCGGCATTGCTGCCCTCTGGGGCTGCAGTAACCACTACATCGGGCTTTGCTTCGCCGGCAGTACTGATGCCTTCGCGCGGAATAAGCATCCAGGCGACAACAGCGATAAAAATTACGATTGCTACTAGTTGCTGCTTTTTCAATTCAGCCTCCGATTGCTAAATTATTGATCTTGTCATCTCGTCGCAGGCCTCGTTGCTACCGTTTTAAACGTCGACTTAGCCACTTACTACGACTCTCTATGAAAGCTAGATGAACTCCTTGATAGAACACAGGACGAGAATGTGCGCTGCGCTGCAGTATCACATTAAGTAGGCCAAGGTTGGGACGGTTTGCCTAGGCAAAGTGTTACGTATTGTAACCCTATCGGTTGGTATTGCAACGCTTAAAAACAATCAAAAACAGGGGATTGTGGCTCGGCAAAGCATGTCAGGCATGCTAATTTCGCTCGGGTGATTTCGCAGCTAGAGAGCGTGCGTATAATGCGCCAAAAAAGAGGTGATAAGAATGAAAGATTTATCCAACAAAGTAGCAATTATTACAGGGTCTAGCAGTGGCGTTGGAGCGGCAACAGCGCGCCTCTTCGCCAGCCTTGGCTGTCATGTTGTTGTTAATTACAACGCTAACTCTGCGGGGGCCACGCAGGTCGCGAAAGAGTGCGAGGAGCTGGGAGTCGAAACGGTTTGCTTCGGCGGAAGTGTCGCTAACGACACCGATTGCGTGGCGATGGTAAAAGCTGCGATGGATAAATGGGGTCGCGTTGATATTCTTGTTAACAATGCCGGTACCACCAAATTTGTCGACCACAATAACCTCGATGGCCTGGACGCCGAGGATTTTCAGCGTATCTACGGGGTTAATGTGATTGGCTGCTATCAGATGACCCGCGCCGCTCGCGCGGCCATGGAGGCAAATGACGAAGGAGGCGCCGTTGTAAATATTGCGTCTACGGCAGCTGTGACAGGGATCGGCAGCAGCATTGCTTACGCGGCGTCAAAGGGAGCGATGGTAACGATGACGATGTCACTTGCTCGCGTTCTAGGCCCTAAAATACGCATGAACGCAGTTTGCCCGGGCTTTATCGAGGGCGATTGGCTGCGTGAGGGATTGGGCAACACACAATACGAGGCGGTTAGAGACGCGAATCGACGGGATGCGCCGTTGGGTGTGACTGCTTGCCCCGATACCGTAGCCGAGGCGATATTGCACTTTGTGACGGGGCCGCAAGTGGTCACGGGCGAAACACTCATTGTCGACGGTGGTCGACATCTCATGTCGACGCCATTGGGTCGTCGCTAGGGTAAGCCGGTTTTCCACACTCTGTCGTCGGGTTACATTAGCCGGCGACAGGCCTCTTCTGCAGCTTGCGCTGCAGGGTGCGGCGATGCATTTTTAGTTGCCGTGCAGTTTCCGAGATATTGCCCTCGTTTTCAGCCAAAACCTTTTGGATATGTTCCCACTCGAGCCGCCTCACTGACATAGGCTCGAGCGCTGATTCTGTTGTCAACGCAGATGTCGGCGACGCCTCATGGCCCTCTTCGAGCAAGGCGTTGAGGATGTCGCCCGTATCGGCCGGCTTGGCGAGGTAATCGTCGGCGCCCAGTTTAATAGCCTCTACAGCCGTCGCTATGCTCGCATAGCCTGTCAGCATAAGTATGCGCATCTTGGGGTTAGAAGAGCGCAGCGGCTGGATCAATGAGAGCGAGGTATGACCGCCCAGATTAAGGTCGAGAATAGCGAAATCGAAGTTTGTCTGATTGATTACGTGACTCGCGGTATCAGCGTTCGTTGCATGGACTACAGCGTAGCCGCGCAGGCCGAGCGCGCGAGTGATAGCGCGAGCAAACACCTCGTCGTCTTCGACGAGCAAGAGGGAAGGTGTCATCGGGTAGATCCTCGCACTGCGGAGTCTGTAAGCGGGAGAGGCTCAATGGGCAGTGTGATGCGGGTGCGCGCGCCACCTGTGACATTGCTCATCTCGATTGTTCCACCGAGCCGCTGGATCGAGGCATTGGCGAGGTAAATGCCGAGTCCCATGCCTTGGTTTCGTATGGAGATAAAAGGCTCGCCGAGATTCTCCATAACCTCGTCGGGAATGCCTGGACCGTCGTCGGTAATGATCAGCTCAATAAGCTCTTGGCGGCGGTTGCCAGATGCGCTTGAGGTAAGTATTTTCGCGCTCACACTAACCTCGGTTCGCGCTGCTTTTATTCCGTTTTCGATAATGTTGATTACCGCATGCTTAATGCTGGGGTCTGAGGTTAGTTGTTTTTTATCAGTGTCTTGTAATTCGAATCTAATATTAGAAGTAGGATGAATATTGACCAGATACTCGCGAATATCTTCGATAAAATCTGCAATCAAACTCTTGCTCGCGCCACCGCCCTCGTCTTTGTGATAATAGCGAGTGAGCTGTGTAAGCGAGTTGCGACAGCGCGTGACCTGCTGCCGCAAAACACTGATGTCCTCCTTGACCTCAGGTGAGGCTAAATTCTCCGTCGCTACCGAATCGAGTTCGCCTAGCAGCACGGCCATAGTCGACAGCGGTGTGCCCAATGCGTGCGCGGTCCCCGCCGCGAGCGTGCCAATAGCAATGAGCTGTTCGCTGCGCAGCGCCTCTTCGCGGGCGTGCGCAAGGTTGATCTCTCGCGCTCGAATGCCTTCTGCCATACGCGTGACAAAGGCTGTAATCAAGGCGGCGCTCACCACGAATATTACCCACATTCCCACAAGGTGAAGCTGGAAGGTCATCGCCTGACCCTCGGAGCCCATCGACATTTGCTGGCCAGAACTCAGGTCGATCAACAAGAAAAAAGTGTAGATAGCAATGCTGCCAGCGGCAAAGCTCAGTACCATCAAGCGAGGAAGAATGGTCGCGCTGACTGCGAGCAGCACGAGCAGATAGGAGATAAGTGGATTGCTGATGCCACCGGTTTGAGTTAGGAGCAGAATAAGCAAAACCACGTCTGCGAGAAGATGGCCTAACAGCTCAAGCGGGAGGAGTGATACGGCTGAGCGGAGTCGCCAAAAACCGATAACGAGGCTCGCAGCGACGCCGATCAGCAGTCCTATTATCGCGCTTGGCGGAACCTTTATGCTGCTGAATGGAAGCAGGATAGCCAAGCCTAGCAAACCAATAACCGTCACAAACGCGCGCAGCTGAAGCAAGCGCTGAAGTGCGATGCGATTAGGCGAGGCTTCGCTATCTTCGAGAGGGGCTATGAGTGCGAGCAGGCTAGATTGCTGCTTATGTTTCGCTATCATGTCGCTGATCCTAAGCTAGGTTTCTAAGAACTTGAGCGCGAACGGACTGCGCGCAGTCATTCTAGCCTAAGTTAGGCTGCGCGTTTAGCGAGTGTGAACCTAGGCAATGAGGTCCTCGCGCGCTATATTGAGGGCGTCATCGTTATTAACACCCTGAGCGCTCTCACCTCGAACCACACCTAAATGGGTCTGGCTCGTGGAGGAGGCGACAAATACGTACACTTACGTCCAATGCCCGTACCGCCGCCGCGATAACCGATTACACGCTATGACCGACCACCAATCTCAGGCCTCAGCTCCCCAGCATTTCGTTTTGCGCCGCCGCCCATCTAGCTATCACTCCGCAGACGCGCACTCGCGTGAAGAGGCGAAACGCGGCGCGATCGCCGCCGTGTTAGGCCGCACCGAATCGTTCAAAGGGAAATACCATTACGGTCTATTCGCAAACGACACTCAGTCGCTGAGCGACGCGCAGGCGGCTTTCACCCACAGACTTGTCGAGCTCGTTTGCGCGCAGCATGCCCACGGAGCCGGTGCGGGAGAATTTCGTATTGGCATCGATGGCGCGAGTCTTGCGGGCTTTGCCAGTGAGATGAAGCCGGCACAACATGCCCTTGAAAACCCCGCGTCAATCGAAATTATCGCGGTCGGGGTTGTGGGCGAGACTCCCACAGCGTCGGCCGCAAACATCGAAGCCTCGGCTGTTAGCGAGAATATGGATTGCCTCCTAGTTGAGGGCAGTTACCGTAGCATCGATCAATTGGGTGTTTTCTCACGCGCGCGCCGGCTTCTTAAGCCGGGAGGGCTGTTGATTGTCTTCGGTGAATTTTTGAATGACGACAGTGCCGTCGAGCATTCGCCATTGCCGAACCTAAGCTCGTTACTCCAACTTGCCGAGCGGCTTAATTATTCGATTGCTGTTGCAGAGGACCATACCCAGAGTGCGTTGCGCTCAATCGAGTTATTTGCAAAGCAAGCGCAGCTGAATGCTTTCGGCAATGAGAATGAAACCCTAACGCTGGTGCGAGACGAACTCGACAGAGCAGCGCAGGAGCTTTCTTCGGGCAAGCGCGTATTCAAGCTTTACACCTTTACCAAGGGACTGGCACCTGCCGACTCAGATAGCGAATACGCTGCGGCAGAATATGGTGACAGAGCCAGTTTTAAACCAGCGGCTGTTGCTGATCTTTTTGAACGCAGTTTCGGCCACGCGTTCGATGCAGAGGTCTGGCACTGGAAATACGAACTAGGCGCTGGACGCTGTGTTGTGGCGAAAGCGAAAGCGGAAGGCGATCTCGTCGCACATTATGGCGGAGCGCCGCGCGATATTCGCTATTTTGGGCGCCCAGCTTTAGCGATTCAGCCATGCGATGTCATGGTTATGCCTGAGGAGAGAACCCGGTACGGTCGCGGCAGTCTCTTTTTCAAGGTTGCCGCGACATTCCTCGAGCGCGAAATTGGCAATACTGTCGATCATCTATTGGGCTTTGGTTTTCCGAATAAAAAAACAATGAGGCTCGCTATCCGTCTCGGTCTCTACGAGAAAACCGACGACTTCGTCGAAGTCAGGGTGAGTGGGATAACTGAGCCAGGCAGCGCGGTGGAGGCGGCATGGATACTAGCCGATTTCGATGCCGCAGACTCAGCGCAACGCGATGAATTAGGCGCGCTCTGGCAGGAAATGCAGGTTGATTTTGAGAATGGCATCATCGGCGTTAGAGATTGGGAATACCTTAGCTATCGTTATTTGCAGCATCCGCATCACGCGCGTTATTCGCTGCGTTGGCTGCGTGATTCGGCCGGTAGGGCAATGGCGTTGTGTGTGATTAAGCGCAGCGCAGATGCGTGGCTGCTTATGGATATTGTTGCGCCACTCGCGACAGTTTCCCGCGCGCTGACTGTGCTAGCTCGAGAGCTGGCAAAAGGCGCGCGTGAAGAGCCTTTCTGCACACAGGTTGTTGAAAATGAACCCCCCAGCGATTTACTTCTATGGCTAACCAAAGGCTGGCTTGCGAGGTTGGATATGCCAAATGCAGCTGTTCGCGATTTGGGCATTGAGATACCCTGCAACAGCTGGAATCCTGGCCCAGCCGCTAGCCTACTTTATGGCAAATGGTGGCTGACCGCGGGGGATATGGATTTTCAGTAGTCGAGGGAGCGCAGCGGATCGGCTCAGCGTGACAAGCGCCGGTCTTAACCCAGAGACCTATTTAAGAAATGGCCGTAGAGACGGCGAGGAGATCACACGTGAATAAATACGAACAAGGCCTTGATAAGAACGCGGCAAACTTTGCTGCGCTGACTCCGCTTAATTTTATTGAGCGAGCCGCAAGCGTCTATCCGGACCAAGCGTCTATTATTCACGGCGCTACTCGCTACACGTGGTCTCAAACCTACGCGCGCGCCTGTCTTCTCGCCTCGGCGCTCGGCAAACTTGGCATTGGCGAAGGCGACACGGTCGCGTTTATGGGGGCGAATACACCAGAAACCTTTGAGGCACATTTTGGTGTACCGATGGTAGGCGCCGTGCTCAATGCGCTTAACGTTCGGCTAGACGCGAAGGCAATTGCCTTTATCCTCGAGCACGCTGAAGTGCGCGTACTTTTTACCGACCGCGAATACAGCGACACGATACGTGCCGCGCTCGAATTGCTCGATGAGAAGCCTAGGGTCATCGATATCGATGACCCATATTTCGAAGGCGGAGAGCTTTTGGGCGAGACCGATTACGAAGCGCTGCTGCGCACTGGCGACGCCGGCTACCGCTGCTTTCAGGTTGAAGATGAATGGCAGGCTATTTCGCTTAACTACACCTCGGGCACGACAGGCGATCCGAAGGGCGTTGTCTTTCATCATCGCGGCGCCTACCTAAACGCGCTGTCTAATGCGATGTGCTGGAACATGACCGCACAACCTGTCTATTTGTGGACCCTTCCGATGTTTCACTGCAACGGCTGGTGTTTTCCTTGGACACTCGCGGCGGTCGCCGGGACCAGCGTGTGCCTCCGCCACGTTCGAGCAGACGCTATCTTCGAGCAAATAAAGCAGCACAAAGTCACGCATTTCTGCGGCGCGCCGGTTGTTCTCAACACGATGTTAAATGCCGATTCTGGTTTGCATGAAGGCCTGCCTAGCGGAATTAATGCGATGACAGCAGGTGCAGCACCTCCGGCGGCGGTAATCGCTGGAATGGAAAAGCTCGGTTTTAATGTGACCCATGTCTATGGCCTTACCGAAACCTACGGCCCTTGCGTGGTGAGTGCGCCGCAGGCGGATTGGGCAAATATGGATATCGATGAGCGAGCCGAGTTGATGGCGCGTCAAGGCGTGCGTGCGCCTCTGCAAGATGAGCTAATGGTTGCCGATCCGGACACCCTTATACCGTGCCAAAAGATGGGATGACGATGGGTGAAATTTTCATGCGCGGGAATCTGGTGATGAAAGGGTATCTCAAAAACCCGAAGACAACAGAGGCGTCGTTCGCCGGCGGTTGGTTTCACTCAGGCGACCTCGCCGTGTGGCATGAAGATGGGTATGTGCAGATTAAAGATCGCTCGAAAGATATTATTATTTCTGGTGGTGAGAACATTTCCTCCCTTGAGGTTGAATCAGTGTTATTCCGCCATCCGAAAATACTCGAGGCAGCCGTGGTTGCGGCAAGTGATGAGAAGTGGGGAGAGGTTCCGTGTGCTTTCGTCTCGCTAAAAGACGGCCAAGAAATGACAGCCCAAGAGCTCGTTGCTTATTGCCGCGAAGAGCTCGCGGCGTTTAAGATTCCTAAAAAGGTCGACTTTGGTCCTATCGAGAAAACGTCTACGGGCAAAGTGCAAAAGTATCTTTTGCGCGAGCGCGCCGAGCGCGTCGCGCTTATTCCGAGGGGCTAGTCGCGGTAATGGCGCTTGATGTCTCCGACGCGGGCGCCCTCTGCAATTTTAAGCGTAACCTCGTGATAGAGGCGGATGTCTCCCTTTACTTCGGCATCGGCATCGATCACCAGATCAGGGCGTTTTATTTCCCCAGTTAAACCATCGAGTCCAGCCGCGGCGTCGTCCCTCGAACACCACATCGCCCTCTATTACGCTGCCATTGCGAATTAAAACATCGCCGTTGGTGGTAATAACGCTGTCACCCACGTGAGTATTATCTAGCGTGATCTTGCCGTTTACGGTTTCGATGGTGCCGCCCACTTTACTGCCGCTACCTACGCGAATACCGCCATTGGTGGTCTCCAGCGAGCGGCGTACGATAACATTGTCGTCGACTCTAATGCCGCCGTTAACAGTCTCGGCGCTGTCGATTTCGGCCCCGTCATCAATCTCTATGCCGCCATTTACTGTCTCGACGCTCGTCGCGCGGGCGCTGCGGCCTATGTCGATGCCGCCGTTAACAGACGACACCTCTCCGACTTGTTCGTTCGCAGCGACGCGAATGCCGCCATTTACCTTACTTATTTCTCGAAGCTCTTCGGCATGACCATTGTTAGCGAATAAATAGCTCGAGAGCAGTAAAGCGAGCAATGAAGCGGCCGCAAGTCGAATATTGTGGTTTGTGTGAAAAGGCATTGGGTTCTCTCCATTTGCTGCAGTGTTAGATTAGTGACCGGTTATGTCACCTGTTGTGTACACCTTGTCTTACTGGGACTTAAAGCAAGTAGTTTGCCAATTAATTAAAGTCTATTTATTTCATGCGCTTATAAAAAATATCGACATAGCCTAAATGATCATTGGAGCGAGTTTCGCCAAAAGATGTCGGTTTATTCAACCTCGCTGGCAACGAGAGTTGATCGAAAATCGGCGAGCAGCGACCTGCTTTACAGCCCTAAGGCTATGGGCTAACGTCTGTCCGGTTATCAGTTCGATCTGCCTTGTAGACGAAAACAGTTGGCAATAAGTTACACACCGTGAGCGCCTGCCGCGAAAAGTAAGGAAAACGTAATGCGAGAAACAAGTAAAAAAGGGCGAATAAAAAAGGCCTCTAAAGAGCACGTGTTAGGCGTTTTAAGCGCAGCGCTTCTCGCCTTTACCGCACCGAGCATTGCGCTGGCGCAAGGTGAAGTGCGCGAATCTGCCTCGCACCGCTTTGAAGAAGTCGCTGACGGGGTTTGGTTTGCAACGGGTACCGGAAGCGTTTACACGATGAGTAACGCATTGGTGCTAGTGGGCTCGGAAGACACGTTGCTGGTCGACTCTCATGTGACAGCCGCCGCATCAATGGCGCTCATAGATTCTCTGTCAGTGTTAACAGACAAGCCGGTCCGCTATCTCGTTAACAGTCATTATCATTTCGATCATGCGCACGGTAATCAAAGCTTTCCGCCTGGCGTCGAAATCATCGGTCATGAATACACCCGCATGAAACTCAATGGCGAAGCTGGCAATGTTCTAGAGGAAATCACTTTTAAGAGTTTCTCCGATCCTGTGCCGGGCACCGTGCGCAGTTTAGAGCGGCAAGCTGCAGATGCCTCGAGCGGTGAGCGCCGTGAGCAACTATTACAACAAGCGAAAGTGCAGCGCGACTATATGGAAGCGATCAAAGAAATCGTGCCTACGCCACCCAATATCACTCTCGATAAAAAAATGTCGCTGTTTCA
>JGI20152J14361_10001824_pt1 | contig 13457 bp, 12 predicted proteins | sample COG_02_FD_14361 | JGI IMG/M metagenome (IMG submission 14361)
TTTTCTACGGTTGTGATATTTTCCCACCATATGTGGGATTATCACAACCGGTTGTTGTGGGACTTGTTAATGGTAAATTATTGACTACCCTAGCTGCTAGATAGCCAAATGCTTGGGCTTCTAACATATCCCCCTCCAAACCTTGCTCATCAACAGTTGTTACGGGATTTTCTAATCGCTTCTGTAAGGCTCTTATAATTGTGCGGTTTTTTCGCCCTCCTCCACAGATAAGCCAACGAGATGGAATTGATGGCAAATGTTTCTGAGCCGCAATAATTGCTTCAACGCATATTGCTGTTAATGTTGCAGCTCCATCCTCGTTTGATAAATCTGACACCAACTCTGATACCGTGGAAAAATCGTTTCTATCCAATGATTTAGGCGGTTTTTTATTGAAAAAATTTAAATTTAAAACGGTATCAACTATTTTTTTATTAATCTTTCCACGTTGAGCCAAATCCCCATTTACATCACATGACAAACCTAACCTAGAAAACATAAAATCATTTATAGGTGCGTTTGCAGGCCCAGTATCAAAGGCAATAACAGAGTTTTTTTCTTCAGGAAGATGCATGTTTGAATTTATTAAACTAATATTTCCCACACCACCTAGATTTACGAATGCAACCGTTTCTTTTATTTTTAGTAATTTTGCGCATGCAAAATGAAAAAATGGCGCTAANGGCGCTCCCTGTCCGCCATTAATCATGTCAGGTGATCTAAAATCCCATATTACTTTTTTTCCAGATAGTTTAGCCAGTTCTTCACCGTCACCTAATTGAAAAGTTCTTCTCAGACTTGGATCATGATTTAGGGTTTGACCATGAAATCCTATTAAATCAGCTTCCGGAAAATGTTTAATTACATCAAGATGTGCATTTTGCACTATTTGCAATGCTTCATCTAAATTCGTATTTTCAGGCCAACTGTTAAGTTTAGCTTTGAGTACTGATTGTTCTTTTGAATTATAAGGTCGAAAATACGTTTTTTCAAACCTCACAATATTATTTCCATCTGTCACACAAATAGCACCGTCAACACCATCTAGGGATGTCCCAGACATCAATCCTAAGCACTTATAAATCATAAACTAACGTCTCCTACTTGCCACTCGCAAAATTGCCGCTAAAAGGGCTTATATATGTATAAATGAAAGCAAACCAATATGACTTACAACCCTAAATCAGAGTTTTTGCAAGAAATGCTATCTCGTGGCTTTCTGCAAGATTGTACGGATATGCAAGGATTAGATGAAAAACTTCTTGAGGGTTGTATGCCTGCTTATATAGGCTTTGATGCAACTGCAGATAGTCTTCATATTGGCTCTTTAATTCAAATTATGATGTTACGATGGCTACAAAAAACAGGTCATAAACCAATTCCATTGATGGGCGGAGGCACAACTAAAATAGGTGATCCATCAGGTAAAGATGAAAGCCGACAGTTAATTACTACTGAAATAATTAATGAAAACATTAATGGTATACAAAAAGTTTTTGAAAAGTATTTATCATTTGGAGATAATTCAAATGATGCAAAAATAATAAATAATGCTGAATGGTTAGACAAACTCAACTATATCGAATTTCTTAGAGATATTGGAAAACACTTTACTATAAATAGAATGATTTCAATGGAAAGTGTTAAACTTCGACTTGATAGAGAACAACCGTTAACATTCTTGGAATTTAATTATATGTTACTTCAAGCATATGATTTTATGGAATTAAATAACCGTTATGACGTTTCCCTTCAAATGGGTGGGTCAGACCAATGGGGCAACATTGTAAACGGTATTGATCTTACAAGGCGATTAAATAAGAAATCAGTTTTTGGCCTTACAACACCATTATTGACTAAAGCAGATGGGTCCAAAATGGGAAAATCAGCTAATGGTGCCATCTGGCTTAATTCAGAAAAATTATCTCCATATGAATTTTGGCAATTTTGGAGAAATACCTTAGACGCTGATGTAGGTAAATTTTTAAAATTATTCACAGAATTACCAGTCTCGGAATGTGACCGTTTAGGATCACTAGAAGGACAGAACATAAACGAAGCTAAAATTATACTAGCTAATGAAGTGACAAAGTTGTGTCATGGCGAAGAAGCTGCATTAAGTTCAGAAAAAACTGCGCATAAAGTGTTTACAGAAGATAGTTCTGACGAAAACCTTCCTACCTTAGAAATACTAAATACTGAAATAATAGATGGTATTAGCTTCACTCAAGCGCTGGTTAGAACTGGACTTGTCTCTTCTGGCAAAGAGGCGAAGCGTATAATTGCTGGAGGCGGCGCTAGACTTAATGATCAAGTAATTAATGATGCAGGCTTTATGCTATATGCTGCTGACTTGCAGAAAACTCCAAAAATTAGTGCATCTAAAAAGAAGCACGCATTAATAAAAGTTATTTAAATTTCAATTCTTAATATTCATTATATTAAGAATTTGGAGTTTGAAACGCTAGCCAAATAATTTTCTGGCTAGCGTAAATTATTATTTATCTGCCTTTATCCAAACTTTTTTCATAATATCTGGATCTATAACTGACCCATTATCACTCATTGCGCCACGTTTAATAGAGTTTACCACGTCTTGCCCTTTGATTACATTACCAATAACCGTGTAATTTCCGTCTAAATTCGGGCTACTATTAAACATTATGAAAAACTGAGAATTAGCTGAGTTTGGATTTTGTGCTCTAGCCATTCCAACAGTCCCTTTTTCATATTTTAAAGTACTGAATTCAGCGTCCAAGTCTGGGTAATTAGAACCTCCTTGGCCTGCATATCGACGCTTATATCCTTCAACCTTACCAAATTTCACATCTCCNGTTTGAGCCATAAAACCATCAATTACACGGTGAAAAACTACATCGTTATATAAACCATCTCTTGCTAATATTTTGANGCGTTCAACATGTAGTGGGGCGACATTAGGCAATAATTGAATTTCAATTATTCCATTTGCTNCACCTTCAACTTCGATTACCATTATGTTTTCAGGATCAGCAGCATACACAGTGTTTGCAAAAACTGAAAAAAGCAAAATGACGTAAAGTATTAATGATTTGATCATAAATCTGACGCTACTTTCACAGAAATCATTCTATCTGGAGCGTGTGGAGGTTCTCCTCTAACAATCGCATCGACATGTTCCATACCTGAAGTCACGCGGCCGTATACTGTGTATTGGCCATTAAGGAAATTATTATCACTAAAATTGATAAAAAATTGAGAATTAGCTGAATCAGGGCTTGCCGATCTAGCTGCACCTATGGTTCCACGATCGTGAGGCAGTTTTGAAAATTCAGCAGGTAAATTTGGTAGANTAGAGCCACCAGTTCCTGCAGAACTTAGATTAAAACCATCTTCCATATCTCCATTCTGGACATCACCAGTTTGTGCCATAAAACCATCTATAACTCTATGAAAACATACATTATCATATTGACCTGATCTTGCGAGCTCTTTCATTCTAGCACAGTGAAGTGGTGCCACATCAGGCAGTAAAGTGATATGTACTGGCCCATCTTTTAGTTCAATTATAATTGTATTTTCAAGATCTTGATTATCTGACATTTTTTCGCCTTTTAAGTTATAGATTAATATTTATTTAAATTTACTTTTAGTAAACATAAAGATCAAAAATTATACTTTATGTTTAAATTTTTCTTTTAATGAAGTTTCAACACCTGGTGTGACAAATTTCGATACGTCACCATTTAATCTTGCTATTTCTTTTACTAGCCTAGAAGCAATGGCTTGGTGTTTTGCTTCAGCCATTAAAAAAGTTGTTTCAATATTATCATTCATTGCTCTATTCATGCCAACTAACTGATATTCATATTCAAAATCAGATACAGCTCTTAATCCTCTAATTATAATTTGCGCACCTACTTCTGTAGCTTTATCAATTAAAAGGTTTTCAAAGGGCTCTACAATTATATTTGTTTCATTATGTTCAAATTTTGAAAGATTTCTCTCAATCATCTCAACACGCTCTTCAAGTGAAAATAACGGATTTTTATCTCTATTAATTGCCACACCAATTACTAATTTATCAACTAAAACGCATGCGCGTTTAATGATATCCAAATGGCCTCGAGTTATGGGGTCAAATGTTCCAGGATAAAGACCAATACGCATAATAAACCTCGGATAAACAATTTGGAATTATATTGTAAAAATTACATTTAATATCTACATTAATATAAATTTAATACAAACAGTTTAGTTTGAATACAATATTCAATATTTTGTTTCGTCTTTTATAAAAGAGGGTAATAATTAAATCATATCTTTTAGATAAAAACCGTATAACTTTCCAAAGAACTTGCAACAGCTTCAGGTGTGCCAAATGCAACTATTTCACCACCTCCATCTCCACCTTCTGGTCCAATATCTATAATATGATCAGCAGTTTTTATAACATCTAAATTATGTTCAATAACAATTACCGTATTACCTTGCTCAACAAGTTCATGAAGAACTTCTAATAGCTTCCTAACATCTTCAAAGTGTAGTCCAGTGGTTGGTTCATCTAATATATAGAGTGTTCTACCTGTAGATCTTTTAGCTAATTCTTTAGATAATTTGACACGTTGAGCTTCACCTCCAGATAGTGTCGTAGCAGATTGCCCTACTTTTATATATCCTAGGCCTACTCGCATCAAAGCAGTCATTTTATCTCTGATACTAGGAACAGCTTTAAAAAAATCTTCAGCATCTTCAACAGTCATATCTAGTATATCTGCTATACTTTTTCCTTTGAATAAAACTTCTAAAGTTTCTCGATTATAACGCTTTCCCTTACATGTTTCGCATTCAACATAAACGTCCGGAAGAAAATGCATTTCAATTTTTATCAATCCATCACCCTGACAGGATTCACACCTTCCACCTTTTACATTGAAGCTAAATCTACCTGGTTTGTAACCCCTTGTTTTTGCCTCAGGTAAGCCTGCAAACCACTCTCTGATAGGTGTAAATGCACCTGTATACGTAGCTGGATTTGATCTTGGGGTTCTACCAATTGCCCTTTGATCTATGTCAATTACTTTATCTAGATATGTTAGCCCTTTAACTTCATCACAAGGTGCAGGAGTTTGTTTAGCACCATTAAGCCTCATGGAAGCTGTCTTAAATAATGTTTCAATAGTAAGTGTTGATTTACCACCACCTGAAACACCTGTAACGCACGTAAAAGTAGCCAATGGAAAAGATGCATTAATGCCTTTTAAATTGTTTCCTGTCGCATTTGTAATTTGTATATTCTTACCATTACCTTTTCGCCTTTTGGAAGGTATGTTAATCTTCCGCGAACCACTTAAGTATTGACCAGTTATGGATTTTTTATTTTTTATAATTTGATTTGGAGTACCTTTGGCAATAATATTGCCACCATGAACACCCGCACCAGGACCTATATCCAAAACAAAGTCTGCACTTCTGACAGCTTCTTCATCATGTTCAACCACAATAACAGTGTTTCCTTGATCTCGAAGATTTTTAAGAGTTTCTAATAANCGACCATTATCNCGCTGATGCAAACCAATTGAAGGTTCATCTAGTACATANAGCACGCCTGTTAAACCTGAGCCAATTTGACTGGCTAACCTTATTCTCTGACTCTCNCCACCTGATAAAGTACCAGAAAAACGAGAGAGTGTTAAATAGTTCAATCCAACGTTTACTAAGAAACCTAACCGTTCGCGTATTTCTTTTAAAATAGCATGAGCAATTGCATTTTTTTGAATTGATAAATTTTCTGGTATGGATGAAATCCATTCAAGAGCATCACTAATTGACATTTGAACAGCAAGTCCAACATGTATACCTGATATTTTTACAGCCAATGCCTCAGGCCTTAGTCTAAACCCATCACATGTCCCACAGCTTCTATTGTTCTGATACCGTTCAAATTCTTCTCTTACCCAATTACTATCAGTTTCTCTATAGCGTCTTTCCATATTAGGAATAACACCTTCAAATTTTCTAGTAACTTCATAAACCCGGCCACCATCATCATATCTAAATTTTATTTCATCACTTCCAGATCCATATAGCATTAATTTCTTAATTTTTTCAGGAAGATCAAACCATTTTGCACTAGTGTTAAAATTATAATGTTTTGCCAATGATTCAATGGTTTGTCGGTAATAAGGAGATTTACCCTTTGCCCATGGAGCCAAAGCACCATCGTAAAGTGTTAAATTAGGATCTGGAACTACAAGTCTTTCATCAAAAAATAACTCAACACCTAATCCGTCACATTCAGGACAAGCACCAACTGGAGCATTAAAAGAAAATAACCTTGGCTCAATTTCTGGAATGGTGAAGCCACTATCAGGGCAAGCAAATTTTTCTGAGAACGTTATACGTTCTGGATTTTCATCATTTGAAGCAATTTCTAATATAGTAATTCCATCTGCAAGATCGAGAGAAGTTCTGAAACTGTCCGCTAATCTTTGCTCTATATCCTTCTTGATGACAATTCTATCAACGACGACATCAATATTATGTCTAAATTTCTTATCCAATTCAGGGACTTCATCTAAATCGTAGAATTTTCCGTTTACTTTTGTTCTTTGAAAACCCTGTTTTTTCAATTCTTTGAATTCTTTTTTATACTCACCTTTTCTATCTCTAACGATTGGTGCCAAAAGATATGCACGCGTACCCATTTCCATCGTCATAACGCGATCTACCATTTCAGAAATTTGCTGAGCTTCAATTGGTTTACCAGTTGAAGGAGAATATGGTGTACCCACTCTTGCAAAAAGCAATCGCATATAATCATAAATTTCAGTCACTGTTCCAACAGTAGATCTTGGATTTTTTGAAGTAGTTTTTTGTTCAATTGAAATTGCTGGAGACAGCCCTGAAATATGATCAACATCAGGTTTTTGCATCATATCGAGAAATTGCCGAGCATATGCGGAAAGGCTTTCAACATATCTGCGTTGCCCTTCAGCATATATTGTATCAAAAGCTAGAGAAGATTTCCCTGAACCTGAAAGACCAGTTATCACAACTAATTTATCTCGAGGAATATCTACATCAATTGATTTTAAATTATGCTCACGGGCGCCACGTATTTCAATTTTTTTTAATTCAGTCATGATAATGCCTTAATTTCATATATGATATCTAAGGCATCTTTAATAATAAGCTATAGTTTTTTTATAAAATTTAAATATGTTTGAAAATTCAAAGTATTATAAAAAAAATAGATATTTAAGGTTTTTTACCTTTTATTCGCCTATCAAGACAGTATGCTTTAAATAGCATTAAAAATTTAGAGATTCGACGAGGATAAATATGGCAGGTTCATTAAATAAAGTTATGATAATTGGTAATTTAGGCGCAGATCCTGAAGTACGGACATTTCAAAATGGTGGAAAAGTTTGCAATCTTCGAATAGCTACTTCCGATAGGTGGAGAGACAAAAATACTGGCGAAAATCGTGAAAAAACAGAATGGCACACTGTAGCAATCTTTGCTGAGGGTCTTGTTAGAATTTGTGAACAATATTTGAAAAAAGGTTCCAAAGTTTTCATCGAAGGCGCTNTACAAACCAGGAAATGGCAAGATCAATCTGGAAATGACAGATATTCTACTGAAGTNGTAATTCAAAATTATGGTGGAACACTTACAATGCTTGATGGAAGATCTGGAGGCGAAAATGCTTCAGGTCCTTCATACAATATTACTGGTAGTGGTGGGAACAATTCAAGTTCGAGCTCTTTTGATCAAGGAAGCCAATCCATGCCGAGCCCAAGTGATCTTGATGATGATATTCCTTTCTAGATAATATAATTTTTCTTNTTATCGTTGTGTTTTCATGTTTTTAANCGATTTATATAAAATTACGGCATNAAAAATGTCGTTTTTTAATACGATTTATTTTTATATTTGTCATCTCCTTTAAAAAATTGGAAGGATCAGATAATGAAAATTGGTTTTATTGGCTTAGGAAATGTTGGCGGTAAACTCGCAGGCTCCCTTTTAAGAAACAATGTGGAATTATATGTTCGAGATTTGAATGCAGATCTTGTTAAGAAATTTACGAATATGGGTGCTAAAACTTGTATAGACAACCGAACACTCATGGAAAAATGTGATGCTGTAATTACCTGCTTACCATCACCAGCTGCTTCAGCTTCAGTTATGGAAGATAAAGACGGATTATTAGAAGGCATGAAACCAGGCAAAATTTGGATGGAAATGTCGACAACAGATCAGAATGAAGTTGTAAGAATAGGTAAATTAATATCAGCAAAATCTGGATTTGCAGTTGATTGCCCAGTTTCAGGTGGATGTCATCGAGCAGATACTGGTAATATTGCTATATTTGCTGGTTGTGAAAGAAAAATATTTGAAACCATTTTACCATTATTAAAAAAAATGGGCCGAAGAATATTACATACTGGCGAGCTAGGATCAGCATCAGTTCTGAAGGTTGTAACTAATTATTTAGCGACAGCTAACTTAGTGTCATGTGCTGAAGCATTAGTTACCTGTAAAGCAGCTGGTATGGATTTAAGCACATCATATGAAGCAATTAAAATAAGTTCAGGCAATTCATTTGTACATGAAACTGAAAGTCAGGTAATACTCAATGGCTCAAGAGATATAAGCTTCACAATGGACTTAGTTGCAAAAGATATTGGGCTTTTCCAAAATATTGCAGAGAGACATAATGTACCTCTAGAAATATCACCATTGTTAAATACTATTTTTGAGGATGGAATAAAAAAATATGGCACACGTGAGTGGTCACCAAACATAATTAGGCGCCTTGAAGATGCAACTGGCTTAAATGTACTTGCTGAGGGATTCCCNTCCGAAATGACAGATAATGAAGCAGAAGAAGCTGGATATGAGGTTATNCCAAAATCTTAAGTATTTTTAGATTAACAATGCGATTTAATATACTGATTTATAATGAATAAAATGNAAATCTTATAATTTCACTTAAAAATACCAATAAGACACTACAAGTTGCGTTTTATTACAATATATGTTATAAATTATACAAAATATAGCAGGTAGAATTAAAGTGACTGATGAAATAAAAACGCCAACAGATGATACCCCTGAAATACCATCATATGATGGTCCTCAGATATCAATAGAAGAGGAAATGAAAACCTCTTATTTAGATTATGCAATGTCAGTTATTGTAAGTCGCGCAATACCAGATTTGCGAGATGGGTTAAAACCTGTTCACCGTAGAATTCTCTATGCAATGCATGAAAACGGGTACACACACAATAAATCTTACAGGAAGTCTGCAAAATCAGTTGGTGATGTAATGGGGAGCTATCACCCACATGGTGATAGCGCTATTTATGACGCACTTGTGCGTATGGCTCAAGATTTTTCAATGTCTTTACCATTAATAGATGGACAAGGTAACTTCGGATCAATGGATGGCGATAACGCTGCTGCAATGCGCTATACTGAGGCTCGGTTAGACAAACCATCTGAATATTTACTTTTAGATATTGATAAAAATACTGTTAATTTTCAAGATAACTACGATGGAAAAGAATCTGAACCTACAGTACTTCCCGCTCGTTATCCAAATATGCTCGTAAATGGTGCTGGTGGAATTGCAGTGGGTATGGCTACGAATATTCCTCCTCATAATCTTGGTGAGGTTATTGATGCAACATTAGCATTAATAGATAATCCAGAACTAACAAGTTCTGATTTGATGGAATATGTGCCAGCTCCAGATTTTCCGACTGGTGCAGTAATATTAGGGCGTTCTGGAGCGGTTAAGGCTTACAACGAAGGACGTGGGTCAGTTATCATTAGAGCTAAAACACGCGTAGAGGAAATACGCGCTGGTCGATATGCAATAATCATAGATGAAATTCCATATCAAGTTAACAAAGCATCAATGATTGAAAAGATTGCTGAACTATCTCGAGACAAAAAAATTGAAGGTATTTCACATGTTCAAGACGAATCTGATCGAGTTGGAGTTAGAGTTGTCGTTGAATTGAAGCGTGATGCAACAGCTGAAGTTGTTTTAAATCAACTTTTTAGATTTACACCCCTGCAAACATCATTTGGATGCAATATGTTAGCACTAAATGGCGGAAAACCCGAACAATTAACATTATACAAATTTCTGAGTTATTTTATTAGCTTTAGAGAAGAAGTTGTAGCACGGCGTACAGCGTTCGAATTGAATAAAGCACGTGAACGAAGCCATATACTTTGTGGCCTAGCTGTAGCCGTATCTAATGTAGATGAAATAGTTGCAACTATTAGAGGATCAAATGATCCAGCAGAAGCTCGTGAAAAACTTATGACGCGCCGTTGGCCTGCAGCAGATATATCTCAATATATTTCATTAATAGATGACCCTAGCCATACTTTAAACGAAGATAAATCTTATAACCTTTCTGAAACTCAAGCACGCGCCATTTTAGAGCTTCGCCTCCAAAGGCTTACAGCTATGGGTGTAAAAGAAGTAACTGATGAATTAGAAGAACTTGCAGGTAAAATTCAGAACTATTTAGAAATTTTACGTTCAAGAGATCGTATTATGTCTATAATCTCAGACGAATTGAAAGAAGTACATGAAAAATTTGCTGTACCTCGCCGGACTGAGATAATTGAATGGGCTGGTGATATGGATGACGAGGATCTTATCGAAAAAGAAGATATGGTCGTTACAATAACTAATTCTGGATATATTAAGCGAACAAATTTAGCTGAATTTAGAGAACAAAAACGTGGTGGCAAAGGCATTCAAGGTATGTCCACCAAAGATGAAGATTTCGTCACAAATATGTTTGTAGCTAATACACATACTGCATTACTGTTCTTCACAACAGATGGAATGGTTTATAAACTTAAAACTTGGCGATTACCTTTAGGTGGGCGCAATGCAAAAGGTAAGGCAATTGTAAACATTCTTCCAATTGATACAGGGGTTTCTATTGCGGCACTAATGCCAATTGATGCTCCTGATGAAGAATGGGGCAATCTTCAAATTGTTTTTGCGACTGATGCTGGCGGAGTAAGAAGAAACGCACTGTCTGATTTTACAAATGTAAAATCAAACGGCAAAATTGCGATGAAGCTACCAGAAGGTGTTTCGATAGTTAATGTTCGCATTGCAACTGAAAGTGACGATTTCTTACTTACCACATCACTAGGAAAAGCTATTCGCTTCCCACAACTGACGTGCGAGTATTTAAAGGAAGAGATTCAACAGGTGTTAGAGGTATTAAACTTGCTCCAGAAGATAAGGTAGTTTCTATGGCAGTCATTAGGCATGTTAATGCATCATCAGATGAAAGAACGGCTTATTTTAAAATGCGAAGGGCACTTTCAGAAGATGAAACACCTAATGATGATATTAGCCAAGAACGATATAATGAATTATCCGAACTTGAAGATTGGATTTTAATCATTACTTCTGGTGGTTTTGGCAAAAGATCTTCAGCACATGAATATCGAGTATCTGGTCGTGGTGGTCAAGGAGTTGCTGCTGCAAACCTAGATAGAAGAGATGATACTGTTGTTGCAGCATTTACCGTACACGAAGAAGATCAAATCATGCTGGCCACATCAACCGGGCAGTCAATAAGATGTCCAGTTTCTGGAATTTCATTACAAGGCAGATCTTCATCAGGAGTGACTGTATTTAACACTAAAGATGGTGAAAAAGTTGTTTCTGTTGCATATATTGCTGACACAGAAGATAGTGATGTCTCTGAGGATGGCATAACTATAATAGATGAAAATACATAACAAAAATGAGCCAAAATATATTGGCTCGTTTTTTTACTTAATCGAAATAGATCAACAAAATGATTAAACCTATACANATAGTCGGCGGCGGCATGGCTGGATCAGAAGCAGCTTGGCAGATAGTTTCTGCTGGAATACCTGTTATAATTCATGAAATGCGACCAAGTGTTGAAACATTTGCACATCAAACTCATGATCTAGCAGAACTTGTTTGTTCAAATTCATTTAGGTCTGATGATGATGAAATCAAATGCTGTTGGATTACTTCATTGGGAAATGCGATCTGCAAATTCTATTATTATGGAAATGGGTGACAAACATGCCCTACCAGCTGGATCTGCATTGGCTGTAGACAGAGAAGCTTTTTCTGCTTCAGTCACTAAAAAGATTACTAATCATCCCCTAGTCACAATCGACAGGAGTGAAATTCATAATTTGCCACCAGAAAACTGGGGTCATACAATTATTGCGACTGGTCCATTAACATCCAAAAGCTTGGCAAATGATATTTTAGAAAACACTGACCAAAAATCATTGGCTTTTTTTGATGCAATTGCACCAATTGTATTTGCAGATAGTATCGATATGTCAAAAGCATGGATGCAATCACGTTATGATAAAGGTGAAACTGATGAAGAGCGAACAGCATATCTAAATTGTCCAATGGATAAAGAGACATATGATAATTTCATCGATGCTTTATTAGATTCTGAAAAAACAGAATTTAAAGATTGGGAAAAGGACACACCATATTTTGATGGTTGTTTGCCAATTGAAGTCATGGCCGAAAGAGGTAAAGAAACGCTTAGGTGGGGGCCGATGAAACCTGTAGGTTTAACCAATCCTCATCAGCCTACAATCAAAGCACATGCAGTTGTTCAATTGCGCAGAGATAATGCACTTGGAACTCTTTTCAATATTGTAGGCTTTCAAACCAAAATGAAATATAGTGAGCAAACACGAGTACTTTCTATGATACCAGGTCTTGAAAATGCTAAATTTGCAAGACTAGGAGGGATTCATCGCAATACTTTTATAAATTCTCCTTTATTACTTGATGATCAGATGAGATTAAAAACACGACCAAATATTAGATTTGCAGGACAAATAACTGGTGTTGAAGGTTATGTAGAAAGTGCCGCAATGGGTTTGCTAGCAGGAAGGCTAGCAGTCGCCGAAAGTACAGGTAAAAATATTAAAAGCCCACCCAATACAACTGCAATGGGTGCTTTAATTAGTCACATNACAGGTGGCGCNGACGCAAAAACCTTTCAGCCAATGAATGTTAATTTTGGATTGTTTCCACCTGTTGAAAATGTGAAAGGTGGCCGTCGCAATCGAAAAGATCGTTATAAAGCTTATACTGATAGAGCGAAGAATGATTGGACTTCATGGTTAAATAATACTTAAATTATTATCATGGATATGAATAAAAGATGAAAATAGAAAGATTTGCCCCTTCTCCCACAGGATTATTGCATCTTGGACATGCTTATTCTGCATTACTCGCCTACAGTTCTGCAGTCCAATCAGGTGGTAAATTACTGTTGCGAATAGAGGATATAGATCAGGTCAGATGTAGAGAAATATATGTTGATCAAATATTAGATGATTTGAAATGGCTTGGAATTAAATACGAAACACCAATATTGAAACAATCGTCAAGATTTCCTGAT
>JGI20152J14361_10001828_pt1 | contig 13439 bp, 14 predicted proteins | sample COG_02_FD_14361 | JGI IMG/M metagenome (IMG submission 14361)
GGCACATTTTTCCTTGCGACGCGACCCCTTCTTGAATTCATTTTCAGTTGATTTCGACTATCTTGCCCGGGTTCATGATGTTCTCAGGGTCAATCGCCCTTTTGAGCGTTGCCATCAGAGCATAAGCATCGCCATGTTCTTCTAACATGTATTTCTTTTTACCAGTGCCGACACCATGTTCTCCGGTGACAGTTCCACCGAATGACAAGGCAACGCGGTTAGCATCCGAGGCAAGCGACTTAGCACGCGCCAACTCGTTTTGATCATTCGGATCAATAAGGATCAACAAGTGGAAATTCCCGTCACCGACATGCCCGACGATAGGTGCAATCAGACCGCTCTGTTCAATTAGTTCCTTGGTGCGCGAAATGCACTCCGCCAGTGCCGAAATTGGAACACAGCAGTCAGTCACAACACCTTGGCAACCCTTGCGAAGCGATTTTGCAGCATAATAGGCATTGTGGCGGGCATTCCATAAGCGATTGCGATCTTCCGTTTTCGTCGCCCACTCAAACCCCGAAACGCCGAATTCTTCTCCAACGCTATTGAAAAGCTCAACTTGTTCTTTTACGCCGTCCTCGGAGCCATGGAATTCTAAGAACAGGTGTGGTTTTTCAGGCAGGTTCAGTTCTGGATTGAAAATATTCATACCCTTCATCTGCACCTCATCCAACAATTCGATACGCGCCATGGGAATGCCCATTTGAATGGCCATGATCACAGTATTTACAGCGTCATCAACCGTTTCATATGCGCAAGTCGCAGCCAGGATCGTGTCAGGTTGACCAAACAAACGCACAGTCAGTTTTGTGATTATCCCAAGGGTCCCTTCGGACCCGACAAAGAGATGCGTAAGATCATATCCAGCCGAGGACTTGCGGGCACGAGAGCCAGTTTCGATGATTGTTCCGTCGGGCAACACTACCTCCAAAGCCAAAACATTCTCTCGCATGGTACCATAGCGCACAGTATTAGTCCCCGAGGCGCGCGTTGCCGCCATGCCGCCAAGCGTGGCATCCGCGCCGGGGTCGACCGTGAACATTAATCCGCTAGCGCGAAGTTCATCGTTCAGCTGCGTTCGCGAAACTCCGGGCTGAACAACGACATCCAGATCGCTTTGGTGAACTTCGATGACTTTGTTCATGCGGCTGGTGTCGACGCTGATCCCACCATTAATTGCGATGACTTGTCCTTCCAGCGAAGTGCCAATGCCGAATGGGACGACAGGCACTTGGTATTGTGAACAAATTTTCATGATCTGAGAGACCTCTTCAGTGCTCTCAGGAAAAGCAACCGCATCAGGCAACGCAGGCGCGGAATAGGCCTCGTCACGGCCATGAATTTCTAGAATACTTTCTCCTGTAGACAGCCTGTCGCCAAGTAGGCCTTGTAACGCAGAAATGGCTGAAGTGGTGTCGTCTTTGGTCATGTCAATTTCCTTTAAAATCATTTTGATTGCGAAATGCCCCAGTGTACCCTGGGTTTTCAAACAGCTTATGGTTGCGCAAGAACTGGTGGTTTTCTGCGCCAAGGCTGGCTGCACGCAATTTTTCGGCCAGATAGTTTCCGTAGTACATAATATCTTCCTTTAGCATTTCGCCACAGCTGTCACGTTGGGCGTTGACGATAAATTTACACTCAATCAAGTTGAGCCGCAGTATCTTTCGCTACTTCATCAACGGCCCATCTAGCAATAAGGTGAATTAGAACGATGATCATGGAAACAGGCACTGCAAAAGAAATCCAAGCCATTGGTATGCCGAGGGTATCGGCCGTCAGACCTGACTGGCGCGCAATATATCCTTTTGCAAAACCGCCCTTTAAGCCGACAAAACAAAAATAAATCACGGGTAAAATAAAGGTCAGCACCGCTGCGCTTTGGAGTGCTTTTGCGAAGAACGCAAGAATATGGGGCGGTTTCGGAAAAACACTTTGCATAAGCACCGCATCTGACTGCGTTTTGAACGACAGTGTTGCACCCAACAATCCTGTCCACACCATCGCATAGCGGGCGACATCTTCTGTCCAAACAGGGGGTGAGGAAAAGACATAGCGCGCTATGATTTGTACAACGACTGTTACAAACATCAGACAGACCGCAAAAACGGCAACGTGGCGCATCAAGAAATGCAAGCGGTCGCTGGTGCTGACTATGTAATGTCGCATTTTCATACTCCGGTTTCAAAACGGGGTGGGCCGTAGGATACGGCCCACCTGATTGTTTAGCGGTTGTCGTCAGACAAGGACTTCCATAGTGCGGTATCCTCTGCCGTCATCAGGTCTGAATTGTAGACCGGCAGAGACGCTTCCCGGAATACGGCGCGTTCTTCTGGTGTCAGGCGTTGAACTGTCACGCCCTTTTCTTCAAGTGCCAATAGCCCGTTGACCGATGCCGCTGCTAGCCATTCTCGGGCCGCCGCATCTGCTGTTTCAACGGCTGCGTCAACGCTTGCACGATCAGCATCAGACAATCCATCGTACCAATCTTTGGATGCGATGACTGCCCGCAGTGGCCAGATCACATCTGCATCGGCGAAGTTCTTGATGAAATCTGTTTGTCCAAACATTACAGGAATGAAAGGAGAATTCAGATAGCCGTCAATGACGCCTGTTTGCAAACCAGCTGGAACTTCACCCCAAGGCACAATTGTGCCGCTAGACCCCCAAGCCTGATACATCGCGATCTGCGCATCATCTAAGGCGCGCATTCGTAGCGAAGCCATATCCGCCGGAGAACGCACAGCCTGTGTGGTAGTGATAACGCCGGATGCCGGCCCAAGCGGTGCCAGTGCCAACAGGATCGCATCTTGTTTTGCCAGGTTTTCATTGATCCGCGTGTATACATCGCCCGCAGCCAAAGCGCGGTCCATATGACCGATATTTTCGAAGATGTAAGGTAGGCGGACCCCATAAATGAACGGATCAACCTGTGCGACGGCACGCACATCCGAAAGCGAAATTTCAAGCAAGCCGGTAGAAACTTGATCAAATTTTTCGGCTTCATTGCCGACAGAGCCGCGTGGCATTTCGCGCACATCCATCCCCGCTTTTTTCAGCGCATTGCCAAAGGCGAAAGCCCAGTTGTATGAGCCTGATGTTTCCAGATCTGGTTTGCTGTCCAGTGCAATTTTGACCTCTGCTGACGCAGATGTGGCCATTGCGAGCAATGCCGCTAATGTAAGTGCCTTGAGTTTCATTGTTTGTTCTCCCTTTTTGGTTTGGTTAGTTCACGGAAAATCCGAACAGGCGCGGCAAAGTGAGGCTGATTGCCGGCCAATAGACCAGAGCCAGCAACAACAGCACCTGAACGAAAATAAAGGGCAGCACCGCATAGGCGAGCCGCCAGTAATTGAGATTGGTGAGCGCTGATACGACCACAAGGCATTTGCCGAGCGGTGGCGTTATCAAGCCCACGCAAAGATTGAAGCAGAGCACGATACCAAGCTGGATCGGGCTGATGCCCTGTTCCATCGCTTGGGGTGCAAATAGCGGAATGAGTAGGGTCAGGGCCACAGGCGTGTCCATGATCATTCCTGCGACCAGAAAGATACCGACGAGGAAGAAGAGATACTTCGTACCCGTGAGACCGAATGAATCGACCCAACCCGCGAGGGCTTGTGACCAGCCGAGCTGACCTGCCAAATACCCAAGTACAGAAATTGCCGCGAGAATGATAAAGATCGTACCGGTCATTTTTGCAGTGGCCTCAACTGCGTCAAAAATCATGCGCCTATTCAGACCTTTGTAGAATTGACCGGCAATGAGTGCAAAGAATACAGCAATGGCAGATCCTTCCGTCGGCGTCGCCAATCCGAACACAAGTGAGCCAAGAATTACCAAAGGCAGACATAGTGCCGGTGCCGCATTTAGCAAGCTTGGTAAGAAACGGGGTAGTTCATCAGACGTGCCGCCGGGGTGTCCTTTGATATTCGCGATGACCGCGTTCAGGATCATAAGGGCTGCTGCAAGCATCAGGCCGGGGACAACACCCGCGATAAACAAGGCTGCAACAGAGGCACCAGTGAGGCCGCCATAAATAATCATGATGATCGACGGCGGAATGATCGGTCCAATCATCGACGACGCCGCGGTGATTGCACCTGCGTAATATGGGTCATAACCTCGGGCTTTCATTTCCGGCACGAAGGTGCGCGATAAGGCGGCACTGTCGGCAATCGCCGATCCCGAGATACCGGCAAAGAAGACGCTTGTCAGAATATTGACATGACCCAGCCCACCGCGAAAACGACCAACTATTGACATGGCAAAATCGATCAGACTGCGCGTCACGCCAGCGCGGCTCATAATCTCTGCGGTCAGGATGAAGAGAGGCATTGCCATAAATGCGAAGACGTCAAGTTGGGCAAAGATGCGTTGAGGCAGAATCGAAAGGAACTGCGATTTATCCACCGCAATGAAGGTCACGACTGAAACCGCACCCATAAGATAGGCGAAGGCCGTGCCGCTGATCAGCAGGAGGATGAAAATAATAGGGATCAACCACATATTACACCGCCGTTCGCATATCGGCGCCTGAGGATGCAGAGTTTGCGTCCAAATCAGGCGGGTGCGTCACAATAGACCTTAGATCCACACGCGAGTGTGGAAGTGTTTGCATATTAGCCAAAGGCCGCGCCGTCTGTTCCGACCGCCTAAATAGGGTTTCCATCGCTTTTGCGGCGCTGAGCAGCCCTTCGTCGCCGCGTACTGGCCCCATTACTTGAAGGCCAAACGGCATGCCTGATCCATCGCGGCCACAGGGGAGCGTGATCGACGGCCCACCCGTTAATGACCCACGATAGCAGAGCGCAAGCCAGCGGTAATAAATGTCCATCTTCTGTCCGTCGATGACTTCGGCATAAGGCTGTGTCCACGCAAATGGCGATACGGGCGATGTCGGCAGCACAATCACATCGAACTCTGCCATCAGCGCGTTGTACTTGCGTAAAATTTGTGTTTGTTCGGCATGAGCCCAACCGCGATCAGCCAATGACATTGTTTCCCCAAGGGCAACATTATCTTTGATATGCTTACCAAAGCTGTCGGGGTCTTTGGCGATGGCCTCGCCAAAGGCGACACCAAAACTCTCAGCGCGTAGAATATCGAAACAGCGATCCATTTCACCAATGTCGAGATCAGCCACGCGGCATTCCTTGACCTGCGGGCCAAGCACCTCAAGGCGCGCGCGGAATGTCTCGCGGATGCTCTGCTCAACTGGTACGCCGCCAAAATCTTCGCTGAAACCAACGCGCAGGTCTTTTAAATCTATCGATGGCAGTTCCGCGAAAGGGACTCTGACCGAAGGCGCAGACAATGGATCATTCGCGTGATATCCCTGACAGACATCCAGTAACAGAGCCATATCGTCCACCGTACGCGCCATCGGGCCAAGCACCGAAATGCCCGACCAGCCTAATGGCCGCGTGGGATGGGCGATCACATCAACAGAGGGCCGGTAGCCCACCACACCGCATAGTGCTGCAGGCATCCGGAGCGAGCCACCTGTGTCCGAGCCTGTACAAAGCGGTAAGAAGTTGGCCGCCAGTGCGGCAGCGGATCCACCTGACGAGCCACCAGCGATAAGATTGGCGTCGAACGGATTACTCGTCGCACCCCAGACCCGATTGCGGCTGTTTCCGCCAGCCCCCATTTCGGGAACATTTGTCTTTGCCAGAATGATAGCGCCCGCAGCCCGCAGTCGCGCAACCATCGGCAAGTCGCTATCGGGGATGTAACCTCGCGCCCGAATGCTTCCATGGGTGGTCAACAAACCTTTGGTGTTCTGCAAATCCTTCACGCCAATAGGCAACCCGTCGAGCGGCCCCACTGGGCATCCGTCCTGCCAACGTTGTGTCGCGCCTGCGGCGCAGGCGACTGCGTCCTCTATATCCATTGCGGCAATGGCGTTTATCTTGGGGTTGAAATGGGAGATTTGCTCGAGGCAGGCTGCCAAGTATGCACTTGGCGTCAAACTCCGAGCCTTGAAGGCCGCGAGAACTTCACAGGCCGATCGCTCAAGCAACGTTGCGCTGCTCAAGGGCGTACACCAAATATCGCAAGTATTCGAATTGACACCCTAATCCTCCAAAACCGTGTTTTTTGTTAAGGTAAAGGGTAATTTGAGTAGATAATATTGAAATTATTTCCAAATACATTAACCAAAGGGAATGGTTGCAGGTACCTTAGCGGTTTGCCGCAGGCATTTGAGGAACAACGCCAGCGTCGCATTCTGCGAAACTTGGTCTTTGCGCCAAAAACATCGAGCCTCTGATAGCAAGTCACGTGTATCAAGGGGCAGGATCACAGTTTCACCCCGAGCGGCCTGCGCTTGCGCTAGCCGCTGCGGGAGCAATCCAAGTGCAGGCATCGCCCGCAAAAGTTCAAGGTTCAATGCAATCGACAAAGATGCGATCGTATTATTGGGTGGCGACAAGCCATTTGCTGCAAAAAGGGCATCCACGGCCTGACGTGCGACCGAGCCCGGTTGTGGCAATATCCAAGGATAAGTGGTGACATCTGTCCATGTCACATCACCCCCTTGCGACAACGGATGATTGTGCCCAGCTACAACAACGATCGGCTCCGAGAACAAGGCCATTTGGTCAATTCCGGCCAATTCCTGAGGTTGCCAGACTCTCGCGATCACAAGGTCCAGTGCACCTGCCTCAAGCTGGGGCAATAATTCAACAAAATGGCCCTCGGAAACAGATACGTTTGCCTGCGGCGTGCTGCGCTTAAACAGTTCAATGGTGCCAGACATCAAATTAGGCGCGACTGAACTGACCACGCCGACAGAGACAGAGCCGGACACCCCACTTGTCATCGCCTCAATATCAAATGCAGCGCGATCAAGTTGGCCGAGTGCCAGGCGCGCATGATCTGCAAGACGGACGCCAATAGGTGTCAGATAGAGCCTATTGCGGTCGCGGGTGACAACAGGCACGCCCACGATCCTTTCCAACTCGGCAATCTGTTTTGACACGGCTGGCTGCGTCACGCCAAGCGCCTCTGACACACGCGCGATCAGCTTGAGGTCGGAAAGTGCTACGAGTGCACGCAAGTGTCGAAGCGTTATCGCCTGCATGAAACCTTTACCCAGAATCTTCACCTCCTCCACGCGAATCCAAGCCTACGGTGCTATAGTTCTTTTCTAAGGAACACAAGATTGGTTACTATGTCTCTTGAAAATGGGTTCGAAGTCAAACAAATTTTCTGATCACTTTTTTGATGGCAATATGTGGGCACAATAAAAGCATTGCTAGTGATGTTTGGTAGGTGATTATCGCTCGGTTTCATAACGTTAAATCATGCTCAAGAATTCTCCCTTTGAGCCCTTACTAACCATTCGTTTTGGAAACGCTGGCGGTGCATTGGCCTAGGAGTTGCCTGCCTCAATCACAAAGATATCCGTGCTTGCTTCGTGGCAAAGTAGTGCATCTGACTAAAACTCTAAAACGGTCACTTTGTCTTCCAAAGCCGAAGTTGAGAAAATGAAGACATACGAATGTTGAGTAATGTCAGCTTTCGGGAAATCACACTACTGCAATTTAACTATGGCCGAACGGCAACTTTGGGCCGACAATGCCTAAAAAGTCTAAAAATTGAACTGGTAGTTTGGGCTCAAAAAAGCCCTTCGCCGCAATTTTAACGAATGACTGCTTTAGCCCAACACTTAAAACTGAGCCTAGACACCATCGGACAATAGAACACGCACCGTCGACCTATTATCTGTGTTGCATGAGCTCAATTAGCATTGGTTAGTTTTGTTTTGACCGCGGTTCGTGGACCAAGTCACGCATGCATAGCAAGGCCATCCAAAATGCGGTATATTAAAACCCATTGAACCGATGATAATTGAGCAGGCATTNTCAGACAAACTTGACGTCNCATTGGTTGATGCCTAATTTTTATGAATGACAACANAAAACCCATTGTGGAAGTAATGAATTATTTAATTCTAAATCATATCTCATGAGTTATCTTACGGCACACTGGCGCCAAACATACAATGCGCGGCCTCAGTTATCAACGCGCCGTGCCATTACGTCATGGACAGCCTGCATCCCGCGGTCGGCCATGTCCGAAACTTCTGCGGCATGAACATGCAGTGCTGCGACGACTTCAGGATCAGCCGATGTACGTACAACAACTATGCCTTCTTCAGTCACCTCAATCAGCGACTCCATTTCGGCACCATTTGCGAACAGAACATCCAACGTTGGGCTTTGGATAAAAATCTTGGGATCATCGCCGCGTTCGACGCGGTCAACCATTCCAGCAATGTGACTGACGAGCACCGCCATAACATTTTCGTCGGACGACCGTGTGACCGTGCGGATCCCGTTCGGCAAATTTGTGACTTCGCGGGTTATCGTGTCAAAGTTTTCAAACATGACAGCAAGCTCGTCGGATTCAGCTTGCGACGCATTCGCACCGCGAAGGCCTGGCATATTTTTCATGTCATGCCCCATGCCACCCGCGCTATGCCTGTCGTGCATGCTGGAGTGCATAAATGCGTACATGTGGGTCTGAATCGTGCCTTTGAAGGCGACCCCAAGGCCGATTGCCACGACTGCAGCTCCGATGATAATCTTTGATTTGCTCATTACAAACTCCATTTTAGACCTTAACTGGGTAAGGTGATTTTAAATTTACTATTTTGCGCAGTAAAGGCGATGCAAAACTGTGATGACTTCCGCGACTTCAACACCCTTCACCGAGTAATAAATGGTCTGACCGTCGCGTCTGGTTTCAACCAGATCAGCATCCCTAAGCTTTTTAAGATGATGGGACATTGCCGGCTGCGAAAGACCTGCACTGTCGGCAAGGCTCAGCACGCTTTGTTCGCCATCTAACAAAATACACATCAGGCGCAGGCGCACTGGTTGTGACAGCATTTCCATCAGTTTGGCAGCTTCTGCTATTTTTGGTTCGAGCGCGCGGATGTCCAGCATTGGTCAAATTACCTCTTGTGTATTTATCATCACTTATATAAACGATCGAGAATATAAAGGCAATGGTATCACACGATACGCTCGCCAAAACTTATGACAACACGATAAGGAGTTACTAAATGGAAACTGAATTTACCCCCTTTGCATCATTGCTCGGTGGTGGGCTCATTGGCCTATCGGCCGTTGTGCTATTGGCTGCTCATGGACGGATTGCTGGGATCAGCGGCATCGTGTCACGCATATTACCGCCTTCGGTTGATAAAGCCGGACTGCCACAAGGGATCATATTCTTGATTGGTCTTCTGCTCGCGGCACCACTTTGGTTTGTATTAACTGGATCTGCGCCTGTTCAAATGGTTTCAAGCAATGGGTTGCTGTTAATAATCGCTGGCCTGCTGGTCGGGTTTGGCTCGGTCATGGGTAATGGTTGCACAAGCGGCCATGGCGTATGCGGCATCTCGCGCGGATCAGCCCGGTCCATTGCCGCAACGGTGACATTTATGGCCACCGCCTTTGTGACCGTCTTCGTGCTGCGCCATGTCGTGGGGGGATAAAGTCATGCATGTATTCAGCACACTCTTCGCAGGTCTTTTGTTTGGGACGGGACTTATTCTGTCTGGCATGGCGAACCCCGCAAAAGTTCAGAACTTCCTTGATCTGTTCGGCACATGGGACCCCAGCCTCGCCTTCGTTATGGGCGGTGCAATTATGGTGACGATGCCGGGCTTCTGGCTTGTTCAGAAACGCATGACGCCGCTGTATCATGACGTGTTTCATCTGCCAACACGTACTGATTTTGATGCAAGGCTTGTCGTTGGCGCTGCCACTTTTGGCATCGGTTGGGGCTTGGGCGGTTTTTGCCCCGGTCCGGTATTGACGTCATTACCATTGGCAGCCAGCGGCACGCTTTTCTTCGTTCCGGCCATGTTGGTGGGAATGGTGATCGCAAAATATACCGCAGCGCCGTTGCCAAAAACCCCTGCTGTTTGAAAGGAAAAACCATGCAAAACTATCCTGTTGATATGGCGATGAAGCCAGACGTTGATGCCTTTTTTGATTCAGGCACCAACACGATAAGCTATGTTGTTTCTGATCCAAAAACCAAGGCCTGCGCAGTAGTAGATTCCGTGGTGGACATTGATTACGCATCCGGTCGCATCACCCATGATCATGCGGATCGCATTGTGGATCATATCACATCAAACCAACTGACTTTGGAATGGATCATCGAAACCCATGTCCATGCCGACCACCTGTCGGGTGCTCCGTATCTGCAAGAAAAGCTGGGCGGTAAAATAGGCATCAGCGCGCGGATCATGGAAGTCCAAGAGACGTTTGGAAAAATCTTCAACGAAGGTACAGATTTCCAACGGGACGGGTCGCAATTTGATGCGCTTTTCCAAGATGGCGATCGCTACAAAATTGGTGAGCTTGACGTCTTTGTTATGGCGACCCCAGGACATACGCCTGCTTGCATGGTGCATGTCATGGGGAACGCGGCCTTTGCGGGTGACACGATGTTTATGCCAGACGGCGGGTCTGCGCGCGCTGATTTTCCAGGTGGGGACGCGGGTGAACTTTACGATTCAATCCAGAAAGTCCTAACCCTGCCGGACGACATGCGGTTGTTCATGTGTCATGACTACGGACCGAACGGTCGCGACATTGCTTGGGAAACAACGGTTGCCGATGAGAAGGCGCATAACATCCATGTGGGTGGGGGCGTGAGGCGGGCGGTATTCGTCAAGCTACGTTCCGAACGCGACGCGACTTTGGCGATGCCGAAGCTGATCATCCCGTCCTTGCAGGTCAATATGCGTGCTGGCGAAGTGCCAGAAGATGGAGATGGGCGACCTGTTTTAAAAGTGCCGCTGAACCAACTCTGAAACCGTTTCTTTAGGAAAACGATGATGCAATTCACACAACTCGATGCCCTGACTTATGTCGGGAAACAAATCTCTGTCGCCAACTTGAACGATCTGAAGCGGATGAACGTTAAGACGGTTATCGTGGCGCGCCCCGAGGGAGAGGCCGCTGATCAGCCCACCATATCCGAGCTGCGCGACGCTGCAGAAGCTTTGGGAATTACGGTCCACCAAATCCCCGTCGTTCCCGGCAATATTGCTGATGCAGATGTACGGGCATTTCGTGCTATCGTATCAGAGGCGGATCATCCAGTTTTTGCCTACTGCCATAGTGGAATGCGCGCGACATCGCTTTGGGCGCTAAACGCCGTAGAGAGAGGGCAGTCGCCTAACGAAATTTTACGCATGGCGAAAGCCGCAGGCTTTGATCTTACTCCTTTGGTGGCTCGACTCTCTGTAAACGCGGCATAACTCAACGACAAAAAGGTTACTGTTCATGAACACGACGCAACTGGCTAAATATTTGCCAATCCTTGATTGGGGGCACACGTATGACCGCAACACGTTGACCAATGATCTGGTGGCTGCGTTGATCGTAACAATCATGTTGATCCCACAATCGCTGGCATACGCTTTGCTTGCTGGGTTGCCACCAGAAATGGGGCTTTATGCGTCGATGTTGCCAATCATTCTTTATGCCATCTTTGGCACAAGCCGTGCCTTGGCTGTGGGACCCGTTGCGGTCGTGTCGCTTCTAACGGTGGCGGCGGTCAGTAAAATCGCTGTACCAGGGACATCTGAATATATTGCTGCAGCTATCACATTGGCATTCCTGTCGGGCTTAATTTTACTTGCCCTTGGTTTGTTTCGGCTGGGCTTTTTGGCGAACTTCCTATCCCACCCTGTGATTGCGGGTTTTATAACGGCAACGGGTATCATCATCGCTGCGAGTCAGCTAAAGAACATCCTTGGGATCGACGCCCATGGGCATACACTACCTGATATTATCGGATCTCTTGCGCAGAACGTCTCACACATGAATTTGATCACCGCAGTCATTGGCGTCGTGGCGACAGGCTTCCTGTTTTGGGTCCGCAAAGGGCTATTGCCATTACTTGTCGGCCTAGGAGTCGCCCCGCGCATTGCTGGGATCGTTACAAAGGCCGGACCGGTTGCTGCGATTGTGGCCACAACTTTGGTCGTTTGGTTTTTCGACCTCGCCGCGAGGGGGGTGCAGGTTGTGGGCGATGTGCCCAAGGGCTTGCCGCCTCTCACTATGCCATCCTTTTCGATGGATATGTGGTCCAACCTGATCGGCGCGGCGGTCCTGATCTCGGTCATCGGGTTTGTTGAATCCGTTTCCGTTGCGCAAACACTTGCCGCGAAAAAACGTCAACGGATCGATCCAGATCAAGAGTTGATTGGATTGGGTGCGGCCAATTTGGGTGCGTCCTTTATAGGCGGGTTCCCAGTGACGGGCGGTTTTTCGCGATCTGTCGTGAACTATGACGCTGGCGCGGACACACCTGCGGCGGGCGCTTATACCGCGATAGGCCTTGCAGTAGTGTCACTATTTTTGACGCCTCTGATATACCATCTTCCAAAAGCGACCCTTGCGGCCACGATCATTGTCGCTGTGCTTTCACTGGTCGACTTTTCGATTCTGAAAAAGACGTGGTTGCATTCGAAGGCTGATTTCACGGCCATCGCTGCAACAATGAGCATTACCCTTGTGATGGGTGTTGAAATGGGGGTCACAGCGGGAGTGTCGGTTTCAATCCTCATTCACCTGTACAAAACATCACGCCCTCACATGGCCATTGTTGGCCAAGTTCCCAAAACCGAGCACTATCGTAACGTTCTGCGTCATCATGTTTTAACGGACCCAACAATTCTAACGATACGTATCGATGAAAGCCTCTATTTTGCGAACACGCGCTTCTTGGAAGATCGCATCTATGACGAAGTTGCCAAACAACCAGAGCTCCAACATGTCGTGTTGATGTGCTCGGCGGTAAATACAATCGACATGTCGGCAGTGGAATCGCTTGAAGCGATTAACGAACGGCTTAATGCTGGAGGCGTCACGTTCCACTTTTCCGAAGTGAAGGGGCCAGTTATGGATCAGTTGAGCGCGACCGGATTTCTGGACATATTGAGCGGCGCAGTCTTCTTAAGCCAACACGACGCTCACACTACTTTACGGGGTGTTGTCAGATAAAGCCTAACACGTCTCAAAGGGTGTTGTCAGACAAAGCCTATCACATCTCAAAGTGCTATGATCAGACAGCCAATCTTTTGTAAGGCTTGTATATGGCATCTCTAGGGGGCGTGGTGGCACATGCTGCACATAGCCATCGTAGACCAAACCATAGACCAAAAAACGCCTGTTGCAGGAACCATAATGAGACTGTAGCCTTAATATGTTGGGTTAATGCTTTGGCTCATCTCCTACTGGCGGAGCCATCGCCGTGTGGGGGCACCTGAAATATGCTGAATTAAGTTATTATTCTAGTTAAAAAAAGTAGTTTCTTTAAGTCCAATCGAGGGCCACCTGGCCACGATAAGCTGTAATTTTTACCTCTGCCATTATTTCACCATACTTCTCAAAAAACTCTTC
>JGI20152J14361_10001832_pt1 | contig 13419 bp, 13 predicted proteins | sample COG_02_FD_14361 | JGI IMG/M metagenome (IMG submission 14361)
CCAGATAATACAATATTGGTACATAGGAAAAAAGAGTCAAATACCTTGTATACTATTAATGCACTTAACGAGTTGATTAAAAAGTTAAATAATGGTGTTGTAGACACTAGTTACCAAATAGATTGGCAACANTATAAAAATTGTATACTGTTAACACAGCATAATGATTTAAATCAACTAAATACAAAAATATATAAGATAATTGATTTATGATAAAACTGTACGACCTTGTATTTGAGGATATAGAAAAAAATGATATAGATTTAGGAGATAAAACTCAAGAATTTAATGAAAAATTAGAGTTAATGCCTTCCAAACCACGAGAACTACTAATTGATTTTGTTGATAAGTTAAATGATAGTGAATTAAAGGAATTTAAAAATTTAATAAATAAATACTCTAATGTTAAGGATTTAGGAGATATTAAAACTCCATTAGAGAAAAAAGTTGCTAACCTGGAAAAAGACCCAGCGGGACCTGGAGAAATTCTTTTTCATTTAGAATTACAAGATTCTAGTATGGATGTAGGTAAACAAACTAATCATGATCTTATTGTTAAAGGAAAAGTTTGGGAAGTTAAAAAAATAGTTGGTTCTGAAATGGGTGTTAGAGGTGAAAGAAAACCTAGCACTAGATTTAGATTGGCTAAAAAAGGTAGAGCTTCTCAATTCAAATTCAATAATAATTTACTTGAAATAGTAATTTTAATGGATAAAATAATTGAAAATTCAAAAATTGAGGAAGAGTTTAATGATATTTCTCCTAGATTACGTCAGGCATTAGATCAATGGGAGGATGTAATTATTCAGTCTAAGAAAAATACAGGTGGTAATACTCCTAAAGATGCTATACTTAAAGGGGATCATAATTCTAGATTTAGAAAGATTATGATTGATATTATTGAAATCGTAAAAGATGAAATTAAAATTAATACAAATGATGAATTTACTACAGTAAAATTTGGAGGAGTAGGGATTACCCCTAAAGATAAAGGTATAGATCCTGTCAAAATACAACAAGTAGATGATGATTCTGTATTATTAAATTTTATTGGTAGAGATACTTTAAAAATTTTAGAAAGATTAAATGAAATGCCATATGCTAAAGAAGGAGATTTTATAAATGATATAGATGAGGCTGTAAGGGAATCATTAAAAGATATGCCTTCTATAATTATTTGGGGGGAGAAGGATGGAAAAATACTTATTATTGAAAAAGATAAATTTGGAGATTATTTAGAATTTGGGGAAGTTGCTCAAGGTAATCTTATAATTAAAGTAAAGGATGAAGTTTGGAGTAATGCATAACCTAACTTGGAGAAGCAAAATACTGTTCGTATATTGATGGTATTAAAATAAATAAATGTTATAAATAAATTAGTTATTATGGACTTAGATTCAATAAAAAATAAGTTGGAGGGACTCCAACAAAAAACCGTTGTTGGACAAAAACGGGATTACAGTTTAACCTTTTGGAAACCATCTTTAGGAAAACAACAAATTAGAATTGTACCTTCGGTATTTACACCGAAAAACCCATTTACGGAACTTAAATTCTATTATGGTATTACAAATAAAGTGATGCTTTCGCCTGCAAACTATGGTGAAAAAGATCCTATTGCTTTGTTTATCACTAAACTTAGATCTGAATATAATACAGAAAATTACCAACTAGCTAAAAAGTTAGAAGCTAAAAATAGGGTTTTTGTTCCTGTTGTTGTAAGAGGTGAAGAGGAAAAAGGTGTTAGATTGTGGCAATTTGGAAAACAAGTATATGAAGAGTTACTTTCATTAGCTGTTGATGATGAGATTGGTGATTACACTGATATTGTAAATGGTAGAGATATGACTGTTGAAACAGTTGGACCTGAGTCTACTGGTACACCTTACAACAAATCTTCAGTTAGAGTTAAAATGAAAGAATCACCACTTAGTGCTAAGGCTGAAGAGGTAACACTTTGGACAACAGAACAACCAGATCCAAATGGTGAGTTTAAGAAGTTTACATTTGATGAAATGAAATCTGCCTTAGAACAATATTTAACTCCTGAGTCAGAAGAGGATGAGATTATCTCTGAACCTGCTGTTGGATTTGAAAGTGAAGCTCCTAAGTTGAAGTTTAATGTTGATACCTCTCAGGTTAAGAAAACCAAATCTGATCAGTTTGACTCATTATTTGAGGAAAAAGATAGTGGAACATCTGACTTACCTTGGGAAAATTAATGGCTAAAAAGAAAGCAAAATCTTTATCTGAAGCAGTATCTGCTGAAGTAAGGAGCAGTTTTGATCTAAATAAATTTAAGAATAAGAAAGGTTTAGACAAAAATGTAAAGTTTAAGGATCAAGAATGGATTCCTTTATCAAAAGCATTTCAAGATGTTACTTCCATACCTGGTATCCCTATGGGTCACATTGTGATCCTAAGGGGACATTCAGATACAGGAAAGACAACAGCATTAATTGAAGCAGCAGTATCAGCACAAAAAAGAAAGATACTACCTGTTTTTATTATTACTGAGATGAAATGGAATTGGGAGCACGCCACCCAAATGGGTTTAGATATTGATATTGAAAGAGATCCTGTAACTAATGAAATTACAGATTATAATGGTAATTTTATTTATGTAGATAGAGAAACACTTCATACAATAGAAGATGTAGCTGCTTTTATTTTAGATCTAATTGATGAGCAGAAAAAAGGAGCTTTACCTTATGATTTATTATTCCTTTGGGATTCAATAGGATCAGTACCTTGTGAAATGTCAGTGCGTTCTAACAAGAACAACAATGAATGGAATGCAGGTGCTATGTCTACTCAGTTTGGTAATAGTGTAAATCAAAGAATNACTTTATCTCGTAAAGAATCATCTGTTTATACTAACACATTAGTTTGTATTAATAAAGTATGGACTGCTAAAGCTGAATCACCTATGGGTCAACCTAAACTGATGAATAAAGGTGGATTTGCTATGTGGTTTGATTCTACATTTGTAGTAACATTTGGTAATATTTCTAATGCTGGAACTTCTAAAATAAAAGCTATTAAGGAAGGCAAGCAAGTAGAATTTGCTAAAAGAGTAAACCTACAAATCGATAAAAATCACATTAATGGTATGACTACTAGAGGTAAGATTATAATGACACCTCATGGATTTATCAATGATGATGAAAAGGAACTTAAGGAATATAAATCCTCACATGCGGAAGAATGGAGTGCTATATTAGGAGGTACAGATTTTGATGTAGTTGAGGAAAGTTATGTTCCCTCAGATTCAGTCCAGTTTACAGCAGAACCCGAATAAAATATGAAGCACAAAGAACTATTTAAGTTGTTGGACGAAGTCCAAGAACAAGGGGAAACACCTACCCAAAATAAACATGATAAAGTATTGTTGATAGATGGATTAAATCTATTTTTTAGAAACTTTGCTATGATGAATATGGTAAATCCTGATGGAGTCCACATTGGGGGGTTAGGTGGTTCCCTACGTTCTTTAGGTGCTTTAATAAGACAAATACAACCCACTTCAGTGTATATGATATTTGATGGTGCAGGTTCTTCTAATAATAGGAAGAACTTGCTCCCCGAATATAAATCAGGAAGAAATATTTCAAGAGTTACTAACTGGGAGGTATTTGAAAATATAGGCGACGAACATAACTCAAAAATTGACCAGATAGTGCGTCTTATCCAGTATTTAAAGCTATTACCTGTCAAAACCACCCTAATCGACAAAGTGGAAGCAGACGATGTTATAGCCGTGTTAGCTCCAAAACTTGTTAAAGAATATAATTCAACTTGTTTTATAGTTTCTAGTGATAAAGATTTTGTTCAACTAGTAACTGATAAAATTATATTGTATAGACCAATAGAGAAAGAATATTATACACCTAAAACAATAAAAGAAAAATTTGGTGTATTAGCTCATAACTTTATTTTATATAAAACATTATTAGGTGATAGTTCTGATAAAGTACCTGGGATTAAAGGATTAGGTGCAAAAGGATTATTTAAGAAATTTCCTGAGTTAGCAACACAAGAGTTAACACTAGAGGATATTTTTGATATATCAGCTAGGAAACATAAGGAGCATGTTGTATATTCGCGTATAGTATTGGATAGGAAAAGATTAGAAAATAATTATAAAATTATGGATTTAAGTGCCCCAATGATTGATGATAAAGAAAGACAATTTCTTGACCATCTAGTTAAAGAGGACCTACCAGAATTAAATACTGAACTATTTATCCAAATATATAATGAAGATAAATTAGGAGGTATGATTAGGAATTTAGAAAATTGGGTAAAAGACAATTTTGAACATTTTAAAGGTTATAAATAAATGACATTAAATTCACTTACATCTTATGGAAAGGAATTTCAAATCAAAGTTATATCTTCTTTACTAACACATAAAGAATTTTTAACTAATGTTAATGATATTATAAGTGATGAGGATTTTGAATCATCTTCACATAAATGGATTATTAAAGAGATTATTAGGTATTATGACAAATACCATACAATACCTACTTTAGATATCTTAAAAGCTGAACTGCAAAAAATAGACAATGATGTCTTACAAATCTCTATTAAAGACCAACTTAAACAAGCATATGTAAGTTCAGATGAGGATTTAGAATATGTACAAGAGGAGTTTACAAACTTTTGTAGAAACCAACAACTAAAAAAAGCATTAATGTCTTCAGTAGATTTATTAAAGGCTGGAGATTATGATTCAATCAAAATGATGATTGAAAATGCTTTAAAAGCAGGACATGATAAAAATATAGGACATGAATACATTAAAGATATTGAAGAAAGGTATAGAAAAAATGCTAGAAAAACTATCCCAACACCTTGGGACAAAATCAATACATTATTACAGGGAGGGCTTGGAAATGGAGATTTTGGTCTTATATTTGGTAGCCCAGGAGGTGGTAAGTCTTGGTCATTAGTGGCAATGGGTGGATTTGCTGTTAGATTAGGGTATAATGTAATACATTACACTTTAGAATTAGGTGAAGAATATGTTGGAAAAAGATATGATGCATTTTTTACTAATGTTGATGTTAGTGATTCTGAAAAACTAAAAACAAAAGCACAAGAAATTATACCTGATTTACCTGGTCAACTAATTATAAAAGAATTCCCAACAGGAAGGGCAACAATGTCCACAATAGAATCACATATTAATAAAGTAGAAGGATTAGGAATAAAAGCAGATCTTGTAATAATTGATTATGTTGATCTTCTTACATCAAAGAAGCAAAATAGAGAGCGTAAGGATGAAATTGATGATATTTATATTAGCACAAAAGGTTTAGCTCGACAATTAGACATTCCTATATGGTCTGTTTCACAAGTTAATCGCGCAGGGGCACATGATGATATAATAGAAGGTGATAAAGCAGCTGGATCTTATGATAAGCTAATGATTACTGACTTTTGTATGTCTTTGTCTCGTAAAAAAGAAGATAAAGTAAACGGAACAGGACGATTCCATATTATGAAAAATAGATATGGTATGGATGGTCTTACATTTGGCGTTACAGCTAATACAAATACCGGACACTTTGATGTCTTTGATTATAATACAGATTTTGAAGAGGAAAATTTAGCTCCTAATACTCAATCTAATCCTTTTGATAAAACTGATAAACATGATAAAAAGAAATTATCAGCAGCATATCAACTATTTTCAACACAAGAATAACTTTAAAAAATATGTCAAAAACATCATTATTACAAGAAAGAGTAGTTTACAAACCATTTGAATATCCAGAAGCTAATGATTATTGGATGAAACAACAGCAAGCACATTGGTTGCATACTGAAGTTCCAATGATGTCTGATATTAATGATTGGAAACAAAATTTAGATGAAAATGAAAAAAATATAATAGGTTCTATATTAAAAGGTTTTGCTCAAACTGAAACTGTAGTAAATGATTATTGGTCAACACTAGTTACAAAATGGTTTAGAAAACCTGAGGTAATAGCTATGGCTGTAACATTTGGTGCTTTTGAAACTATACATGCTGAGGCTTATTCTTTATTGAATGAAGAACTAGGATTAGATAATTTTAGTGAGTTTATGGAAGATGAATCTACTATGGCTAAAATAGATGCTTTGATGAAAGTTAGAGATTCACATGATGGTTCCCCTGATTGGAGTGAAAGAGCTAAATCATTAGCTATATTCTCAGCATTTACTGAGGGTGTTAATTTATTCTCTTCTTTTGCTATTTTACTTTCTTTTAAACTAAGAAACTTACTTAAAGGAGTAGGTCAAATAGTTGAGTGGAGTATTAGGGATGAATCATTACATTCAGAAGCAGGATGTTGGTTATTTAGAACTTTATTAAAAGAACACCCAGAGTTAAACACCCCAGAATTAAAGACACAAATTGAGGACGCAGCTCACCTATCTTTAAAATTAGAATTAGATTTTATAGATAAAGTATATGAAATGGGAGATTTAGAGGGATGCTCTAAATATGATTTAGTATCTTTTATTAAACATAGAGTAAATACTAAAATGGCTGATTTAGGATATGAATCCATTGTAAATGGAATTGACCAAGAATCAGTGCAAAGAATGAGTTGGTTTGATAATTTAAGTGGAGGAAAACAACACACAGACTTTTTTGCAAATAGGGTGACTAACTATAGTAAAGGTGTTCAAAATTGGGATGCCGCAGATATTTTTTAATTTAAACTTTTAAACTATGAGTTCAGAAGACAATATAGAAGAAGGAATGGATAATTTAGATTGGCATGTTGATATGGTTTTTTATGATGGAATCAAGCAATTAGTTGATAGTGCGGACGCAAGAAATGACTATATCTTTACTGAAGAAATTACATTTCAGGATAAGATGGATGATTTAGATGAACTAATCCAATGGGGTGAAAATAAAGAAATGTATAAAGAATGTCAAGTAATACTAGACATGAAAAATGAATTATTACTAAATAAATAAAAATTAATATAAATGGAGAATAACGCACTACAAGCAGATTATGAAAGTTGGGAAAAGGGTAAAGATTACCCTAACTGGATGGATGAAATTTCACTTGCTACTATTAGTAAAGGATATCTTCTTCCTGGTGAAACAGTTAAAACTGCCTATAAAAGGGTAGCAAAGGCATCTGCCTCTAGACTTAAAAAACCTGAACTTGAAAGTAAGTTCTTTAAATATATTTGGAATGGCTGGATAGGATTAGCTTCACCTGTTATATCAAATCTAGGTACTGATAGAGGTTTACCTATTAGTTGTTTTGGTGTAGATACACCTGATTCAATACGTGGTATTGGTTTAACTAACGCAGAACTAATGAAACTCACAGCAGCTGGTGGTGGAGTAGGTATTTCGTTATCTCGCATTAGAGAACGTGGAGAAGAAATAACAGGAAATGGTAAATCTGAAGGAGTAGTTCCTTGGGCTAAAATCTATGATTCAGCTATTATAGCTACTAACCAAGGAAATGTAAGAAGAGGAGCAGCTTCGGTTAACTTAGATATTGAACATGGAGATATCGATGAGTTTTTAGAAATAAGAAGACCTAAAGGAGATCCTAACAGACAATGTCTTAACTTACACCAGTGTGTTGTTGTAGGAGATGATTTTATGAAAAAATTAGAGGTTAGAGATCAACCTTCTATGGAAAAATGGGCTAAGGTTCTTAAATCAAGAATGGAAACAGGTGAACCATATATTATGTTTAAAGATACAGTAAATAAGAATAATCCTATTGCCTATAGGATGAATAACTTAAATGTGTCTATGACTAATATTTGTTCAGAAATAACCTTATTCACAGATGAAGAACATTCATTTATATGTTGTTTATCTTCACTTAACTTAGCTAAATGGGAAGAATATAAAGATACAGATTGCATTCAAACTGCTATTTGGTTTTTAGATGGAGTAATGGAAGAATTTATACAAAAATCTAATGGTACTGACTCACTATTAAGAACTCATAATCATGCTAGAAAAGGTAGAGCATTAGGTTTAGGTGTAATGGGTTGGCATACCTACTTACAACAGAAAAATCTACCATTTACCTCTATAGCATCTACTGTTCATACTAGAAATATTTTTAGTAAAATAAGATCTGAAGCAGAAACTGCCTCTATGGACTTAGCAGCAGAATATGGTGAACCTTTATGGTGTAAAGGTACAGGTATGAGAAATACACATCTGTTAGCTGTAGCACCTACAGTATCTAATTCTGTTATTTGTGGAGGTATAAGTGCTGGTATTGAACCTTTACCTGCTAACATTTATACTTTTAATGGTGCTAAAGGAACATTTATTAGAAAAAATAAAATTCTTAAAGATCTATTAGAATCTAAGGGTGAAGATAAAGAAAAATGGTGGAACCAAATCCTACAAGAAGGTGGGAGTGTAATGGGATTACCTGATACTGTACTTACAATGGAAGAAAAAGAAGTATTTTTAACATTTTCTGAAGTAAATCAACTAGAACTAGTAAAACAAGCAGCTGAAAGACAAAAATATATTGATCAAACACAATCTCTTAACCTCAGCTTTGATCCTAATGATTCTCCAAAATGGATAAACCAAGTTCATATGGAAGGATTTAAGTTAGGTATTAAAACTTTCTATTATTTAAGAACAGATTCTGTTATTAAAGGTGATTTAGGAAGTAGACTAGCTGATTGCATATCTTGCGATGGATAGCGGCTCTTATTTGGATATCTAATATTTTTTATGTATATTGGTGGTCAATCATTGATTGAACCAAATATTACTGTTAGATAAAAGTTGTGTATTTATAACCGACAAACAAACAACAATAATAATATAATAATATGGCACAAGAATTAGGAGGAAGTACAAATATGGGAGTAGATGTGGATGGAGATGGCAGACCTGACTTTCATTTAACACTTAAATCAATTGGTTTAATAGTAGCAGCAGTTTTTACATTGGGAGGTATGTATTTTAAATTACAAGCAGATATAGATGAAGCTAAAACATTACCACCAGCTTCTATAGATAGAACTGAGTATGATCTAAAAGAACAATGGTTTGAAGAGCATATCAAAGATTTAGAAGAAGATGTTAAATCTTTACAAGATCATATGGAAAAATTAACTGAAAAAGTCTCTAATAAAAGAGATAGATAAGATCTAATAAATGTTTTATTAAAATTGTTGTATTATGTTTAAATATTTAAATAATAAATGGATGGCTTTTAAAAACATTTTTAAAGACGATAATGACATTAATGAAAAGTCTGTCGTTGGTTTTGGATCATTTATAGTAATGGTAATATTTGCTTTTGCTGATTTACTAACAGGGTATATGGGTAAAGATTTAGTTGTAAATGAGTTTATTTATAATTCATTTGTAATTATTACTTTAGGATCCTTTGGTATAGCTGAAGCAGGAAAAATATTTGGAAAAAAAGAATAAATTATGCCTATACAACCAAAAGGAATTATTATTCACTCTATGGCAGAGTATTTAAAGATGCCTGAGGGGCCAATGAAAGCACATGACTTTCTAAAATCTATTAAACTATCAGTACATGGTTTTATCCATCCTGATGGTGAGTATGAAAAAATGGTAGAAACTCCTAGTAAAGCGTTTCATGCTGGAAAATCAATACATGAAGGATTATCAGGTTTAAATTCCCATTTTTTAGGATTTGAACTTTTAGTACCTGGAGAACATGATTATGGTACTTTTTCTAAAGCAATAGAAACTTCTGGTACTTATACTGAAGAGCAATTTTATTCTGCTGTAGATGTATGTGCTTGGTGGATAAAACAGTATAATATTCCTATTAATAATGTTGTAAGACACTCAGATGTATCTGGAGATGATGTTAGAGGTAAAGGAAAAGGTAAAACTGATCCAGGATCTGCTTTTGATTGGGAATGTTTTAAAGAAGCATTACTACACCAATAAAAATATAATAACTTGGAAAAGCTAAAAGCAAATGTTTTGCCTGTTTTAATAGCACTTTCTGCATTATCAGTTAGTGGTTCTGCTGCTTTCTATTCTGTAAGTGGGTTAAGTAAATTATTTGCAGGAGCATCTTTTGCTGTTATTCTTATGAGTAGTAGTTTAGAGATTTCTAAACTAGTAATAGCCTCCTTATTATACCAATATTGGGACACTATAAATAAATGGCTTAGAACATATTTGGCATCCGCTGTTGTGATATTAGTATTAATTACTAGTATGGGTATTTATGGATTTTTAAGTGCAGCATACCAAGATACTTATAGAAACCTTTCTGTTAAAGATAATAAAATAGCATTTTTAACACAGAAAAAAGATTTTTATGAGAGTGATGTATTAAGATATGATGAAGAACTTAATAGAATATCAGAAAATATTTCAATACTATCAAATGCTAAGTCAACTGGTATTCAAGTTAGGGATACTACTTCTGCAACTGGGTTTAGAAATACTATTTCAACCACTGAGCTTAGATTATCACAAAAAAGAATAACAGTTGAAGAAGAAAATAGAAAAAGGGTACAATCTAAGAGAGAAATAGTAGCTGATAGTTTACAAAAATATCAACTTAGTATCCTTACTTTAGAAAATAATAGTGAATCAACAGGTGAACTAGGACCACTTCAATATCTATCAGGTCTAACTGGGATACCTATGGATAAAATAATAAATGTTTTACTTTTAGTAATAATATTTGTATTTGATCCTTTAGCTATATCTTTAGTAGTAGCAGCTAACTTTGCTTTTGAACAAGCAAATCCTAAAAAGAAATATAAAGAAAACCTATACGGTGAAATAGAAGAAGAAAAAAAAGATTATACTAAAATAAATAAACCTATTTATGTTGAACAAAACAAACCAGCTTATACTGAACAAGAAGCTATAGATTTTTTTGATGAAATAGAAAAGGAAATAGAAGAAGAAAAAAAAGAAGAAATAGAAGAGGAAGAGGAAGTAGTTAAAGAAGAAATAGAAGAAGTAGTAGAGGAAAAAATAGAAGAAGATGATGGGTGGGATATAGTAGATGAAGAAGAAAACGTTATAGTACAAACTAGTCAAAGTACACATAAGGAATCTATCCAAAATCAAATTTTTCAAAAACAACAAGAAATAGAAAAACTAGGTACATACATTTCTAGTGAAGGAAAGAAAAATGTTTTAAAAGAAGAAATAAAAACATTAAATAAAAAGTTAAATAATAATAATGATGATGATGAAACAATAACTTATTAAAACTATGAAAAAAACAATAATAACAGCACTTATTTTAGTTACAATATCAGTTAGTATCTATATTTTACAAGTTACAGTAGGATTTCCACCCTCAGATGCAACTGGATCTGCAATAAAAGGAGTTCAAAAAGCAAATAAATATAAAATTGAAGATGATACCGAAGTAGAACTTNTAGGAGAAGANTTNCAAATATTNCTTCAAAATGATGAAATTCAAAAAATGTTACAAGATAAAGACTTAAATGAGTTTATTAATACTGTGGCAGAAGCAGGGTTAGATACAGCAAAATTAGGAGATTATAAAGGATTAGTTTCAAATAAAGAATTTGTTAAACTGTATAATACTAATACTTTTTCAACTTTAGCTAAACTAGCAAAATAATAAAAGTTTTTTACATATTTATAATAAAATAAATAATAATTATGAGTTTATTACCTAATCCTTATAAACCCCTTCCTTGGCCTGAATTTATAAAAAGAAAAGATATTTGTAATTTGCCTATCCACGAGCAAAAAAGAATGTATCTAAAAGAAGAATTTTACCATGAAACATTTTTAGTTTCCCAACAATTTATTCAAAATACCTCCCTTCATAATTTATACAGTGCGGAGAACCAAGGAGGTCAACCACGAACGAAAAATGCTTTTGTTTTTAGAACTAAAGCACAATTATCCTCCGCAATAGATGAATGGATTGCTGATCCAACAGCTGCAGGACAAGAATATGGAGCTATAAACAGTTGGGTTACAACTGAAATTCTTGATATGAGTAATTTATTTTTAAATAAATCTACTTTTAATAGTAATATTAATAATTGGGATGTAAGTAATGTGACGAATATGAATAGCATATTTGAAGGTGCTACAGCATTCAACCAACCATTAAATCAGTGGGATACAAGAAAAGTTACAGATATGGATGAGGCATTTTTAAATGCTATTACTTTTAACCAAAATATTAGTTCATGGGGTTTAGATTTTGTACTTACTACAAGATCTATGTTTCAAAATGCTACTTCCTTTAATCAAAATATTGGTATTTGGGATGTGGATAGTGTACAAGATATGGCTTTTATGTTCTATGGTGCTACATCATTTGATCAAAATATTGGAGCTTGGGATATGAATGCTGTAGCGGATGCTTCTAGTATGTTTGGAATAGCTGGTGGAGCAGGTGCTGTTACACTTTCTGAAGCAAATTACCAAGCACTTCTAGTTGGTTGGTCAGCTCAAACATTACAATCCGGTGTTGTTTTTAGTGGAGGAAATTCCTCATACTCTGGTGATACTGCTATTGCCGCTAAAGGAGTATTAGCAAATGCCCCTAATAACTGGGTTATAACAGATGGTGGTATTAATTCTTATACTTTTGCTGATAAAACAGAATTACAAACAGGAGTTAATTTATGGATTTCTAATGAATCATTAGCTATTGCCACTTATGGACAAATAAATAATTGGGTTGTGAGTGCAATTACTGATATGAGTAATTTATTCTTAAATAAATCTACTTTTAACAGTGACATTTCAAACTGGGATGTTAGTAATGCAACAGATTTCTCAAGTATGTTCTTTGGTGCTACTATTTTTGATCAAAACATTAGTTCTTGGGATATGAGTAGTGCATTAGTTTTAACCTCTATGTTTGCAAATACTAATAATTTTAATCAAAATATTAGTGGTTGGACTATAACAGGTATTACTGCTATAAACAGTATGTTTGCAAATGCTAATTCTTTTAATCAAAATTTAAATAGTTGGGATGTAAGTAATGCAACGGATATGTCATATGTATTTAATGGTGCATCTGCTTTTAACCAACCACTAAATTCTTGGGATATGACAGGCGTAACTACTATGAATAGTATGTTTAGTGCTGCTACCTCCTTTAACCAAGACCTTAGTAGTTGGGATGTAAGTAGTGTGACAGATATGTTTGAAATGTTCTCTGGTACTGTATTTAATCAAAATATTAGTAGTTGGAATGTAAGTAATGTAGCATTTATGAATAATATGTTTGGAGCAACTGGTGGAGCAACAGCTGTTACACTTTCTGATTCAAATTATAATGCTCTTCTTATTAGTTGGTCAGCCTTATCATTACAAGCTGGTATTACTTTTGGTGGAGGAGATTCTAATTTCTCCGGTACTGTAGCAACAGCAGCAAGAGGTGTATTAAC
>JGI20152J14361_10001833_pt1 | contig 13417 bp, 10 predicted proteins | sample COG_02_FD_14361 | JGI IMG/M metagenome (IMG submission 14361)
ATTGCCAAAACCACCGTTTTTTCATACGTGTTACCGGGTCCAATGGCGCCCGGGTCATCACCGCCGTGACCCGGATCAATCGCAACAATGATGTCTCTCAGTGGCTGCTCAATTTTTGGTTCGGTCGCGGAGACCGATTGGGCGGCAAGCGTTGGAAACAAATCGATCACCAACCGATCGCCATATTGGGCAATGGGTTTGAGTAAAAAGCTTCTCGGTTTAACCGACTCAGATAGATCTAAAACAACTCGTAAATCCGCTTGCTTGTCCGATGAAAACCGGATGTCCGTGACCGCCGTGCCTTTGAAGTCCTTTGATCCAAGCGGTTGCCGGCGTGCTGGTTTGGCTAAAGTCGTCTCTGGCAGATCAATCACTAAGCGCAGCGGGTTTTCGAGGACAAACAGCGTGTGGTCTAAGGGTTCGCTAACATCGAACACCAATCGAGTCTTTTCTGGTGAGGCATGGAGTCTGATGCTGTTAACGGTTGGGCTCGCCAATGCAGCAGAAGCCAAGAAGCACGACACCATTAAGCCGCAGCATCTTTGAAGGCCCCAGGACCCAACAGCGCTGAGGCGTAACTTTACGGTCATGCCGGCAACCTTGTGAGCGCACGCCCTCCTTTGTCTGTGCCTGACTGCACAAACAAGCGGCGGCTGGTATCTCCAATGACCCGCATTTCAATCTCCAGATCCGGCTTAGGTAATAGCCCGAGTCCTTTCTCTGGCCATTCAATTAAACACAGCGCTTGGCTTGTAAAATACTCATCAACGCCCAGATAGTTTAACTCGTCTGGATCACTGAGTCTGTAAAGGTCGAAGTGATAGACCAGGATGCACTGGCAACTCGTAAGGCTCGACCAGCGTAAAGGTCGGGCTTTTCACCGCCCCGCTATAACCCAGAGCCCGCAACATACCTCGGCAGAGCGTGGTCTTTCCCGCGCCCAGATCACCCTTTAGAAAAACGATTCCGGATCCTTCGAGCACGTCGACCAAGCGCCCGCCGAATTGCTCGGTCGCCTTGTCTGAGTTGAGCAGCCAGCTCATAACGTCATTCCCGAAAGCGAGCGACCCACGTGCCGCACCACATCTCGCGCGAGCAACCCCACTTCGCCCTGTTGAGCGGTCGCCATCTGGGCGGCTCGGCCATGATGCGCAACCCCCAATTCAGCGGCGCGACTCAGCGGTTGCCCCTGAGCAAGCAAAGCCCCCAAAAGCCCTGATAGCACATCGCCCATCCCAGCCGTTGCCATTGCCGGCCCGCCCAATACATTAATCGCGATACCCGTATCCGATGCGACAAGCGTTGCAGCCCCTTTGAGCACCACCACGGCGCCGTACTCAGACTGCAGTTGACACGCGACGGTCAATCGGTCCGGGTCAACCTGATCACGACGGAGTAACCTTGCGGCCTCCAAGGGATGTGGCGTAATGATGCAATCCACTAAGGCGGCGGGCGCCTGAGCCAGCAGGTTTAGGCCGTCCGCATCAAGGACAAGGGGTTTACCAGCGGCAATGACTTGTCGAAACAGGTTCTGAGCCCACGCGTCTTGGCCTAGACCAGGCCCCAGCACCACGGCCTGGACGCGACCCAATAGGTCCGTTATGTCATCGGTTTCATTAACGCCCCGAAACATCACCTCAGGACATCGCGCTAAAAACCCAGATCGATGCCCCTCGCGGCTCACAACGGACACCAGGCCCGCGCCACTACGCAGAGCCGCCTCGCTGGCTAGAAGGCCCGCGCCCCCGAACCCGGTGTTGCCACCCACCACCAGCAGATGTCCAAAATGGCCCTTATGTGCTTTGTTTTGACGCGCCGGTAACCTTGGCGCCTCCAGAATCCGCAACGCCTTGTCAGCGTGCTTGGCCAGCAAGATGTCTGGCAGGCCTAGATCAGCCAAGATGATCTCGCCGGCATAATCTGGACCATCCTGACTGAACAACCCTATTTTCAGTGCCAGGAAGGTCACCGTGATCGCGGCCCGAACGCAGACCGCCCCCACCTCACCTGAGTCGGGCTGTAAACCAGACGGCAGATCAACCGCGACGACAGCGCTGCTGCTCGCATTGATTGCGGTGATGGCCGAGCGATACGCTGAACGAATCTGGCCGTGAACGCCAAGCCCTAATAGAGCGTCAACCAATATAGCCCGGTCCAGAACCGCCCCCTCAAACGCCTCAACGATTGCTTGGCTGTTTTGACAAACTGCCAGCGCGTCGCGCGAGGCTTCGGTTAACTTTTCCGGGTCACCGACAAGCGCAACTTGAACCAACCAGCCCCGATCTGCCAACCCCGCTGCGACCAAAAAGCCGTCGCCTGCATTATTTCCCGACCCACAAAACACCTGCGCCCTTTTGGTATCGCCATAGCGGGTTAAGATCACCTCAACAACGCGCCGCGCGGCCAATTTCATCAACTGAAAACTGGATATGTCATAATCCTGCGAGTATTGCCGATCAATTTCTTTAATGACCGAGGCCGGGTAAAGCTTTGACGCTGTCATAATGACCCTCGTGCCCTGAAGCGCATTATTATAGCCAAACCTACGGGCACCACTGGGAAAATATTGATGTCGTTGCAAGACCTTAAAAATAAGATTCCCCAATGGGCCGAGGCGCTAGGCTTTTCAGCTACCGGGTTTGTCAAGCTCGACCGCAGTGATCATGAGGCGCACCTATTAAGATGGCTGCGCCGCGATCACCACGGCAGCATGGATTACATGGCGCGCAATGTCGATCTGCGGGTCGACCCCGCTGGGTTATTACCCGGGTCTCTCAGCGCAATTACCGTCCGAATGGACTATTTGCCGGTCTCAGAGATGGCAAAAATTGAAGGCACCCTCGCCGCACCGAGCCAAGCCTACGTTGCCCGCTATGCCCTCGGCCGGGATTACCATAAAGTCATTCGCCGTCGCCTGACCCAGCTTGCAACCCAAATCAATGACGCAGCACTGGCCCTGGGTATAACCGATTGTGTGACCCGGGCCTGCACGGATTCGGCGCCTATTCTTGAAAAACGCTTTGCTGAGCAATCTGGCTTAGGTTGGATCGGAAAAAATACCCTGCTGCTCAACCAAAAACGCGGATCCTGGTTTTTTATTGGCGAACTGCTCACCAACCTACCTTTTAGCGCCCCAACCGAGACCTCAGCCAACCATTGCGGCAGCTGCACTCGATGCTTGGATGTCTGTCCAACCAAGGCGTTTGTTGGGCCCTTTGAGTTAGATGCCAAGCGGTGTATTTCTTATTTAACGATTGAATCCAAAGCGGCGATCCCAGAACCGCTCAGAGTCGCGATGGGCAATCGGATCTTTGGCTGTGACGACTGCCAGATGGTCTGTCCTTGGAACAAGTTTGCAGCGGCGTCAGTGGATCCTGTTTTCGAACCAAGACCAGACTTTGAGCAGGCAGCATTAACAACCCTCTTCGCCTGGAGCGAAGCCACCTTTTTAGAAAAAACCCAAGGCTCCGCGATCCGGAGAACAGGTTACTCCGGCTGGTTGCGAAATATCAGCGTGGCGCTCGGCAATGCAGACTATGATCCAGAAATTCTGGCAAGCCTTCAGGCTAAACGCCCGTCGACCAACCTCATGGTGCAAGAGCACATTGATTGGGCCATTCAGCAACAAGTTTTAAAGCGTGACGCAGGCGGCCCGCGGTCTACATCTTGAATACGTGCTCTCGATAGACCTTCAGCTCATCAATGGATTCGCGAATGTCATCCAAAGCACGGTGCTTGCCTTGCTTGATGACTAAATCCATAACTTCCGGCTTCCAGCGCATCACCAGCACCTTAATCGCACTGACATCCAGGTTTCGATAGTGAAAAAACCGCCCGAGCTCAGGCATGTGACGATCAATAAACCGCCGATCTTGACCAATACTATTCCCGCACAGGGGCGAATCTCGCGGGCCAACATAATCCTGTAAGAACGCGAGCGTTTCAGCTTCCGCCTCGGCCTCGGTCACGGACGACGCAATCACCCTTGCGGTCAACCCAGATGCACCGTGATGCTCAGTATTCCACTCATCCATCATATTCATCCGGGCTTCGGTTTGATGAATCGTTAAACAAGGGCCCTCGGCCACAATATTGAGCTGGGAATCGGTAATGATGGTTGCCATTTCCAAGACCAGATCTGTGTCTGGATCCAAACCAGTCATTTCCATATCGATCCATACCAAGTTGTTCGAATCTACCGTCATAAGAATCTCCTCTTTGAACCAAGCGACGAGCTGCGACTCATGATTCCTATTTAACCCGAGTCAACCGTAAAATACGAGACTGCGGGACAAACCCACCGGCGCTGATCGATTACCCATCACAACCAGGCACCAACCGTTTCAGCGCCTCGGCCTGAGCAAACCAAACGCCAAGGATCCATGAGACCCATAGATTGCGTTAGACTGCACCGTGAGCAATGCCTCATCGCAAACGGTGAGCGGCATTCGGCAATCGACTTATTTGCAATTGGCCAATTTATGACCCGACTCTTTATTCTGTTTCAGTATCTGATTCCTCAGCACGTCTTGTCACGCTGCATTGGCTATGTCGCTCGATCTGAGATCCCTTGGTTTAAGAATTTTATCATTAAACAATTCGACGGCATTTATAACATTGACTGGTCCGTGGCCGTACGCAAAGAACCCGAACAATATGTTTCGTTTAATGATTTTTTTACTCGGGCGTTAACCGATGATGCTCGTCCGCTCACTGGCAGACTGGTATCGCCTGCCGACGGTCTGGTTTCAGTTACAGGGGACATCAAACACCAACGCGCAATTCAAGCCAAAGGCCACGATTATTCAATCCCTCAATTGCTGGGTGAGGCCTTACCAGAGTCGTTTAATAATGGCAGTTTTCTCACCGTTTACTTGGCGCCGAGTGACTATCACCGTGTGCATTTCCCGCAACAAGGGGCACTACAGAATGCTCGATATATTCCGGGCGCCCTTTTTTCCGTTAACCAGAAAACCGCCGCCCACGTCCCGGGGCTATTCACTCGAAACGAGCGCTTGGTACTGCGTCTTACCTCAAACGAGGGGGATTATTATCTGGTTCTGATCGGCGCAATGATTGTTGCCGGCATTCAACCGTTTTGGCAGCCTGAACCCTTCAAAGCGCAACGACCGATCGATCAACCAATGCAGGCGCTGGCCGTTGATCAAGGCCAAGAGGCGGGTCGATTTTTGTTGGGCTCGACCGCGATCTTAATTACACAGGCGAACCAAAACTGGTGCGTCACACCAGGCGCCACCATCAAGATGGGTCAAACCCTCGTTAACTAATGATTCGGCCAGGGAAATAGTTGCACCTCGGATAAGGCTTTAGCCTCTAGCCAAACCATCACCAATCGATCAATTCCGAGTGCAACGCCGCTACAGGCGGGCATCAAGGCACTCGCTTCGGCGAAGGCGCTATCAAAAGCAATGCTCGGCAGGCCGCGATTGACTCGAGCAGCTGCCATCAAGGTATGCCGGCTCAAAATAGCCGCCGGGTCCCGAAGCTCAAGATAACCATTGGCTAACTCAGTACCCTGCCAATACAACTCGAATCGCTGAGCAGCACCGGTGCCAGGATCAATTTCCGCGAGCGCTGCCTGGCATTGTGGAAACTCGGTCAGAAAAAAAATGTCCCCGAGACTGGGTTGAAGAACCTCTAAAAACAAAAAGTCTAAACAATCTGCCCGGAACTGGTCATCGTCGTGTGGCTCTAAGTGGGTAACCTGCGCACCCGTTTCTTGCACCCACTCCCAAAGGCTCGACAAGTCTGCCTCATTTGGATTAACCCCAAAGCGCGCCTCAAACACCGACAAGAACGAATAAACCGGCAAGTCGGCCCGACGCGTACGCCAAATCTCGGGGGGCTCAGGCAAGGTATTCAACAGGTCAACGACTTCGGTCATGAGACCCGTTAAGCCAAGGCCGGGACGATACCATTCGAGCATGGTGAATTCAGGATTATGCTGGCGCCCCTGATCTCCGCGCCGAAACGCTGGGGTAATCTCGAAGATGGCCTCACCATAGAAGGCTAAGGCCCGTTTTAGCGCATATTCTGGGGAGGTTTGAAGAAATAATTTTCCGGCTTTGTCCGAAACTTCAAAGCTCGCCAACTGCGCATCAAACGTACCCGATCGGCTCAGGGACGGCGTTGAAACCTCCGTCACAGATCTTGCCTCGAAGAACTGCCGAATGGCGGCGAGCATCTTGCCGCGCGCCTTCAATACAGGCCATGTCGGCATCGATTGGCCAGCCTGGCTCACGCGCTCTTACTACGCCCCTGATATTCACCCGTCCGAGTATCAACACGAATGGATTCACCAATATTAATAAATAGTGGGACTTTCACCATCGCGCCCGTCGACAAGGTTGCCGGCTTTGAGCCGCCCGTTGCCGTATCGCCCTTGAGCCCGGGATCCGTTTCAACGATGTCCAAATCAACAAAATTCGGTGCGACGACGAGAATCGGCACATCATTCCACAAGGTCACCGTACACCGGCTATTTTCCTTCAACCACTGTATCCCTTCGCTGACCGCATTTTTATCCGCTGCAATTTGCTCAAAACTGTCATCGGTTTTCATGAAATGCCAATACTCGCCGTCTGAATACATGTATTCCATCTCGTATTCCATGACGTCAGCGCCTTCAAGGCTCTCCCCAGACTTAAAGGTTCTCTCCCAAACCCGACCTGTTTTCAAGTTCTTCAGTCGAACGCGATTGAACGCTTGCCCCTTACCCGGCTTCACAAACTCATTTTCCACAATGCTGCAGGGATCCCCCTCAAGCAAAACCTTCAAGCCAGATTTAAATTCGTTCGTGGAATAATTGGCCATAACTACCCTCTACCTGCAATGTGCTTAATCTATCAAGACGCTATCTTACCGAGATTGTACAGTCGATGGCGAGGCCATTGGACTAGGAGGCGCCAAGCTGGTCTCGATCGCTGATTCCCAACAAATAAAGAATACTATCCAGTCCCAGGGTAGAAATTGCGTGCCGAGACCGCTCTCGCACCAAGTCCTTCGCGTGATACGCAATGCCCAGCCCGGCTGCGCCCAGCATTTCTAAATCGTTTGCGCCATCGCCCACGGCAATGGTTTGCGCCATCGAGATGCCTTCTTTCTCCGCCAGCGCTCTGAGGATTCGTGCTTTCGCTTCGGCATCCACGACAGGGGCCAAAACGCGTCCGGTTAGGAAACCGTCAACAATTTCCAACCGATTCGCAAAGACATGATCAACACCCAATTGGGCCTGTAGGGCATGACCAAAATAATCAAAACCACCAGACAAAATCGCCGTCTTGTAGCCCAATAACTTGAGGGTTTTGAACAACGACGCGACCCCTTCGGTCAGTGGCAATTGGGCGGCAACCGTACTGAGGATTGTCTCGGGTAAGCCCTCAAGCAGCGCCACACGCCGGATCAAACTTTCCCGGAAATCAAGTTCTCCAGACATCGCTTGGTGGGTAATTTTGGCAACCTCAGCCCCAACACCCTTGTGTTTTGCCAACTCGTCAATGACTTCGGTTTCAATAAGCGTAGAGTCCATATCAAAAGCAATGAGTCGTCGATGCCGACGATAGATGCCGTCTTCCTGCACGGCAAGATCTAGCGTCAGTTCCGTCGCCAGCGCCATCAGTTTTTTCCTGAATAACGGGCTCGGGGTACCCCGAAGTGACCATTCAAGACAAGCCCGCGTGGGCTTTTCGGACGGCTCAAGCGGGACGCGCCCAGAGAGCCGATTAATATGATCAATATTCAAGCCTTCATCGGTCACAATGCGCGCTAACCGGGACAATTGTGCTGCCGTTATTTTTCGACCCAGAATGGTCAAGATGCTACGCGTCTGGCCCTGCCGCCTGACCCAGTCAGAATACTCAAGATCTGTCACAACTGCCGCTTCAACCGACAACCCCTCTGCCACACACATCGTTTTTAGTTGATCGATCGCGCTATTTTGCTCAAGTCCTGAACGCACCAAAATGCCCAGCGTTAAATAGTCATGAATAACCGACTGCCCCATATCCAGAACTTCCATTCCGGCCTGGGCGAGAATATTCGTCAATTTTGCCGTTAACCCACGACGGTCTTGACCCGTGACATTGATAAGAAAGACGTTCTGCATCGTTTTAATTCCTCGACGAGCGCGCATTATCCAACAATTGACGCATCGGCGACAGCCGACAAGTTAGTACGATATACTGCGCGCCACGAATCCTTCGATGTTTGTCATGCAAGATTTGCGCTTTCGCATATTAACGCTGTGTATCGTGCCTTTTCTAATTGGCAGTGGCCTTGTACTCCTGACCGCTGTCATCAGTCTTCAATCTCAAACAGACCAAGCTGAACGGCAATTGGCTGAAACCTTACTGACGCATAAAACACCCGACGCCGCCCTGTATTTGGCCACAAAGGATTGGGTCGCGCTCGCCGTGATTCTGGATCAATTGGCGCAAGCGACTGGCATGGGTCGCGCCGAAGTCGTAAGCCCTGATAACCGTTTAGTGCTCGCCAGCGGCCAGGCCCCGGCAGCGCGCGCCGAGTACACGGCGGCCTTAGAGTATGAAGGTTTAATCATCGGGCAGCTGTCACTGATCGTGAATCGAGCGCCAAGCGCCGCTTTGATGCGGGCCCTCCTGATTCAGACCCTCTGTATGATTTCCGCCATGACGGCTGTCATGGGCTTCACCGCGTGGAAGTTCGGCGACTTCATTTTGATTTGGCTCAGTTTGAAGTTCGGCCAAAAAGCGACCGCACCCAACCCAGTTGTCGAGCATACCCCAACGCCTTCAAACAGTGCCGTGGTGGCGATATTTTGCATCAAGCTCGACCCGGCAAGACTTGTGCCTTTCGCGGCGCTCAAGGCAACTGCCGGCCAACATTTTGGAAAATTGACCGAGCTTCAACCCGGGGATTATGAAGTCCACTTCCAGCAAGCTGACCCGGCCCAAAAAGGCCTCGAATTCTTTGAGGCGATGCATACTCAACTGGCGGCCGTGCCCGGTCTTAACATTCGCATGGCCTATGGCATTGACCAAGCTGAGGCCTCGGAAGGCCTTGGCAAACGCGTTAAATATCTGGCCTCGTTGAGTCGGGGCATGCTCGTTTTAGATGAGCAAACCAAGACTCAGCTCGCGCACATCAGTCATCCCGCTTTTGAAACCGCGCCATTGTCGTCGTCATTTGCCTCAGACCTCGTCCTGCACACCCTCACAATGAACGCTGCCGCCCAAAGTGTTTAATCAGCGCTTCAATTCCACACGATCGACTTTTTGAAATCCTCGCGGCAATTTTAAGCCGCGACGGGCACGCTCACCTCGATAATGGGTCAACTCTTTGAGCGTTAGCGTGATGTGCCGTTTACCCGAATAAACCGTCAGTGCGTCGGTTTCCGAAAAAATCACGACATGCCCGAGGAATTCAGTTCTACTTTTTAAGGCTGCGCTGGGTATGTTAATCAATTTATTGCCTTTGCCTCGCCCTAGTTCTGGCAACTCTTTCGCTTCAAATATCAACAACCGTCCTTCGGTAGTAAAGGCCGCAATCAACTGATCCTCTGACGACTCGACCCGACAAGGCGACATTGCTTGCGCCCCATTCGGCACGCTGAGATAAGATTTCCCCGCCTTATTTTTACTGATCATATCCTCGACTCGGCCGATAAACCCGTAGCCCGCATCGCTAACAATGAGATACTTTTGGTCCGGTTCATCTAAAATTAAACCGGTAAAGCGGCTCCCGGCCGGGGGATTGAGCTTACCCGTTAGCGGCTCGCCTTGACCCCGAGCCGACGGCAAGGTGTGTGCGGCCAGCGCGTAACTGCGGCCCGAACTGTCGATAAACACCGCGGTTTGATTTGATTTACCCAGGGCCGCAACTTGGAACTGATCCCCCGATCGATAGCTCAGTTCCTCGACTTTTACCTCATGGCCCTTCGCTGCGCGAACCCAACCGTTTTCTGACAAGACCACCGTGATCGGGTCGTTCGACATCAGGTCCCGTTCAGAAAAGGCCTGCGCCTCTTGGCGCACAACAATTTTCGATCGCCGAGCATCGCCATAGGTTTCGGCATCTTGCAGCAACTCTTTTTTAATGAGCGTCCGGAGCCGTGCTTTAGAGCCAATAATCTGCTCCAAGGACTGACGCTCAACGGCAAGCTCGTCTTGCTCGCCCCGAATCTTGACTTCTTCGAGCTTCGCAAGCTGCCGCAGCCTCAAATCGAGGATCGCCTCGGCTTGACGGTCACTTAGCGCGAAGCGATCAATCAAAACCTGTTTCGGTTTATCTTCAGTTCGAATAATGTGAATCACTTCATCAATGTTCAAGAACGCGATCATCAAGCCTTCAAGGAGATGCAGGCGATCCAAAATCTTCTCGAGCCTATACTGCAAACGCCTTAGAACGGTGGTTTGTCGATACTCTAGCCACTGGCTTAGGATTTCTTTGAGCGAGCACACGCCCGGCCGACCGCTGAGTTGGATCACATTTTGATTAACCCGATAGGTCCGCTCTAAATCCGTGCTGGCAAAAAGGTGGCCCATCAACGTATCCAGATCGACCCGGTTACTCTTGGGCACAATCACGATTCGCGTTGGATTTTCATGATCGGACTCATCGCGCAAATCGACCACCATGGGCAGTTTTTTGGCCTGCATCTGGCCTGCAATTTGCTCAAGGATTTTGGTGCCTGACACCTGGTAGGGCAGGGCTTCAATGACGATCTCACCGGCCTCGACGCTATAAACCGCTCGAGCCCGCACCGAGCCGCGACCGGTTTCATAGGTTTGCTGAATCTCTTCAGGGCTCGAGATAATTTCCGCCCCGGTTGGGAAATCTGGACCCCGGACGTGGGTCATCAGGTCCGCAACCGTCGCTTTCGGAGAATCCAGCAGATGAATGCAGGCACTGACAATTTCGTTTAAGTTGTGCGGCAAAATGTCGGTTGCCATACCGACGGCGATGCCGGTGCCGCCATTGAGCAACAAGTTGGGCAGACGCGCCGGCAACACAACCGGCTCATCCATCGTGCCATCAAAGTTTGGAATCCAATCAACCGTACCCTGACCGAGCTCCGACAATAACACTTTGGAATACTGGGTGAGTTTCGACTCGGTGTAGCGCATGGCCGCATAGGATTTCGGGTCATCGGGCGAACCCCAGTTGCCCTGGCCATCGACCAACGGGTACCGATACGTAAAGCTCTGAGCCATTAGGACCATCGCTTCATAACTCGCAGAGTCGCCATGGGGATGGTATTTGCCGATCACATCACCAATGGTGCGCGCAGACTTCATATATTTGGCATCAGCCGTTAACCGCAGCTCACTCATTGCATAGGTTATCCGACGCTGAACGGGCTTCAAGCCATCACCAATATGCGGCAAGGCCCGATCATTGATCACATACATTGCGTAGTTTAAGTAGGCACTTTCAGTAAATTCAGCCAGCGATTGGGTTTCGATGTTGCTGACATCTTGCTCGAGTGTCATGGTTTTTCCTTGAATCTAGTTCAGTTCGGCGAGGTCGCCTTTGCGTTCCAGCCAAATTTTACGATCGCCCGCCCGTTTTTTAGCGAGCAGCATATCCAATAGGTTATCCACTGCCTGCGTGTCCTCAACGGTCAAGCGCACCAATCGCCGGGTATCAGCTGACATCGCGGTCTCTCTAAGCTGGAGCGCATTCATCTCACCCAGGCCTTTGAAGCGTTGCACCGAGACCTTGCCCTTGATCTTTTGACTTTCAATCCGATTCAAAATGGCAGCCCGCTCGGACTCATCCAGCGCATAAAAAACCTCTTTCCCAACATCGACCCGATACAAGGGCGGCATTGCGACAAAGACGTGGCCTTCTCGGACCAAAGCTGGGAAATGGCGCACGAACAACGCAATCAGCAGGCTACAAATATGCAAACCGTCGGAATCGGCATCGGCCAATATACAAATTTTGCCATAGCGTAATCCGGACAAATCATCGGAGCCCGGATCCATCCCAAGCGCTACGGAAATATCATGGACCTCTTGGGAGGCAAGAATATCCGCTGAATCCACTTCCCACGTATTGAGGATTTTACCCTTGAGCGGCATGATGGCTTGGGTCTCTCGATCGCGCGCTTGCTTTGCAGAACCGCCGGCGGAATCCCCCTCAACCAGGAACAATTCGCCCATCATCGCATCCTGACACGAGCAATCGGTCAGTTTGCCGGGCAGAGCCGGGCCGGTTGTGACCTTCTTTCGCGCGATCTTCTTGCCCGCACGTAATCGCGCTTGCGCATTATTAATGGCCATTTCGGCCAGCTTTTGACCTTCTTCGGTGTGCTGATTCAACCAAAGACTAAAACTGTCTTTAACAGCAGAGGAAATGTAGCCGGCGATATCTCGAGAATTTAATCGATCTTTGGTTTGACCCGCAAACTGGGGATCCAGCATTTTCGCGGACAAAACATACGCGCACCGCTCCCAAATATCTTCGCCGGAAATTTTCAGTCCCCTGGGCAATAGGTTCCTAAATTCGCAAAACTCACGCAAAGCTTCTAGCAAGCCGGTTCTAAACCCATTGACGTGGGTCCCGCCCATGCCCGTCGGAATGAGGTTGACGTAACTTTCAGTCAGGGGCTGGCCACCCTCTGGCAGCCATTGCACGGCCCAATCAACTGCTTCGTTCGGACCCGACTGCGCACCGGTAAAGGGCTCACTGGGCAAAACCTCAAAACCGGCAAGCTCCATCGACAGGTAATCTTCTAAGCCTTCCGCGTACAGCCATTCTGTTGTTTGATCCTCAACATTTGTTTCATGCTCATTTTTAAAGATGACTCTGAGCCCAGGGCACAGCACCGCTTTAGCGCGCAGCAGGTGCTTGAGCCTTGAAACCGAAAACTTCGGACTGTCAAAATATTGCGGATTGGGTTTGAATTCGATCGTGGTACCCGTATTCCGCTTACTGACCGGTTCAAGGACCGTTAAGGGCGAGACCTTAACGCCATCTTTAAACCCCATGTGGTGCAGGTTGCCTTCGCGCTTCACAAACACCTCAAAGCGCTCGGACAGTGCATTAACCACCGACACGCCAACACCATGAAGCCCGCCTGAGAAACGATACTGATCGCTGTTGAACTTTGCGCCGGAATGCAGCCGCGTCAGAATTAACTCAACGCCGGATACTTTTTCCTTTTGATGCAAATCAACGGGCATCCCGCGACCATTGTCACTGATCACCATGGCATCGTCTTTTTGCAGAATGACCATAATTTCGTTGGCGTGGCCTTCCAGCGCTTCATCGACGCAATTATCGATCACTTCTTGGGCCAAGTGGTTGGGACGCGTCGTTTCGGTATACATACCAGGCCGTTTTCTAACGGGATCTAGACCCTCTAAGACTTCGATCGAATCCGACTGATAATTACTGGCCATAAATTTTAAAT
>JGI20152J14361_10001839_pt1 | contig 13392 bp, 14 predicted proteins | sample COG_02_FD_14361 | JGI IMG/M metagenome (IMG submission 14361)
CCCCCCCCCCAAAAAAAAACAAACATTAAGGAAACCATTATGACGCTGAATGCGACCCCGAAAATGAGCGCCATTGATAACAAACCGGGATTGGACGACGGCGCTTATATACTCGACTCGGTCACGGTGACGGAAAAAGGCAAGGTCTCAATTTATAAGCGCGACCAAATGAAAATCTACAGCAAAAATCGTTTTATGTTTGCCTTTTACAACCAGCTTACTGATAGGGTTGATGCTGCGTCGGGAATGACTGAATGGGTCAATGGTGTCCTGGTAGAAACTCCGACGGCGAACCAGGACGAAGCGATTGAAGGATTGAGCTTTGATCTGGCGATTTCAGCGACAGAGACCGGCTACTGCCAACGTCTCGAGGGTATGAGATATGGTGAGCGCAGTGTCGATATGGTTGAGCAGTGGATAACACTGTCCACTGAAACCAGTGAGTTTGACGGACTGTGGAAGCTCGAAAGAAGCTCTCCTGAAATCTGCAGCAGGGCAGGGCTTTGCGAGATGAAATTGATCGGCGGTGAGCACTATATTTTCTTCCAGCGCTACAGCGACAAGGTGAGCACTATATTTTCTTCCAGCGCTACAGCGACAAGAGACAGCCGGTGACACATTTTGGTTTTGGTTCTTGTCAGACAGGCGACAGTGGATCACTGATAGAAACCGGTATGACCAGCTCTATAGAGGGGTATGCCGGAGCTGAATACACTCTGCAGCTAGAGCTGGTCGATAATAACCAGCTACGTCAGGTCTTCGAACAGGATGGTACTCTGGTGACTCAGATTTATAGCAGAATTTAGCGAAAGGGTTGGCTATTGCACAATTGCCTGATCAAGCAGAATGCTGGCATTGGTGATTGCGCCAGCGTTCACTACATTTGTATAACCTAACTGCTCAATGATTGCTTTGGCCTTACCAGAGCGGTTGCCGCTGCGGCAGTATAGATAGACTCGCTGCTGTTTGTCGGGAACCTGTTGCTCAATACTCGCAGCAATAGTCTGCAGCTCTAGGTGTTGTGCAGCGGCAAGGTGACCACTATTCCACTCTTCGATCGAGCGGACATCGATAATGACACGGTCAGGTTGCGGATCATTTGTTCCCTGATCGGCGGCTAGATGGGCTGCCGCCAAGAGAGTAGCGCAAAGCAATGCGGTATGGATTGCTGTCAGAAGTCTACTTTTCACTGTTCGGTTATCTCCGGTGCAGGTCCGCTGGATTCGATGTTTTCGATTTCCACGGTCATGGCTTTCTCAACCCAGGCTGGTGCATCTGCCGGATCACCTTTAAAAACAAAAACCTTATGTTCTGATTTAGGCTCTGACTCGGGACCGTCCTGGCTGAGCTTCATGATCTTGACATGCTTCGTCATGTTGGAGTCACCGGCCTGGCCACCTATAATTTCAATTTCAGACTCGATCTGGTTACAACTTGATTCACTGTTCTCTTTGATTTCACCATAGAGAATCGGCAGGCCGATAAAGCTACCAATAATCAGGGCGGATGTAATATTGTCTTTCATGCGCTCTCTCGTTCATTGTGACTGAATTGCCAGTATTGTGCTGTTATCGCAGCGCCGCTGCAACTACCCGTCAGGCAGAGTGAATTGTTTCAAAACCTCGTTAGCCACTCTCAAGAGAGCACCCCCAAATGGGTATTTCCAACTCGTCTATGCGGTTTGAAAGTTGGTACACTTACGAAATTTCATCAAGCGGCTACAAAGATGCACAATATTTCAGAAGAAGAATTGCAGGCCCTACAAGCACACATCGAAGTCGAGAACTCTGTTTGGTTGCGGCTGAAGCAAAAAATTCTTTTCCGAAGTTATTTGGTTATTGCGTTGTTGCTCTTCCGAGCCCTGCTGTTGTTTCTGTTTCCACAGTCCTATTCTAATGCAATTTTTGACGCGGAGGGCTTGAGGCCAGCTGATGTAACATCGTTAGTCAGTGTCAGATTGCTCGTCGCTGGTGTGCTTGCGGGTGTGTATCTCTTCGCATTGCAGACCAATCGCTATTTGCGTTCAGTCACTATTCTGGGTCTTATCGTACCCTGTGCAATGATCTGGGCAGATTTGCAGATGTTTCTGATTTCATCCTTCCCAAGTTTCACCACCGTTGCGACAATAGGTTTTCTCGCACGGCTATTAGCACTTTACCTGCTGGCAAGAAATTATATTGATATCAGACGCTGAGTAATCGTCAGTGCTGGTCGTATAACGTGTATTGACTAAAACTCCGAAGGGTTTACCAATGAAAAAAATAACCTTGGCAGGCAATCTGTCTTTGTCTCGTATTATCTATGGTATGTGGCGATTGACGGACGATCAGGATGTATCTGCAAAGCATATTCAAGCAAAAATTGAAGCCTGCCTTGAGCAGGGGATAAGTAGTTTTGATCAGGCAGATATCTATGGTGCCTACAGCAGCGAAACGCTGTTGGGGAGCGCTTTGCGCCAAGCTCCTGGGCTCAGAGAGCAGATTGAAATTATTACCAAATGCGACATTGTTGCCCCGATAGGAATCCACTCCGCAAAACGGGTCAAATACTATGATACATCTGCGGCCTATATAACCAGCAGTGTCGAACGCTCGTTGGTTGAAATGAGCATTGAGCAGATCGACCTTTTCTTGCTACACCGCCCGGACCCATTGATGGACGCCAGTGAAACAGGCGCGATTCTGGATAGTTTGATTGACTGCGGAAAGGTGAAAGCCGTTGGCGTTTCTAACTTTCGGCCATGGGATACCGACCTGTTGCAGTCGCGGATGAAACACAAGATTGTTGCCAACCAAATCGAGATCAGCTTGCAGGAAAATTCTGCCTTAACCAATGGTGATCTGGCGCATCTACAGACCCACAGTATGGTACCCATGGCCTGGTCTCCCTTAGCCGGGGGAAAGCTAATTGATGGCATTGCCAATCCTGCACTCACCACCATGTTAAATCAGATGGCTGAAGGTTTTAATGTTGCGCCTTCATCATTGGCGATTGCATGGTTACTGAAGCACTCAGGCAATATCCTGCCGATAGTGGGGAGCAATAATTTGCAGCGGATTAAATTGTTTTCTCAAGCGTTGGATATTGATCTGGACAGGCAGTCCTGGTTTGAATTGTATCAAGTGGCTAATGGGAAGGAAGTTGCATAAAAGGTTTTCAGCGGGTGGGTAAATAAAAAACCTTCAGCCAAAGGTTCATTATCTGCAACGGCATTTGAAAAATCAGGATTAGAGCTTTCCATTATTGCATGAGTTGCTTCATGGACAACGACATCATCAATTTTTTGAGATTGCACTGGGTTAAATATATCGGGGTCAAGGCTTGAAGGGTGTGGGAAAGAGATTGTGTTCGTGCCAGGATTAAAAGAGGGGCCTCCTGAATCCTGAGTGTTGATTTTCACATCAACAGCATAAGAAATCCCTCCGACCTCATCGCAGCAAAAACCATCAGTGCTTTCAGATAGCCAGTCCTCCATATTATTTATAACCTCCCATGGATGCTTAGCTTGCGGATCCTGGCAAAGTCCCACAAGCTCACAGATAAATTGCCCCGTTTCTGATTCTGAAATAATCTCTCTTATCGTGCTAAAGATATAAACCGGGTATGTAATTACCACATCTTGACAAACCGGCAGGGATATACCTGATTCATGCTCACAAACATCAGTTTGAAACTGCGTAGTGATATGCCTTGCCGCATTAGCCACTTTGGCCTTCCCGGTATTGCCGTCAATCAAAACGTTATACACCCCCTCTCCCGACTGAACTTCGTAGAGTACAACGTGCCAATACGGCGTAAGCGTGTAATTATTGTCTATAATCTTGTACTGCAGCCTTATCGGCGTCTGCTCAAGCGTTACAAATGTCAAATCCGGCTTGCTTAAATAATCCTGGGCAGCCTTTATTGCCATGCTCAGAATTTCGTCCTGCGTATAATTTGACGGTTTTATATCGGTAAGCGCAGGATCGATGATCAAAGAGGATAACGATTTGATATTTCCCTGCGGATCGAATTTTATCCTTGAGGTGTTTCTTACTGGAATACCGTTTATCACTTGCCTAAAACGAAGGGAATAGCCTCGCTCAGTATTTCCTGCTATTTTGTCCATAACATAGCTAAACGAATCTTTGGCATCAGTGATCGCTTTTAATTGAATCAATAATTTTGATATTTCAGAAACATCTCTTTTTAAAACCTTATCTACATCAATACGTCCGATATTGCCACCAAGCAAATCAACGCCTCGCCCTTGAGCCCTTAGTGTTTCGTTATAGTAAACAGGAGCAATGGAGTGAATAGCTTCCGTTTTTAGCAGTTCCCTCTCCAGCCGGTAAACTGACGCATTTTCAGAGCTGGAAACCATAATTGACCTGGATTCTTCCGCTTTGCCAAGTCTGTCACTATCAAATTTATAGATTAGCTGCTGATGTTTACTTAATTCGCGCGGCAATATTCGGTAACCGCTTCCATCTATATCTAGATGGCCTACCAATTCTCCTGTCGAATCGTCGATAATAAAACGCGCATAGCCTTCATGATTTATAATTTTCGCCGTAACATAACGTACCTTTTGCTTGTCATCCAACACCGACTCTAAAACGGAAAGTGTGAAGCTCTTTCCTTGAAGGGTGATTTGAGGGTCCGGCAACACAAGTGTTGGCTGGGTTGGGTCCAGAGACTTCACATGTGATGGCGTTAGTAAGCCAAGATTAAAGCTGGCTGTATCCACCAACGTTACAGCAGAAACGGGAATTTTCTCATCGTAGTGGAGTTCATCTAGCGAAGGTTTATTTTCAGGATCGGAAAGCAGAGCTTGCTTTTCCGAAGATACACTAAGTTGCTTAAGTTCGTTGTTGGGTATTAGTTTAAAATGGGGATGGTCGTTTTTTGCGGCCTGTGCGGGTGCTACCAATAAAAGCCAAGAAGTGACCGCTAAGAACACCATTTCCATGTAAAGCTTTTTATTCATATCAATCTCGTTCCTTAAGATTAATTTTTCCTATCAGGACTGTATTAGCTTTCTCATTTTACGTCAAAAGCCTGTCCCGAAGAGTAAGTTCATGCTTTAGGAGGCGTTAGATTGAATCATCAGCAATGCTGTTATAAATATCATTTTAATAGAGTTTGCCCTGGCTAAGAGCCGGGGGGATTACAGCCAAGGCCCATGAGCGGCAGAAGCTGGAGCGCCTGTGTCGTTACATTGCCCTACAGGGATGTAGGGTGCTTAGGCGCTTCGGGACAATTGCGCCTGTGCCCGTCCGGCGATATCCGGGTAACGCTTGTCACTGACGGCGCAGGGCTAGGTGTGCTAAGAACTGAAAACCCCCTATCGTGACGGCACCACGCATGTCATCTTCGAGCCGCTGGACTTCATTGCAAAATTGGCGGCGCTGGTGCCGAAACCGCGCGTCAATCTCACCCGTTTCCACGGGGTGTTTGCGCCGAACAGTACGCATCGTGCGTTGGTCACACGGGCGAAGCGGGGCAAGGGCAATAAGCGCAAACTGTCTGATGCATTGCAAGACCCGAGGTCGCCCGAACGGCGCGCGTCCATGACCTGGGCACAGCGCCTCAAGCGCGTCTTCAACATCGATATCGAGACATGTGAATGCGGCGGTGCCGTTAAGGTCATCGCTTGTATCGACGATCCGATAGTCATTAAGAAGATACTTGCCCACCTGAAGGAAAGAGCCAGTCCGGCGCGGACAAACTTGTTGCCGGAAGGTAGGGCGCCGCCGCAGGGAGAGCTGTTCGGCTGAGGCTGGAAACATCCACTATTTCAATATGACTGCAACCACCAAAGGGGCAATAACGGTTTAATGGGGCAGCAGAAAGTATCTAGTATTGCCACAACCCTTTAAAAATGGTGCACCCGGAGGGATTCGAACCCCCGACCAAGTGGTTCGAAGCCACCTACTCTATCCAGCTGAGCTACGGGTGCGTAATAACGCGGTTTGACATAATAATGTTAGGCCACAAGCTGGCCTGGGTGTTACCGCTCCAGATACTGGAGTTTGTTTTCCACGCCGTCCCACTCTGCTGCATCGGGGGCGGGGTCTTTCTGTTCAGTGATATTCGGCCACACATCGGCAAGTTCGGCATTGAGCTCGAGAAACACTTCCTGACCTGCGGGGATCTCATCTTCGGCGTAAATAGCATTGGCCGGGCATTCTGGTTCACAGAGAGCGCAGTCGATACATTCATCCGGGTGAATCACCAGGAAATTTGGGCCTTCATAAAAACAGTCTACAGGACATACTTCTACACAGTCTGTGTATTTGCACTTAATGCAGTTGTCGCCGACGATAAAGGTCATTGGTTTGTTCTCGTGTCAGTGTTCGAAGTCCTAATTTGGCCGGCATTATAACAGCTACCAGCTCGCTGTGAATGCCCGCTGGCGCTTTTTTGTGATTAACTTTTTGGCTCTGAAGCTAGAGCATTTTTTTCAGTTCGTAGAGCAGGTCGAGCGCGTCTCTGGGTGAGAGTTCATCGGGTTTTAGCCGTTCCAGTCGTTCTTGCAGCTGCAGGTTAATGGGTGGTAAAAACAGTTCACTCTGGTGGGGGGCGGAACCGGTCGAGTGCGATAGCTCCGGAGTGATCACTGCATGACTGCCGGATTCCAGTAGAGCAAGCTCCTGACGTGCGAGACTGATCACCTGGTCGGGTATGCCGGCCAGTTTGGCCACCTGAATTCCATAACTTTTGTTTGCTGGGCCTTCCTGAATGCTGTGCAGAAAGACAATACTCTCGTTGTACTCAGTGGCGCCAAGGTGGATATTACTGGCGGTCGCCATTTTCTCTGGCAGCGAGGTGAGCTCGAAATAGTGAGTGGCGAAGAGGGTAAACGCCTGGACTTTTTCGGCCAGGTAGAAGGCACAAGCCCAGGCCAGTGACAGTCCGTCAAAGGTGCTGGTACCGCGACCTACTTCATCCATCAAGACCAGACTGCGCGCGCTGGCATTGTGCAAAATATTGGCAGTTTCGGTCATCTCAACCATAAAGGTTGAGCGTCCACCGGCGAGGTCGTCGGAGGAGCCAATGCGGGTAAATATGCGGTCGACCACACCGATGGTTGCCGAGCTGGCGGGAACAAAACTGCCGATCTGAGCGAGCAGGACAATCAGCGCAGCCTGACGCATATAAGTCGATTTACCGCCCATATTGGGGCCGGTAATAATCAGCATTTTGCGGTCGTGATGCATGTCCAGATCATTGGCTACAAAGGGTTCGCTGGAGACTTTTTCTACCACAGGATGACGACCGGCCTGAATGGAGATGCCGGGCTCGGAGGTGAGGAGCGGCTGGCAAAAATTAAGGCTGTGAGCACGTTCAGCCAGTGTCGTCAAAACATCCACTTCGGCAACTGCTGCCGAGCAGCTCTGCAGTTGAGCCAGACTTTGGTTAAGTTTCTCGAGGAGTTCGTCGTAGAGGTATTTCTCTCGCGCAAGAGAACGGCTTTTGGCGCTCAGTGCTTTATCTTCAAACTCTTTTAGCTCTGGGGTAATAAAACGTTCGGCATTTTTTAGCGTTTGGCGGCGAATATAGTCCACCGGTGCGTTGTCACTTTGACCACGAGAAATCTCAATGTAATAGCCGTGCACACGGTTATAGCCGACTTTCAAAGTGGCGATGCCTGTGCGCGCTTTTTCGCGTTCTTCCATTTCCAGCAAGAACTTTCCGGCATTGGTGTTCAGTGCGCGCAACTCGTCGAGTTCGCTATCGTAGCCGTCGGCAATCACGCCGCCCTCGCGAATCACTACCGGTGGATTTTCCTTGATCGCACTGTCGAGTAGTTCGACCAGTTTTGGCATGGGCTCGGCTAGTCTGGCAAGCTCGCTTAAATGGTCTGCGGGTATATTTGCCAGTCCACTTGCCAGCTGCGGCAGCACTGCCAGAGATTCATGCAGACGAGTTAGGTCTCGTGGTCTGGCAGAACGCAATGCCACACGGGTGAGAATCCGCTCCATATCGCCAACCTGCTTTAGATACTCATGCAGGGTTTCGTAGAGATAATCGTTATGCAGCGCGGCGATGGACTGTTGACGTGCTTGCAAGATAGTCAGGTTTTGCAGTGGACGATTCAGCCAGCGTCGCAGCAAGCGGCTGGCCATGCTGGTCGCACTGGTGTCGAGTACATCAAACAGGGTGTTTCCCTGGCCGCCGCTAAGATTGATATCAAGCTCTAGGTTACGTCGGCTGGAGGCGTCAAGGGCAACGGCCTCGTCGCGATTTTCCGCGGCAATACTGCGAATGTGGGGTAGGGCGCCGCGCTGGGTATCGCGGGCATATTGCAGTAGACAGCCGGCCGCACTGATTGCAACTGACAGATGGTCGCAGCCAAAGCCGCTCAAATCTTTGGTGCCAAACTGTTTGCACAGCAGTCGCAGAGCACTGTCGAGATCAAACTCCCAATCTGGACGGCGCTTGACGCCTTGTCGCAGGTTGAAAAAATCATAGTCTTGGAATGTATCGGCAAGTAATATTTCTACCGGATTAAGTCGCTGCAGCTCGCTGAGCAGTTCTTCTTCACTGGCCAGTTCAAGCAACTGAAAGCGCCCGCTGCTCATATCCAGCGAGGCCAATCCGATACGCTGATCACTGCCAGCAATGGCAACCAAAAGGTTGTCGCGATTGGCATCCAGAAGCGCTTCATCACTTATAGTACCCGGTGTCAGAACGCGCACTACTTGGCGCTCGACTGGGCCTTTGCTGGTTTCCGGGTCGCCCACCTGTTCACAGATAGCAACCGAATATCCCTGTTTCACTAATTTGCCGAGGTAGCTCTCCGCAGAGTGGTAGGGCACCCCGCACATGGGAATGGGGTTGCCGTTGGCTTTGCCACGTGCGGTCAGGGTAATGTCGAGTATTTGGCTGGCGCGTTTAGCGTCGTCAAAAAACAGCTCATAGAAGTCGCCCATCCGGTAGAAGAGAATATCATTGGGGTGCTCCGCTTTGATACGCAGGAACTGCTGCATCATGGGTGTGTGCTGTGTTGAAGAAGATTCCATAAGGGTCCTGATTTAACCGCCGTCCATTTTGCCTGTGTTTTGTTTATTGCCGCGTGAAGCGGCGTTTGCCGATGGCCTCAATGGTAACGCAAAACCGCTTGTGGCAGTAGCAGCACGCCGCTATTTGGCGGCTCTTACATGCGCTCTGTGTTCGGCGCTGTCAAACCTTTATGCCTCAATATTGCAGCGGGCGATGCTCAGGGCCGAAAGCTTTCCCGATGGTTTTAAAATCCATCTTACGTGGCAGCCGCGGGATGTAGTCGGGGGTGATATCTATGTGGTGCGTACCACCGAGAACAAGACAGTGATCGCCGTGATTGACTGTACCGGTCACGGGGTTCCCGGCGCCTTTAGGTCGCTGATTGCGCGGGCAGCCTTTGATCGCGCCTTTGAAAATCCGAGCATTGTCAGTGCCGGCGACTATCTGACGGAATCCAATCGACTGATAAAAAATATGCTGTTTCAGAATGAATCCGAGCAGGCTGAATCCGACGCCGGTTTTGATGGCACCGTCTGTATTCTCGATCGGGTCAGTGGCACCCTCGAGTTTGCAGGCGCCAATGCGTCACTATTTGTTGTCGACAGCGGTCAGGTCACCGAGCTCAAGGGCGATAAAAAGTCGGTTGGCGCTCGCCGAACCCCGGGTGGCTATCAATTTACCACTCAGTTGGTGACTGCGCCGAAGGGGATGTTTGTGATGCTCACCGACGGTGTTACCGATGTAATGAGCCCTGATCAAAGCCCCATTGCCTTTGGCCGCAAGCGGCTGGTGCGGTTGATGGAGTCGATCGACACTTCCGATCCGAAAGTGATTGTCAGTGAAATTATGCAGGCAGTTGATCAGTATAAAGGCAGTGGCGAACTGCGTGATGATCTGACCTTGCTGGCATTTTATATTGATCAGTTACAGCAATTTGATCGGGCTGCGTTGCCAAACGATAGTGTTGCTAACGGTTCTCTCTAAAGGCAAAGCTGATAATCGCTGTTCCCGGGATGCAGTCTTCAGGTCTGAATGTAGGACTGCTAAAACAGCTATCAGGGCAGTTCAAACAGCGATACACTCCGCCCATGAACCAACCAACGTCCACTTCTGATTCTCTAATGTCTTCCGCCTTTGATCTGGCGGCGCAGCTTGGCGAGGCCCTTGAGCAGTGCGGCGCCATGGTGACCACCGCCGAGTCCTGTACCGGTGGCGGCGTTGCCCATGCGATAACCGCTGTTGCAGGCAGTTCACGCTGGTTTTCCTGTGGCTTTGTAACCTACGCCAACAGTGCCAAGCACAGTTTGTTGGGGGTAGATAAGCAACTGCTTGAACGCTGGGGAGCGGTTTCGGAAGCGGTGGTCAGGCAGATGGCTGAGGGCGCGGCGCGCGTGGCGGCTGCCGATTACGCCGTGGCGATCAGCGGCATTGCCGGCCCCGATGGGGGCAGTGACGACAAGCCGGTGGGTACGGTCTGGTTTGCATGGTTCGGGCCGAATGGAGTCATTACTAAGAAATATCAGCTTTCTGGTGATCGTGCAGCGGTTCGTGAGCAGGCCATCAAAATTTCTCTGCAACAACTGTTGCATCAGGTTACTGGATGTAATACTGTATAACCATACAGTTGATGATGGATCCAATTCCGCGCAACTATTCCAAAACTATATTTATCTTGAGGTCACAATTATGGATGCCAATAAGTCAAAAGCATTAGAAGCCGCTCTGGGTCAGATTGAACGCCAGTTTGGCAAAGGAACAGTAATGCGAATGGGCGACGGCACCCGCCAGGCAATCCCCGCTATTTCTACAGGCTCCTTGGGCCTTGATATTGCGCTCGGTATTGGCGGCCTGCCCAAGGGACGCATCGTTGAAATCTATGGCCCCGAATCATCGGGTAAAACGACCCTGACCCTGCAGGTTGTTGCCGAGGCACAAAAAGCCGGTGGCACCTGTGCGTTTATCGATGCGGAGCACGCGCTGGATCCAGAATACGCGGCGAAGCTTGGCGTCAATGTTGACGATCTGATTGTCTCGCAACCAGATACCGGCGAGCAGGCGCTCGAAGTTACCGATATGCTGGTTCGCTCTGGTGCCTGTGATGTCCTGATTGTTGACTCGGTGGCTGCCTTGACGCCGCGCGCTGAAATTGAGGGCGAGATGGGTGATCACCATGTAGGGCTGCAAGCCCGACTGATGTCGCAGGCGCTGCGTAAGCTGACTGGTAATATCAAGAATGCCAACTGTCTGGTGATCTTTATCAACCAGATTCGTATGAAAATTGGCGTGATGTTTGGTAACCCCGAAACCACTACCGGTGGTAATGCACTCAAATTTTACGCCTCTGTGCGACTGGATATCCGCCGCATCGGCGCGGTGAAAGATGGCGATGAAATCATCGGCAACGAAACCCGCGTCAAAGTGGTTAAAAACAAAGTGGCGCCACCCTTCAAGCAGACTGAATTCCAGATCCTCTACGGCCGTGGTATCAATCGCAATGGAGAGTTGGTGGACCTTGGCGTCAAACACGGACTGATCGACAAGTCCGGTGCCTGGTATGCCTACAAGGGCAACAAGATCGGACAGGGCAAGGCTAATGTGGGTGTCTATTTGACTGAAAACCCGCAGATCGCCAATGAAATTGAAGCATTTATTCGGGAGAAAGAAATGGGTACTAAGGCACCGGTTGCTGAATCATCAGTTGATGACGTCGCGGAGGAGTAAGCTGAGCCCACGCGGTGGGAAGAATAAATTGCCTGTAATAAATCAAAAAGCGCCATTAGGCGCTTTTTGTATAATGAGTTCAGAGAGGACACAAATCGGCAAATTGATATGTTAGAAGCTCCTGCAGATACCACGCCCGCAAAGATCCGTAATACGGCCATGGACCTGTTGACCGGTCGCGAGTATTCGCGAGCGGAGCTCGCGGAAAAGCTCAATAAGCGCTTTGATCAGCACGCTGCTATTAATGATGTGCTCGAGCGCCTAGCCGAGGAGGGCCTGCAATCCGATACGCGCTTTGCCGAAGCGTTTGTGCGTTCCAGGCTATATAGAGGTCATGGCTTGATGCGTATCCGCCAGGATATCCGCCAAAAAGGTATTGCCGAAGAACTGATTACGCGAACTCTTGACGAAGCCGATGTGGATTGGAAACATCTTGCCCGCGAGGTGGCACAGCGCAAATTCGGTCAGCGCAAAGCTGCTGACCAGCGTGAAAAAGCCAAGCGCATGCGATTTCTGCAATACCGCGGCTTTAACTATGATCAGATCAAATTCGCCTTAGCTGAAGATGTTATGGAAGACGACCACTACGATTAGTGTGCGACTGATTGCTACAGGTACCCGCTAAACCATTCCGAAAGACGGTTTTCGACCCAGCTGTGTGCAGAGACATTTTTAATGAAGCCGCAGTGCCCACCAAATTGTTGAGTGTCGAAGCTTAGCTGCTGCGGGCGATTGATTTTCTTCAAATCTTCAACCGGGATAATCGGGTCATCCTCTGATGAGATCAAACAAGCAGGAATCTCTAGCGCCGCAAGACGGTCGCCGGTCAGTGAGTAAGACCTGAAATAGCTCTCTTCATCATCAAACGGCGTGTGGTTGCTGATAAAAAACTGGTTCATATCCGCCAGTGTTCGAGCAGTGTCTAGAAACGTACCGTAGCCGTGCTCGGGAAAGTGAATTAGTTTCTTGCGCAGCGATCGGGACCAGCGGTGAAAGAAATAACGATGGTAAACAAACCACGTATCATCCAGCGCCTGCATGGCATTAGTGGGATCTACTGGCGGGCAAATTGCTGCCGCCGCGGTTAGCGCGAGTGCCTGGCCGTGATCGCAGGCAATCCGTAGTGTAAAGTTGCCGCCAAGAGAGAATCCGGCTAGAAAGCGTTTGTCGTGGTGGTGGAGATCAAAAAAACACTCCAGGGCGCCGGCGACTTCATCGGTCATGGTTGAGTTAAATAGCTCGCGATTGAGGTGATGGCTGTCACCATGGTCGCGCAAGTTGAGCCTTAATACATCAAACCCCTGCTTCAGAAGGTAGTTGGCCGTAGTCACTTGATAAGCAGATTCGCTTGACCCCTCCCAGCCGTGGAGTAGCACAATGACACTTTTGTTGGGGGTTTGGCTGCGATCATATTTACCCAGTAATCGCGTTCCATCTCGTGCCTCTAGGATTAAAATCTCACTGTTTAAACGCTTTGCCAGTCGGTTGGCGCGAATCTTTCGTGGACCAACACTATTTAGAACGCTTTGGATATGCGAGTTTTTTAAGAAAAAAGGTGGGATAAAGCGATTATTTTGAGCCATATTTATATTTGAGTAGATTTGTTTTATCAATCCGGGGACTTTAGTGCCTTAGCAGACAATCCGTCAATCGATTCGGGCTTTATTCCCCAGTCAATTAGAC
>JGI20152J14361_10001842_pt1 | contig 13386 bp, 12 predicted proteins | sample COG_02_FD_14361 | JGI IMG/M metagenome (IMG submission 14361)
AATTCGATTAAATCTTGAGGCAATAATTGCTGAAGTGAATATGGATCACTCTAACACAGAAGAATCTGAAAAGTCAGATCAATATGAAAGCTTAAGAACTAAGTTTCTGAAATTAATCAAATAAGAATTTAAAAACTAACATTAACTTTCCCTATTGGTAAAATCTCACCTAAAAAATTATCACCTTTCTTAACAGGTATAATAGATGTGGTTGATCCAGTGGTTACCCAAAAATCTTTATTAAGTGAAACATCTTTTTTTTTTAACTCCTGAAACAGCCAAAATAATGCATTTATTGGGTTTCCCATGACATTTTTTGAATGCCCCAAATAAACTTTTTTATTTTTAAGATTTGTTACTTTTGTTTTTAGATTTAAATTTAAAATATCTGTAGTTTTATACATTTTAGATCTTACAAATGAGATATTTAAGCCAAAATCAACTATAGCTTGCCCAACATGATCAATTTTTTTTAGCTTTTGTCTACAACCCACAAGTTCAATTGCAGGAGCGGCTCCATAAATATAATTTTTTAATTGTGTCTTTTTTTCAATTTTAGCAGCAAAAATTTTTTTACTAATTTTATAAGCAATTTCCAACTCAATACCTAAATTTTTTGGTGGCAAACTCAATTTTTTTTTATTACCAAAAGTTTGCTCTCTAAACAAGTAAGAATAAAAAGGTTCTTTAGCTTTTAACAGTCTCATTATTTTTTTGTTTGTGGCTCCAATCTTGAAACCAATTGGATGCCACTCTAATTTTGCTTCGGCAAAACTTCTAATTTGTTTAACTAAATCTAGGTTTTTAGAAATATTAATTGGTAAAGGCTTAATTAAAATATTTTTTCTTCTAGCTTTTGCAAGAGAGGCGGATAAATAATTTACCTTTTTAAAAATTTTTTTAGAAAACATCTCTAAAAAAATTATTTTAAATATTTTTTTTCAATTCCTGCCCCAACTGTATATTTTGGGTCTACAAAATTTCCTAGTCTAACTTTTCCAACTTGACTTAAGATCATGTAAATATCCCATTGGTCAAATTTAAAGTCCTTTGCAAGCCATCTTACTAACTCTCGATAAGCAATTCTGGTTGCATCTTCCAATGGCCTTGTACTTCCAATAGCCATTAGCATATCTTCTGTTTCAAGTCTTGGCCAGTCAATGGTGTAATTCTTTATTAAATCAACTTTTATTGTGGTGGTAGTAGGATATTCTACCGCTACTCCACAAACTTCTCCATCACCTTGGCACGCATGTGCGTCCCCTATAAATAATCTTGCTCCAGGACTTCTAACGGGTAAATAGGTTATACTACCAGGTCCCATATCCGGAAGATCCATATTTCCACCATGATTGTCTGGGGTCAAAGAATTAATAGAGTCAATTTCTGGAGAACAACTTAAGGTTCCTATATGAGGCTTATAAGGCAAAGTAATTCTATCAGACCAATATACATTTTTTTCATCTAAATTTATTTTCCTTACTTTCTCAGGTAAGGGATCGTTTAATGTTGCTGTATAAGCTGTGCCAGTCAATGCTCCAAATTCTTCTATCATACAACAAGTGCCTAGTGGATTACTACCTCTTGGAACCATTTTGTCTATGTACACTGCAATAGCATCACCTTTTTCAGCACCCTCAATCATAATAGGACCATTTTGTGGATTTAAAAATGGCATTTCCAATTTCTCAGAGGGTTTATCTGTTTCTTTTTGAATTTTACCTTCAAATGCATCTCTAGTTTCAACTACAACTGTATCACCTGGCTTTATGTGCATTACAGGCTCTGAATAAGGCCCCATGGTATATTGGTAAGTTCCTTGAACTTTTTCTGTTAGATAGTGTGTTTTTCCTTTTTCATTCTTTCCTACACCGTGTGTCATCATTATAGAATTTTTCAGCCAGTTCATCTTTTCTCCTTTATATTAGTTATGTAAGCTTAACAAATCTCTTGCTTTTTCAACAGTATTTATTTCTGAAGATTTTAACTTTTTTGTCAAAATACCTTTTTCTACTAAAATACAGTCAGCATTTAACTGACTAATTAATGAAATGTTTTGTTCGACAACAATAAATGTTTTTTTGAAATTTTTTGATAAATCTAACAAAGTATTTCCAATAAATGAAACTATTGACGGCTGTATTCCTTCTGCAGGTTCATCTAAAATAATTATTTCTGGATCAAAGATTAACGCTCTTGCTATAGCAAGTTGTTGTTGCTGCCCTCCACTTAATGATGATCCATTAGCAAATCTTTTTTCCTTTAAAATTGGAAACAAAGCATAAATTTCTTCTAATTTATCTTGAGGGTTGAATGAAAATTTTTTTCTTGTGTAAATTGGAAGCATAATATTTTGCTCAACTGTTAATGCACTAAAAATTTCACGTCCTTGAGGTACATATCCTATCCCAGATTTTGATCGATAGTCTGGGCTTGAATTTGTTATATCTACATTTTTAAAAATAACTTTTCCCTCTCTTGCATCTATAAGGCCCATTATAGTCTTCATTAAAGTTGTTTTTCCCATACCATTACTTCCAGTTATTGAAAGAATTTGACCCTGATCAACTTCAAAAGATAAATTGTTAACAATTACAGTAGAGCCATATCCTGATGATACATTTTCGATTTTTAATATTGAATTTTTTGCCATTAGCTTAATCCTAGATAAATATCATTTACCCCCTTATCTGAAAGAACCTGATCCACACTTCCTTCTATGAACATTTTTCCCAAGTGTAGCAATGAAACCTTTGAGGCTGTCTGTTTTACAAAATCCATATCATGTCCTACAACTACAAACGTAATACCTTGTTTGTTTAGATTTTTTATAATTTCTCCAGTTAATCTTGTTTCATCAACAGATAAACCAGCTGTTGGCTCGTCTAAAAAAACTAAATCAGGTTTGGAAATGGTAGATAGTGCTATATCAAGCCATTGTTTTTTACCGTGAGATAAATCTCCTGCTAGATTATTTTTTTCTTTTTCAAGAGAAAAATCATTTAATAAATCATTAGTTTTAAGAGAGTCATTTCTGTTATTTGCTAGTGACAAATTTTGAAGAACTGTTAATTCCGAGAAAATGGATGGTGCTTGAAATTTAACTCCCATTCCCAAATTTATTCTTTCATGAAGTTTTAACTTTTCAATATTTTTACCTTTATATAAAATAGTTCCAGCATTCGGAGAGTGAAAACCAATAACTAGTTTAAAGAATGTGCTTTTTCCAGCTCCATTGGGGCCAATTATAAATCTTATTTCTCCCGGATCTACTGTCAAAGAAACATTGTCTATAGCAGTAAAGCCACCAAACTTTTTAGTTATTGATTTAGTTTCTAAGATTGAAGCCATTTAACTTTTTCTATTAATTTATTTTTCAACATTAGGATAATTCCATCTGGAAAAAACCTTGTGGCAATTACCAAGATTAAGCCCATTACTATTATTGCAAATTGTTTTCCATTTACTGCTAAAGTTTGAGACAACCATACAAAAAATATACAACCTATAAAAACTGAAAAGAAATCTTTTTTTCCACTTGCAGCAACATAAACAACTGGCAATGCAGCAGACACCAAGCCCATTGAGTCAGGAGTTATATAACTTCCCCAATTTGTATAAAGAATGCCACTAATACCCGCCAATACAGAAGCGATTGTAAACCCAATCAATTGGATTTTTTGAACATTATGCCCAAGACTTGAAACTCTATCTCTGTCTTCTTTTGAGGCAAGAAATATCAATCCCATTTTAGAACTTTTGAATTTATACAAAGAGATTAAAACTAATATTGATAATATTAAAATGAAATAGTACTGAGTCACTCCTTCAACTAATCCAAAAGGAATATTTTCAAAACCAATTATTGGCATGCCTTGCATTCCATTAAAGCCATTCAATCTTGCTTCACCAATAGTATATTCTGGCCCTGCCGTTTGTTGCATAAAAGTCTCTAAAACTAATGTTATTGCTAGAGTCACTATTCCAATGAATACATCGTAAATTCCCCCATAGAACAAGAAGTACCCAACAATCAAACCAAAAACTCCTGTGAGCATTAAGGCTAAAATAATTGACCACAAACTAACACCAGCAACTCCTAAAAAATTTATACTTATTACTGAAAATCCATATCCTGCTAAACCAAAAAAAGCAGTTTGCCCAAAACTTAAAATTCCACCCATTCCCCAGATTACGGCAAGACCTAACGAAATAAAAGTCCAGCACATAAAATAGGAAAAATTATCAAGATAATAACTATCAATAAATAGTGGCAATGAACCCAAGATTAAAAAGGTTATAATTTGTAATTTATTTTTTTTATAACTAGATTTCATTTATTTAGATTTTGTTTTAAGTATTAGGCCACTAAAACCATTTGGCAAATATCTTATAATTAATATTACAGCACATAAAATTGCTATCAATCCTATGGTCGATTTATAATAAAATGTAACTGATGTTTGAACCATCCCTAGAAATGCAGCAGCTGGCACCAATCCCACAAAAGGGCTTGCTCCTGCTGTAACAACTGTGATAAATGCACTTACAATAAAAGCTTGTCCTATGCTTGGTACGATTGTCATTGTTGGAGCATACAATGCACCTGTAAGACCAGCTAAACCAGCACCAATTGCAAAAGTAGCTGTATAAACATTTTTAACATCTACACCCATTGATGATGATATTGAAGGGTTTTCAATTGTAGCTCTTGCTAGTGTACCAAAACTTGTCTTCATAAACAAATAATACAAAAGAAACAAAATAAATAATGCAAAGAAAATTAAAAAAATTCTGTATTCTGAATAAGAAAATTCTCCTAACTGAAAGTTACCCATAGGAGTCTGTAGTCCTTCGTAAGAAGGTCCAAAAATAACTAAAAAGGATTGTGAAACAATTAAGCTTATTCCCCATGTAGCAACAACTGAGTCTAATGGTCTTCCATACAAATATCGAATTACAAGTTTTTCTAATATTAAACCAAATATTATGGTAACTATAACCCCAAAAGCCATCGCAATAGGTAATGGTAAATTAAAAACTTTTCCAGAAACGACTGTACCATATGCTCCAACAGTGATGAATTCTCCATGTGCAAGATTAATAATTTTCATCATTCCAAAAATAACAGCTAATCCAATAGCTGCTAAAAGCAAAAATGCTAAAGAGTCTCCAAACTGATAAAAAATATTAAAAAGAAAAACCATTCAATTTTATAATTATTTAAATTTAAAACTTAGCGATAATACTATTACCGCTAAGTTTAATTTTATATGTTATTTTTTTGGTGGATTTGACGGAGTATACTGAGAGTAATCAGCTTTATTTGCTAAATCACAACCATTATCTCCTAACCAATATGGTTTAATATCCTTCCAAATTTTAGGTATCGTTACTTCATGATCTTTGCCAACTCTAACTAGGAAGATTGTATGACTTCCATGGTGACTTTTTGGATCCATAGTCACAACACCTGAAGGACCATCTTGAGAAATTCCACTTTCTAAAGCTGAAACTACTTTCATTGTATCAGTAGTACCTGCCTTCTCCACTGCTTTAGCATACATGTATATTGCATTATATGCGTTAGCTGACTCCATATTAATATATGGTTCATCTGGATATAAGGCTCTGAAACGATCTACGTAGTCTTTACTTTTATCATGAAACTCACCTGATTTAATTACTTCATGAACTTCTTGAATGTAATTTACAGTCACGTACATGTTCTCTAACGCTGGCGGAGCAAATCTTCTGTGCTCGTATGCTTGTCCTACGTTAATCGAAGTAGCCATTGGAATCCCTAAACCAGCCGATGCTTGTTGCTCATAAAAAGAAGCTTGTTTAGCTCCAACTAAAAGTGTCATTAAAACATCTGGTTTTGCTTTTTGGATTTTTTGAATAGTTTGGCTATATTGAGAAACATCTAACGGAATGAATTCTTCACCCACCATGTTTCCACCATTTTCCTTAACTATTTGTCTAACCCATTCAGCAGAAATTTGACCAAAATTGTAATCAGCTGCGATGGTGTAAACATTTTTACCATACTTTTCCATCATCCAAGGAACCAATGTACTGAATTGTTGTTCAGGAACTGCTCCAGTCATAAAGGTAGTTTTACTACATACGCCACCTTCATATTGGTTGTTGTAAAAATAAAGCATTTTATTTTTTTCCATAATTCCTCTTATGGACTCTCTGGAAGCACTAGAAAATGCCCCAAATACAACATCAACTTTATCCTTCTTAATCAGTCTATTAGCAAACTCTTGAAATCGTCTATTATCTGACTGAGTATCATATCTAACAATTTCAAGTTTTTTTCCTAACACGCCCCCATTAGCATTAATTTCTTTAACAGCTAATTCGTAAGCATGTATTTTAGGAACAACAGCTATTGCGAAGTTACCAGTTTCATCTTCTAATATACCAAGTTTGATAGTTCCACTGTGACTACCAGCATTAGCATTGGAAATGAATAATAGCATACTTGCAAATAGCAAAGATATTATTTTTTTCATTATTCTCCTTTTGTTTATAATTCGAACTTAATCATACTTTAATAAGAAATGTAAATAGATAAAACATATATATAAAACATATATATTTGTTTATCTCACCTTATAAATTGCTAGAATTTTTAATGTAAATAAGCTAGGTTAAAAAAAGTTTAGCTGAACTTTATGAAAAAAAGTCAATTAAAATATAAAGTAGCCACTGTTCAATATGAACCCACACAGTTCAATAAAGAACATAACATAAATTCTTTGATAGAGCTCTGTGAACAAGCTGCAAAAAGTGGAGCTAAATTAATTGTTACTCCAGAAATGGGAACTACTGGTTATTGTTTTTTAGATAGAGAAGAAATTAGTTCATTAGTAGAAACAATTCCAGGCTCTACGACAAAAAAATTTCAACAAATTTCGGAAAAATATAATTGTTTCATAGTCATAGGCATGCCCGAAATAGATAGCGATACAAAATTATATTATAATGCAGCAGTTTTAATTGGTCCAAATGGAATGGTTGGAAAACATAGAAAAAGTCACGGGTATATTGCAGAACCAAAATGGTCTGCTCCGGGTCAAGATCATTTAGTTTTTGATACAGAAATTGGAAAAATTGGAATTTTGATATGCATGGATATACATTTCATAGAAACCGCAAGGTTAGTAGCCCTACAAGATGCTGATATTATAATTCATATAAGTAATTGGCTGGGAGAAAGAACGCCTGCACCATATTGGATCAGTAGAGCTTTTGAAAATAGTTGTTATTTAATTGAAGCAAATAGATGGGGTTTGGAGAGAACTGTTCAATTTAGTGGTGGTAGTTGTGTAATTAATCCAGATGGTTCAATTGCGTCAGTAATAGATAAAGGGGATGGTGTGGCTTACGCTGATATTGATTTATCTTGGCCTCGAAAAAAACAGGTCCTAAATGAAAAAATTTTTGATGATAGGAGACCTGAAATGTATTTAAATATTCCAACAGATCCTTATCTTTGGAATCCATTAGATTTTTTTGGTTTATATGGTTTAAATCCTTTACCTCAAGGAAAGGAGTCAATAATAACATCGGTACAAATTAATACTTCAAACGATACCAAAAAAAATTTAAAAAAAATTTTAATTTACCTAGATGAGGCAAAAAAAAATCATAGTGAGCTTATAGTTTTTCCAGAGCTTTCTTTAACAGGTCATTTAAGCAAGAATAAAAATTCAATAACTAAAGATAGCAAAGAAATCTTGGAACTAGCAGATTATGCAAATAAAAATGATATTTATATTTATTGTGGATTTGCTGAAAAATATAAAAAAGAATTTTATAATTCCTCTGTATTAGTTGGTCCCGAGGGAATAATTGGTGTTTATAGAAAAATTCATCTTAACAAGGATGATAGGTCCTGGGCNACTGAAGGCAACGAATGGAAGTATTTTGATACAAAGGTAGGTAGAGTTGGCTTAATGATTGGTTATGATGCAGTTTTTCCTGAGTCAGCTAGATGTTTGGGTTTGTATGGGTGCGATTTAGTTCTATGTGCATCTGCACAAAAAGGTATTTTTACTCATGGCCATGCCGGCAGTAAGATTAGACAAAATTATCCTATCCCTATGGGTGCTGATCCTAATCACTGGAATCATTTTAGAATTAGGGGAGGTGAAAATAATTTATATTTTGTTTATTCCAACATATCAGATATCAAAAATAATTTTTTTGGAAAAAGTGGAATTTTTGGACCAGACCCATTTAAGTTTCCAAGAGAGGAAAGCTTAATACACAATGAAGAGGACCTTACACACCTTAAAATAAATACTTCAAATCTCGATACCAGTTATCCAACAAATGTTGTAAGAGATAAATTTATGATGTCTATGAGACACCCCCATCATTACACTCCACTTATAATTCATAGACAAAAAAAATTAAGCTAACAAAAATAAAATCCATACAATTAACAAGTAATTTTGAAAAAGTATTACAAAGAAATAAAAAATCTGATTTAATAAGTTAATGTTTTTTAAAATATTTATATTTTTATTATTTTTCATTAAGTCATCTTATGCTCATGAACTACGTCCAGCAATTGCAAATCTTAANATTTATGAAAAAGATAATATTATAAATGCTACACTATCAATTCGATTAAATCTTGAGGCAATAATTGCTGAAGTGAATATGGATCACTCTAACACAGAAGAATCTGAAAAGTCAGGTCAATATGAAAGCTTAAGAACTATGAATGCTGATGAATTGCTTAAAAAATTTAATTCCAAAATAAGAGACCTTCAAAACAAAATTTACTTAACTTCTGCTAATTCTAATTATGGCTTAACTCTAGTGGATGTGGACATACCCGAGGTTGGCAATACTGATATAATTAGAGATACCGTTATTAACTTTGATATTAAAAATATCAAAGATGAAGACTTAAAATTTTCTTGGGATAAAAATTTAGGATCCATCATTTTAAGAGTTAATTCTAAAAATAATGAGGGTTTATACTCAAAACTAATTGAAAGTAATGATAAATCAGAATGGTTTAGTATAACAAACAAAAGAGAAGAAAGGCTTATAGACAATGTTAAATCTTATACTCAATTAGGTTTTAAGCACATAATACCTAAAGGTTTAGACCATATATTATTTGTTATNGCTTTATTTCTTCTCTCTTCGAAGTTAAAGCCTTTGGTATTGCAGGTTTCAATTTTCACTATAGCGCACACAATAACATTATTTCTTGGTGCTTTAGATGTAATAAAAATACCCTCAATAATTGTTGAACCTATCATTGCTCTATCAATTTGTTTTATTGCTATTGAGAATCTATTTACTGAAAATATAAAAAAAATGAGACCCTATATAATTTTTATTTTTGGATTACTCCATGGCTTAGGGTTTGCTGGGGTTTTAAATNAAATTGGAATTTCAGACGGGTTNTTTATTTCAAGTCTTATTTCTTTTAATATTGGAGTNGANGTAGGTCAAATTAGTGTAATACTTTTATCTTATATTTTTATCTCATTATTATTTCAGAATAAACCTTGGTACCGTAATAGAATTACTAGGCCTCTTTCATTAGTAATTGCGTTGATTGGCTTTTATTGGTTTTTTAAAAGAATATTTTTTTAATTTAAATTAATTTTTCATTCTCATAAATGCAGCACTTATCTTCAGGTATATGTAAGTCTACNTTATCTAATGGAACTTCTNTTTCTCTACTTATTTTNGATTTTATTGTAAGACNTCCAATCTTTGCCGTAAGCAATTTATAGTTTCCAAGATCTTCCACTTTTTCTACATTCGCACTAATTACGTTTTCTTTTTGATCTTTGGCTATCTTAATAAACTCTGACCTTATGCCTAATTTAATTTTTTTATCTTTTAATTTTGATAAATCTGTACTTGTTTTAATTAAAGTATCATTAATTTTAACACTATTGGCTGATGATGCATCAGTTTCAAATAAATTCATTGCTGGAGAACCTATAAAATATCCAACAAAAGTAGTATTAGGTCTTTCAAATAATTCTTTGGGTGTTCCTGTTTGAACCACTTCACCTTCACTCATAACAACTATATTATCAGCAAAAGTCATGGCTTCGTTTTGATCGTGCGTAACGTATACGAGAGTCGTTTTGTATTGTTCGTTTATTTCTTTAAGATTTCTTCTTAATTTAAATTTTAAATCAGGATCTATAACTGTTAATGGCTCATCCATTAGAACTGCTGCTACATCTTCTCTTACAAGTCCTCTGCCAAGAGAAATCAATTGTTTTTGATCAGCTGTAAGTTTTCTAGCAGGCAAATTTAAGAAAGATTTTAAATTTAATGTCTCTGCAACAGAATTAACTCTTTCATCCACTATTTCCTTAGAAAAATCTCTACATCTCAAAGGGAAAGCCAAATTATCATATACAGTCATAGTGCTGTAAATTACTGGGAACTGGAAAACTTGCGCAATATTTCTATTTTCAGTTTTAAGATCCGTAACATCTTTGTCGTCAAATAATATTTTTCCTGATGAAGGCCTTACTAACCCTGATACAATATTTAACATTGTTGTTTTACCACATCCAGACGGGCCTAAAATTGCATATCTCTTTCCATCTTCCCAGGTCATTGAAAATGGGTTTAGTGCATAAGTTGGGTTTGCATCGTTTGGATTATATGAATGAGATATCTTATTTAAATTAATTTTAGACACTACTACCTCCAAATGGAGATGAAGCTAAATTTCCAGTTTCATCAAATGCATAAGCTTTGTTTGATTTAAAATTAATTTTAACTTTATCTCGAATTTTAAAATCCATAACTTCTTCTATACTAGTTATAATTTTTGCATTTCCTCTAGTTAGATGGAGTAGGGTTTCTGAACCACTAATTTCTGCAAGCTCTACTTCAAACTCAAATCCATTATCATTTAATTCTACATCTGATGCTCTTATGCCAAAATTAAAATTTTTATCTTTTATTTTTGATAAATGATCTGGAATATCTATTTCAATATTTTCAAATTTTATTTTATTAGAATCTATCTCAGCTTTTAAAATGTTCATTGGTGGATCATTTGAAATAGCTGCAACTTTTAAATTTTTAGGGTTTTCAAATATTTCTTTTGCAGCACCCACTTGAAGCACTTTACCCTCATCAAGAACAATAACTTCACCATTAAGTTCCATTGCTTCTCTAGGATCTGTTGTTGAAAAAATTACAATACTCTCTTCTGATAGGCCATTAATGAATATGTTTTTAAACTCTTCACGCAACTGCTCTCTTAATTTGTAATCTAAATTAACCAATGGTTCATCTAATAATAAAATTTTTGCATTTTTTACCAGTGATCTTGCAACTGAAACTCTTTGTTGTTGACCGCCTGATAATTCTTGAATTTTTCTTTTTTCATAGCCCTCTAATCCTACTAATTTTAAAGAATTAAAAACTTCTTCATTAATNTTTTGAGGNTCTAAACCTCTCTGTTTTAATGGAAAGGCTATATTTTCAAAAACATTTAAGTGAGGGTAGTTAATGAATTGCTGATAAACCATNGCAATATTTCTTTCCCACACTGGTATCTCTAAAAAATTCTTACCTTCAAATTTAATTGTTCCACTATCTGGCATAAGTAATCCAGCTATTGTTTTTAATAGGGTCGTTTTCCCAGAAAGTGTTCTTCCTAAAATTGTATATAATTTTCCCTTTTCAAAATTAAAAGAGATTTTTCTCAACTGTAACTCTTCAGTTAATTTGTATGATAAATTTTCACCAACTAAATTCATTATTTAATTGCTCCAGACAAATTTCCTTTTGACAAATATCTTTCAACAATAAATGCAACTACGATTAATGGTGCAACAGAAACTAATGCTGAAGCAGATAAGCTCCACCATGGTGTAATTGAAGAATTTAAGGCAACTATTTTAACTGGTAATAATTGTACTTCGGTAAAAGTTAGAATAAATGCAAAAAAGAAATCGATCCATCCAAATATTATACAAAACATTCCAGCAACAATTAAACCTGGTATTGAATTTGGTAATACGACTTTAAAAAATGCTTGGTAAGGATTGCATCCATCTATTAATGCTGTTTCATCTATTTCTCTCGGTACCTTGTTAAAGAAGTCAACCATAATCCAAACTGCTATAGGCATTAACAAAACGATATAAACGACTATCAGCCCGATTAGACTATCTAATAAATTTACAGCTCCTAAAAATAAGAAGAAAGGTATTGATAAAACAATTGGTGGCATAATTCTTTGAGAAATAAAAAAGAAGGTAATGTCGTTATTTTTTATGGGACCTGCTTTAAAAGTATATCTTGAAAGTGCATAAGCAGATAAGGTTCCAAGGATTATACTTATTAAACTTGCAGTACATGTTACAAACAGACTGTTAAAATAAGGTTCAACAATATCTACCCCTCCTTCTGCTGGTGATTTAATTAAAACCCTCCAACCTTCTAGGTTTGGTTCAAAATCAACCCACGGAATATAAGTAACACCTCCATTAACTGAATTAAAATCTTTGAAGGAAGTTGTAAGTGCCCAAAGAAAAGGTGCCACAACAAATACTGTCCAAATTGTTATGAAAAAATATTTTAAAAATGTATATAGTTTTCCCATATTTAATCTTTTAGTAATAATTTAGTTAATACTTTTGCAATAACAGTTAAGCTTATGATCATTATTATTAAATATGTGAATGACATTGAAGCTGCATAGCCCATTTGAAACTCTCTCAAACCTTTAATAAAAATATAAAAACTTGAAGTCTCAGTTGAGGTTCCTGGACCACCAGAGGTTAACACATAAACTGTATCCATTATCTTTGAGGCTTCAATCAATCTAATAATAATTGCACCGATAGATATAGGTGCCATTAATGGAAATGTTACATAGATAAATTTTCTGACTGGGCTAGCTCCATCAATTGCAGCTGCTAAAAATGGTTCCTTTGGAAGTGATAAAAGGCCTGCTAACAATAGTAAAAACATAAAAGGTGTCCACTGCCAAACCTCAACAATAATAACAGTAAATTTAGCTAAAGTGGGATCTGTGAGCCATTTTGGTGAAAGACCAAAGTTACCCAGAATATCATTTACAGGACCTAGAGATTCATGAAAAAAAGTTCTCCAAATAACAGTCATGATAACTGGTGTGGTCATCATAGGTATTAAAAATAATACTCTAAAAAACCTTTGAAACTTAATTTCCTTCCAGACCATGTGTGCTAATGCAAAACCAATTACATATTGAAGAACAACAGTTGTAACTGACAAAAAACTTAATCTAAAAAATGATTCCCAAAACCGTGGGTCATCAGTAAATAATCTTATATAGTTTTCAAGGCCTATAAAATTTAAACCATTATAACTATT
>JGI20152J14361_10001845_pt1 | contig 13371 bp, 10 predicted proteins | sample COG_02_FD_14361 | JGI IMG/M metagenome (IMG submission 14361)
GCCCGACAAGAGGGCTTGTTGAGCCAAACGGATATCCCCAGCCTTGATGTCTTAACCGAGAAATACCGCAAAGCGGTCGGCAAAGGCATGCTGAAGGTCATGGGCAAAATGGGTATTTCAACGTTGCAATCTTATAAGGGCGCGCAAATTTTTGAAGCCGTTGGACTTGCCGATGACATCATCGAGCGCTGTTTTCGCGGCACGACCAGCCGAGTCGGCGGTATTAACTTCGACACATTGTTCGCCGAGTCCCTGCAACGACATCAGTTGGGCTTCCCAGAGCGATCTACAGAATCTTCAAGCGAGCTACCAAACCCGGGTGATATTCATTGGCGTAGCGGCGGCGATACCCATATGTGGGATCCCATCAGCATAACGAACCTCCAGGTCGCCGCGCAAACCAACAGCCAGGATGCCTATTGGACTTTCGCCAAGCATGCCAACGAAGTAGCCACTAAGAAAGCCACGCTCCGGGGTCTTTTGACGTTCAATGAGCGCCTGACATCTGCGGTCGCGATCGAGGAGGTCGAGCCTGCGGCCGACATCGTCAAGCGCTTTTGTACGGGCGCAATGAGCCTCGGGTCAATTTCGACGGAAAGTCATGAAACCTTGGCCATCGCGATGAACCGCTTGGGCGGCAAGTCCAATACAGGTGAGGGCGGCGAAGACCCCACTCGATTTACCCCGATGGCAGATGGCGACTCAAAGCGCTCAGCCATTAAGCAGGTCGCCTCAGGCCGTTTTGGGGTCACCATCTGGTATTTGGCTAATGCTGACGAGATTCAGATTAAGATTGTACAAGGGGCAAAACCGGGTGAAGGCGGCGAACTCCCTGGCGACAAGGTCGATGACTACATTGCTAAGATCCGTCATTCCACACCAGGGGTCGGTTTAATCAGCCCGCCACCCCACCACGACATCTATTCGATCGAAGATATGGCACAGCTCATTCACGATCTTAAGAACGCGAATCGAGACGCTCGCATCAGTGTCAAACTGGGCTCCGAGATTGGTGTCGGCACCATTGCGGCAGGCGTCACGAAAGCCAAGGCCGATCATCTGGTCATCGCAGGCCATGATGGCGGCACCGGCGCCTCACCGCTCACGTCAATTAAGCACGCAGGACTACCCTGGGAGCTGGGCCTCGCCGAGACCCATCAAACCCTCGTAATGAACAATCTTCGCTCGAGGGTTGTTCTACAAACCGATGGCCAAATCAAAACCGGTCGAGATGTCGTGATTGCAGCCCTGCTCGGCGCCGAGGAATTTGGATTTGCGACCGCGCCGCTGGTCACCCTTGGGTGCATTATGATGCGAAAGTGCCACCTCAATACCTGCCCCGTCGGGATTGCAACGCAAGACCCAGAGCTCCGTGCGAAGTTCGCGGGCAAACCAGAAAGCGTCGTAAATTATTTTTTCATGCTCGCAGAAGAGGTTCGACAGATTATGAGCCAACTGGGGTTCACCCGCCTTCAAGACATGATCGGCCAAACCCAGTACTTAGATAGCGAGCAAGCGGTTGCGCACTGGAAATCAAAGGGACTCGATCTGTCGGGCATTTTGCAAAAAGCCCCCATCATCTACGAGGGCACAGAAATTTATTGCACGCAATCACAAGATCACGGCCTGGATGCAGCCCTCGACAACACCTTAATTGCGCTCGCGCAACCGGCACTCGAGACCGGCGCTAAGGTCCAAATCGAGCATGAAATCTTAAACATCAACCGAGTGGTTGGCACCATGCTGTCGCATGAGGTTGCCAAAGCAACCCTTGGCGACATGTTGCCCGATGATACAATCTCAATCCGCTTGCACGGCTCAGCCGGGCAAAGCGTCGGCGCTTTTCTCGCAAAAGGGATTACGATCGAAATCGAAGGCGATGCAAACGATTTTGTCGGCAAAGGTTTATCAGGCGGCAAGCTGGTGATCTACCCGCCAAAAGAGGCGACCTTTGCGGCCGAAGACAATATTCTGCTGGGTAATGTTGTGCTTTATGGCGCGACCTCTGGAGAGGCCTACTTCAGAGGGATTGCAGCGGAGCGTTTCTGCGTGAGAAATAGTGGTGCAACCGCCGTTGTTGAAGGCGTTGGTGATCATGGCTGCGAATATATGACAGGCGGCACCGTCGTTATTTTAGGTAAGACCGGGCGTAATTTCGGCGCGGGCATGAGCGGCGGCGTGGCCTATGTTCTGGACACCCAAGGGGACTTCCATCGCCAATGCAACCTTGAGACCTTCGAGCTTGAGCGCCTCAGCCCAGCAGATGAAGACGATGTTAGGATCTTAATTGAAAAGCATCAGCGGCTTACCGGCTCAACGGTTGCTGCGCGCCTTCTCAAGGATTGGGGAAGCGAGAAACAATCATTGATCAAGGTCATGCCGCGCGACTACAAGCGGGTGCTTGAAGCACAAAGGGCCTTATTAAAGACAAGCAACATAGGATAAACCACCATGGGTAAAGCAACCGGCTTTAAAGAATTCCAGCGCGAGACGGTGCCTTATCGCGATGCTGCCGCGCGCGTTTTAGACTTCAAGGAAATCTATACCGAACCCGATGACCAGCAACTCAGCACCCAGGGCGCCCGCTGTATGGATTGCGGCGTGCCGTTTTGTCAAAGCAACAACGGTTGTCCCATTTCAAATCTGATTCCAGAATGGAATGACCTCGTTTATAAAAGTCAGTGGAAAGAAGCCTTAGATCGGTTGCACGAGACGAACAATTTCCCAGAATTTACCGGCCGCGTTTGTCCGGCGCCCTGCGAAGGCGCCTGCGTTCTTGGCATTAATGATCCCGCCGTCACCATCAAAAACATTGAAGCTGCCATCATCGATCGCGGCTTTGAAGAAGGTTGGGTTAAGCCTGAACCGCCTGAGCAACGAACCGGAAAGACTGTTGCGATCGTCGGCTCCGGACCCTGCGGGCTTTCCGCTGCAGCACAATTGAACAAAGCCGGGCATCAGGTCACTGTTTTTGAGCGCGCCGATCGATTGGGCGGCTTATTGATGTACGGCATTCCCAATATGAAACTCGAAAAAAATCTGATCGAGCGCCGAATACAAATCATGAGAGAAGAAGGCATCGAATTCCGGGTCAATCAAGATGTCGGGAAAACCGTGAGCCCGGCTGATCTGGTTTCGGGTTTCGATGCCGTTTTACTCGCAACCGGTGCAACGGTAGCCCGGGACCTGAATATTCCAGGACGCGAGGGCGATGGTGTACACCTTGCCATGGCGTTTTTGACCGCCAATACCAAGAGTTTGCTCGATTCAAACCTCGCTGATGGTCAATATATTTCAGCCAAGGATAAACACGTCATTGTCATCGGCGGTGGTGACACCGGTACCGATTGCATTGGGACCTCACTCCGGCATGGCTGCAAAAGCCTCGTTAACTTCGAGCTGCTACCCCAGCCGCCACAGACTCGGTCAGCGGACAACCCATGGCCGCTTTGGCCGAAAATTTTTCGCGTCGATTACGGTCATGCCGAAAGCGAGGTTCGGTTTGGCGCCGACCCGCGCCAATTTTCTGTCCTGAGCAAATCATTTCTGCGCGGGCCAGACGGGACCCTCAAAGGCGTCATAACCGTTGACGTTGATGAGCAGCTGCAAGAGATCCCTGGCTCAGAAAGAACCTGGGAAGCTGACCTTGTTTTGTTATCAATGGGTTTTTTACAGCCAGAACATTACCTCAACGAATCGCTCTCGATGGACATCGACCCACGAGGCAATTTCATTGCAGACAAGACAAACTTTAGAACCAGCGTTGCCAAGGTCTATGCCGCAGCCGACTGTCGACGGGGACAGGACCTCGTAGTGCGGGCCATTAATGAAGGTCGAGAAGCCGCAAGGGAAATTGATCGGGACTTGATGGGCACAACTGAACTGCCCTAACCGGTGCCAGTAGGATCTCTAGGGTCTGCGCGCCCCGCCTTCAAGGAACCATGCGAGGGTCGCCTCAAGCGCCTCATCGTCTATTCGACTCGTCACGTCTGCGTGACCTAAGTCCCGCAGGATCACCAAACGCAAACCCTCGGACGTTGCCTTTTTGTCGCGCTGCATGGCTTGCAGGAAATCTGCCTTTATCAACCCCTTCGGCAAAGTCGTCGGGAGCGAAAAACCCGTTAACAATTGTGCCAGCTGCACCGGCGCAGATTCAGACAACGTCTTTGACCGCACAGAATAATCCGCGGCCATCATTAAGCCCATGGCAACCGCCTCGCCATGCAGCACAACGCCATAGCCCGACAACGTCTCAATAGCATGCCCAAAGGTATGTCCCAAATTTAAGAGCGCTCTTCGGCCCTGCTCCCTTTCATCAGAGGCAACGACCTCGGCTTTAATCCGACAACTCCACTCAATCATCGTCATTAAGCTCGCGCTATCGCGCGCCATGATGCTGTCTTGATTGGCCTGCAGCCATTGGAAATAATCCCAATCGGCGAGCGCTGCGTGTTTCACGATCTCTGCAAGCCCGGCGGAAAATTCTCGCGGGCTTAACGTCTTTAACGTTTCAACATCCATCAAAACCATCTTGGGTTGATGAAAGGCCCCGATCATGTTTTTACCCAGCGGATGATTCACCGCAGTTTTACCGCCGACTGATGAGTCAACCTGAGACAACAGCGTGGTGGGCACCTGGATGACCGCAACACCGCGCTGATACACAGCCGCTGCAAACCCGGTAACATCGCCAACGACCCCGCCACCAAGCGCTATGAGCGTTGTTTCTCGAGTATGTCCGCCCGCCAGCAGTTTACCGATAATGGCATCGATCTGATCGAGCGTCTTATAAACCTCGCCATCGGGCATGATGTAGACGTCCACCTTTCGGTCGCCGAGCAGCTTTTGCAGCGACTCTAGATACAAACCCGCAACCGTTTCATTACTGACAATAAAGACCGAATCGCCCATCGCTGCCGCCAACAAAGCCTGCTCCGAGCGATCAGCTCCGGTCACCAGACCCGGGCAAAAAAAGATGGGGTAACTGCGATCAGCCAGTTCAACTGTAATCGATTTCATTCTGCTGTAATCCACGCTTGGCGCTGGAGCCTCGCAAGCATCGCCTCAATCATTTTCTTTCCGGGCCGATTATCAACGGGCATCGTCACATCAGCGACTTCTTGATAGAGCGGATCCCGGGTGCGCTGCAGTTCTTGAAAAAAGGCTCGGCGATCAACATTTTGCAGCAACGGCCTTTTGCGATCATCCGCGGTTCGTTTAAGTTGGGTTTCGATATCCGGTTTAAGGTAAATCACAAGACCTCGGGTTGCTAAAACTTGCCTATTCTCTGGCCGCAATACCGCGCCCCCACCCGTTGCCAACACGAGGCCCGGTTGATGAGAAAGGCTCTCAAGGGTTTTTGATTCGCGATCCCGGAAAGCAGGCTCGCCTTCGACTTCAAAAATAAGTCGAACACTCACCCCGGTTGTTTTTTCAATTTCGTGATCTGTGTCTAAGAATTGTAGACCCAGCCGCTTTGCCAGCAACTTCCCAAGCGTTGTCTTGCCAGAAGCCATCGGTCCTACCAAGAAGATACTAGCGTATTGACGCAATTTCATTAGGCGCAGACTGATTATCGAACGCGATCGCCAGATTCACGAATGATCTTAGGCGTAATGAAAATCAAGAGTTCGTCTTTATCTTTCGTGCGCGCTGAATTGCGAAACAATCGGCCAACCAGCGGTAAGTTCCCTAAAACCGGCGTCTTCAACTGAATCAGATCCGTTCTCGTTTGATACAACCCGCCCAGTACAACGGTTTCTCCATCGCTGACAATGACTTTGGTTTGAATGCTCTCGATATCGATCGCCGGTGGGCCGCCTGGGGTGGGNTCTCCACGGGAATTNTTGGTCACATCGAGNTCTAAAATAATCCGATCATCGGCNGTTATTTGNGGCGTNACGGTCAGTCCAACGGTTGCATTCACGAAGGCCGTCGCGGTCGCGCCGCCACCCGTATCAGANTGATAAGGGATCTGACTCCCTGAGTTAACCGTCGCTGAGCTCTTGTCCGAGGTAATAATGGTCGGTCTTGAAACCGTCTCNCCCATCCCTTCACTTTCAAAAAGCTGCAGNTCCAAATCCAACAACAAATCATTATTCACCAGACCAAAAGCAATCCCGCCGGTTTTGCCCGAGCCGGTACCCAGATCTACAATCAGATTCTCAGAGGGCGCCCCGCCTAGGGTCTCCATAGAGCTACCGTACTGAATACCGTTTGGGCTATCACCCCAGGAAATATTGCCAGCGGTTCCCCAACGGATGCCAGCCTCTCGCTTAAAACTATCGCTCGCCTTTACGATACGCGCTTCGATCATGACTTGCCTGACGGGGATATCGAGCTGATTCAAAAGTGTTCTGAGCTGCGCAATCCGACTGGGTGTTTCGGTCACAATAATGGCATTGGTGCGATCATCAACCAGAATTGATCCCCGATCCGATACAACCCCAGCAGCGGTTTCGCCGGCGTTATTTTGATCACCGTTTCCCTGAGAGGAAAATAAAGCAACAATGTCGGATGCATTGGCGTATTTCACTTTGATTAACTCTGTCCGCAGGGGCGCAAGTTCCGCGATCTCTTGCAAGTTCTCGAGTTGGGCGCGCTCCTGATCAGCCAATTCGGCTGCAGGGGCCACCAACAAAACGTTGCCTTGAACGCGCTTATCGAGACCCTTCGTTTTCAAAACAATATCCAACGCTTGATCCCAAGGAACGTCCTTTAATCGCAGCGTAATTGCCCCCGCGACCGCATCACTCGCAACGAGGTTTAGATTGGCAAAATCAGCAACGATTTGCAGAATGGCTCGAATCTCGATGTTCTGAAAGTTTAAGGACAACTTATCGCCCTCGTACAAAAAGTCTTTGCTGCGAGGCCCACCTGTATCGACCGCCGCGATAACCGGCTTCACTTCGAGGACAAAGCCCTGATCTGACTGATACGCTAGGTAGTCAAACTCACCACTCGGCACGACTTCAATGACCGCCTGACCGCCTTGCTGATAGACCTCAATGACCTCGACTGGGGTCGCAAAATCGGTCACATCCAATTGCTGAATCAGGGCCGGCGCAACCGTCGTATCGGGCATCGTCAGAACGATGCGCCCACCAACCTGGTCCAGGTCTACCGCAATATTCGGCTCGCTCAAGGCGATCAAGACCCGTCCTTCACCCTCTGAGCCCCGCCTAAAATCGACATTATCGACATTGGAACGCGCCTGATTGACGGGCATGGGCGCCGCGCTGCTGACCGATCGAGCGCTCGCGTCTAAATCCCGACCGACCGACAATTGCAGTGTTCTGCCCCGCACTTGGGTGCTGTAACCCACCAGTTCAGACAGGGCTATAATGATTCTAGTACGGTCTTGGGTCTCTAAGATGGTCAGGTTTTGAGCATTGCCCGAGCCAAGGCTGTGATACTTACTGGCAAGACCGCTACTCACCCCCATTAAGTCCAGCGAAATCCGCGCAGGTTCCGCAATTGTATAACCAGTAGGCTCTGGAGGCACCCCATCAAAGGTCAAGGTGATATCCGTCCGATCACCACCAGCCATCGAGAACGCAACATCCCGAAGCTCAACTGCAAGCGCGCTGACCGATATAAAATGGAGCATCGTCAACACAACACTCGCGATGAGCATTCGTTGTTGTGGCATCATTTTGCTGTTCATAACAATCCTTACCGCGTTAGCCTTCTGAAGTCCCAAGGAGTTCGATGGTTCTGGGCCTTAACAACCATCCACCACCGCCATTGCTGACAATTTCCACAAGCTCTAATCGAGTCTCTTCAATCTTCTCAACCCGGCCCCATTGGGTACCCAAATAAGCCCCCACTCCGACCTGATGCACCACCCCTTCGCCATCTTTAATGAGTCCGTAATACTGCCCACGGAGCTCAAGGGAACCGACCAATTGCAGGGTTGCGAGATTCATCTCTTCTAAATAACTTCTCACATGATTTGCGGGTGGACGAATCGATCCTGGCGGCGGCGTGTCTGCTCGGCTTGCGATAACCAGTGGCGCTTGAAAAGGGCTTCTAAGATTCGCAGCACCGTATTTAAACGACTCGTAGGGCTTGAATTCAGGGAGCGGTTGAACCGGCCGAACCGGCTCGGCCGCCACCTCATCGAAAAATTGACGTAAATCGGAGAACTCATTGCCGCCAGAACACCCAGCGAGTAAGGCTAGCATCAGGCCAAAAAACACACACTGCGTCAAAAACGGGGCTTGGATTTTCATTTCGAGACGCCGTCTTTATACCGGTAGGTCTTGGCCGTAATGCCCATTCTCAGTAGCTTGCCCTGCTCCACACCACCACCCTGCGGGGTGATTTCAAAGTCATGGAGGGTCACAATTCTAGACAAATCGGCAACGTCACTCACAAAAGCCCCTAAATCATGATAGCCCCCAACCACTTCCATCCGGATGGGTTTTTCAACGTAATACTCAAGGACTTGTTCAGGCTGCAGATCAATCTTATTGAAGACCAATCCATTATTGGAGCCAACCGTTGAGATATCTTCTATTAAGCCCAGGGATCTCGGTGTCCAATGGCAATTGGCTTAGAATTTTCTGGAAGTTGGCTTCCATTTCCTTTGCCTGCAGCCGATACCCTTCCAAGTTCGACGCCTGAGCATATTTTTCACGGTAACTTGTTTTCAGGCTTTTTTCTTCTTCACCCGCTTTCGCAAGGTCCTGCTGCAGATCCGTGACAAGGAAGAAGTAGCCTAACGCAAGGATGAGAACGAAGACCCCCAGCGCCGTGATCACTTTAATGGGGGTAGGCCAAAGCCCGGCGCTATTAATATCCAAATCACTTAGGTCGATTTCGCTCAAATTGATGTTATTGAGCTTATCGATGGTATCTTTTAGTGCCATCAGTTGCCCTCCGCACCGGCGCTGGGCGCGCTGACTTTAACCGAGAGCGCAAACCGGCTCGCTTCAGGACCCGCCTGCGGGAAGGCATTAATACTGGTGACATTACCGCCCGTGAACCATAAGGATTGATCGAAAGCTCGAAGCTGATCCGAGATCCGGCTATTGTCTTCCGCAACACCAGTCACAGCGATGTCAGTACCTCGCAGCGTTAAGCGCTCGAAAAACACGTTACCGGACAACTGGCGCGCTAATTCATCAAACAATCGCACGCTAACCGGCCGATTGCCCTGAAGCTCCTGGATCACGCGCATGCGATCCAACAGCTCTTTGCGTTTTTTCTGCAAGACTCTGATTTCTGCAATCCGCGCATCCAGGCCTTCAATTTCCGAGGCAATCACCGCAACCCGAGCTTTCTGAGTATCAATTGCAGACTCGTAAACGCGCCATGCCCCCACCAGCAATAACACCGCAACCAGTCCAACGGCGGCTAAACCATTTAGGAATTCTCGCTGCAATCGATCGCGCCGCTTTTGGCGCCAAGGCAACAAATTAATTTTCAAATTCACCATGAATTCGTCCAAGACCGGGGATCACCCGGTCGTTTAACTCTGTTTCAATCAAAGCTTCGCATTGCTAAGCCGCAAGCAATCATCATTGATGGGGCATCTTTCATCAGCCTACCTGCATCCACACGATCACTAATCCTCATATTGTCAAACGGATTTGCGACACTACAGGGTGTGCCTAATCGCGTTTCGATCAGCGTGTCTAGACCGGCTAAATTCGCTGTTCCGCCCGCTAAAACGATTCGATCAACATCATTGTAGGTCGTGCCGGAGTAAAAAAACTGCAACGAGCGCATGATCTGTTGCAACAAAGCTTCTTTGAATGGGTTGAGGACTGTTTCTTCATAGTCATCCGGCAGTCCACCAAACTTCTTGGCTTTTCCGGCCTCGGCAGCGGTCAGGTCATACTTTCGCTGAATGTCATCGGTTAACTGTTTCCCACCAAAACTTTGTTCCCGGGTATACAGGACTTGACTGCCGGACACGACCGAAAGCGTGGTCATATCGGCACCAATATCCAGGATTGCCAAAACATCCGGCACCCCAAGGGCTGGGTCCAGGGTAAACAACTCTAAATCCAAGGCAATTGCCCGCTGCACGCAGTGCGCTTCGATGTCAATCACCTCAGGATTCAGCCCCGATAACTCCAGCGCCGCTTGTCGAGACTCAATATGCTCTTGCCGACACGCTGCAATCAAAACATCGACCATGTCTTCTGATCGAGCCGTTGCCGCCAAAACTTGGAAGTCTAAAGCAACCTCATCCAGTGGATACGGAATATATTGATCCGCATCCATGAGCAATTGTTCCTCGATTTGATTTTCTTTAAGGGATGCGGGCACCTCAATGGTTTTTGTGATGACCGCGGATCCGGCCACGGCAACCGCTGCCGTTTTTGATTTAAATTGAGTCGACGCTTGCAGGCGCTTAATCGCCTCGGCCACAGCCTCCACATCGACGATATTTTGTTCAACGACCGTGTTTTCAGGCAGTGGTTCGACGCCATAGCTCTCAACAACATAGCCGCCATCATCACGGCTGAGCTCAAGCAGCTTGATCGCTGACGCGCTGATATCGAGCCCCACTAACCCTGGCTTTCGACCGCCAAAAAGTTTCAACATTGTTTTTCCTGATCGACAAACACCCCAGCGGCATCCCTATGAACCGTAAACCCTCTGCCAGTATCACTCAAAAGGCCCGAATAAACTATACTCACTCGCGCTAGGCAGTCATAATTAAGCGGATTTTAGTGGCTTTAGACCGCTAATTGAACGATCACAAGAGCTTAGATCTCAAACTTTCATCATAGCAACGCCATGAAACGCCTTTTAATTTTTGTTAGCTTTGGTATCGGCATGACCCTCAGCGGACTGGGCATGGGTCTTTCTGCTGCCTACCTCTACCTGAATCCCCAAGTTCCTGATATTTCAACCTTCACCGAAGTGAACCTGAAAGCCCCCCTTAAAATTCTGAGTCGAGACCGCAAGCTGATACAGGAATATGGCGAGCGCCTGATCCCGATCACCTTTGAGCAAATCCCAAGGGACTTTATTAATGCCCTTTTGGACACCGAAGATAAACGGTTTTTTGAGCATAGCGGCATTGATCTCATAACGGTTGCGAATGCGACCTGGCAACTCCTGGCTAACGCTGGGGACATCAAAACCGGCGCATCGACAATTACCATGCAGGTGGTTAAAAATGTCTCAGGGGCGTCAGAAGTACGGTTTATTCGCAAATTTAAAGAAATGTTACTCGCCATCAAACTCGAGCAGGCACTGACCAAGCAACAGATTCTCACGCTCTACCTCAATATTGTTCCTTTTGGAAAACACGCTTACGGCATCCAAGCGGCAGCCCAAACTTATTATGGCAAACCGGTGTCAGGGCTTTCGCTTGCGCAAATGGCGATGCTCGCGGGTATTCCAAAAGCACCGGAGGCGGGCAATCCTATTAATGGCCCCAAACGGGCGCTCGCGCGTCGCAACCTTATTTTAGACCGTATGTTCGAGCAAGGATCGATCACACAGACGCAGTTACAAAAAGCCCAAAGCGAACCGATCACGGCAAAAGTCTTTGAGCGTCAGATTGAGCTCCCCGCTTTGTATGCCGCCGAACTCATTCGAAGTGAAATTATCGAAACCTTTGGTCGCAAGGCGTACACCCTTGGCCTGGAAGTGACAGCAACCATTGATAGCCAGATGCAACATGCCGCGGAGAACGCGCTCATTAAAAAGCTGAACGAATATGATCGTCGACATGGCTACCGCGGCCCAGAAGCTGCGGCCCTTGCCGGCACCAGAACATTTTTGGCCAACAACAAGACAAGCTACCCCCCCTACTGGCTTAAAACCTTAAAAGACACCCCCATTATTGGCGATCAACACCCCGCTATTGTTACGGACATCGGTGATCGAGAAATCACGGTGCTCACCCAGTCTGGCGAGGCTATTCGCATCGACTGGGAGCAGCTTCGCTGGGCGCGCCCTTACCTTAATGTCAACCAACGCGGACCCCAACCCAAATCCCCGAGCAGTTTTCTCAGCCTGGGCGACCTGATTCGAATCGAATTGAGAGACGGGACGACTTGGCGGCTCGGCCAAGTCCCCTCAATCCAAGGGGCTTTTGTCGCAGTCGACCCGGTCGATGGTGGTATCAAAGCCCTCGTCGGCGGCTATGATTTCAATTTAAACCAATTCAATCACGCCACTCAGGCAAAGCGGCAACCCGGCTCTAACTTCAAGCCTTTTTTCTATGCCGGCGCCATGGAAGGCGGGGTAACCGCCGCCTCAATTTATAATGATGCCCCCGTCGTACTCCCAGGCGGCGAGCTTGAAGAACAATATCGCCCAAAGAATTCCGGCAGCCAGTTTCGAGGCAACATTCGCATGCGAGAGGCGCTTTACCGCAGTATCAATCTCGTGTCGCTCCGGGTCCTGCTGGATTATGGTCCCGATAACGCCATTGACTATGTCAAACGGTTTGGCTTCAACACTGACGGCTTCCCGCGCAACGTCCAACTTGCTTTTGGGGGCGGAACCATCGCCTTGACGCCGCTCGAGGTTGCCGCTGGCTATGCTATGTTCGCAAATGGCGGCAAAAAAGTATCAAGCTATTTGATTGCGTCCATCAGCTCAATTAATACCGACGATCATCCGGCACTAAACCCCCAAACCTGTACAACAGACTGCGCGCCAGATGCGCCCGAACAGGTCATGGATCCCAGAATCGCGTTTATCATGAACAGTATTCTCAAAGACACGATCCAAAAGGGCACCGGTCGAAAAGCCTTCAAAGCGCTCGACCGTGAAGATTTGATGGGTAAAACCGGCACGACCAATGACGCCGATCTTTGGTTCTCGGGTTACAACGCAGACATTGCCGCAACCGCTTGGGCGGGCTTTTCGAGTAACGCGCCGGTTGGCAATCGAGAATGGGGGTCAACAACGCCCATCGAAACCTGGATTGAATTTGCCAAAGAAGCGCTGCCAGCCGCCACAACCGACGCCATTACAGTTCCTGACGGAATTGTTTCCATTAAAATTGATCCAGAGACCGGCAAGCGGGTTGGACCCGCTGACCCGAATGGCATTTTTGAGTATTTTCGAGTGGAGTTCGCGCCGGAGCCCGTTGACAGTGCCGACTCAACTGACCAGGCGACGCAGTATCAGGATATATTCTAGAGGCTGCGAGCCGTCTCGCGAAGACTGCCGACCATCCAAGACCAAAAGTGTCTTTTCAAAGACGATTCATTCGCGGCAAACCTGTCACCACAACTCTTTGCCAAGACGCGAACGCGCCTCAGGCAGGATTAGGTGCAACTGTGACAAGCGGTGAGTCTGCAGTACGCCTTTACAGCGGACTGTGAGCGGAAAAGCCCAGCGCGCTTTAGCTGCTGCTGCCGCCTCGACGGAACCGCTTATTAAAGCGAT
>JGI20152J14361_10001850_pt1 | contig 13355 bp, 16 predicted proteins | sample COG_02_FD_14361 | JGI IMG/M metagenome (IMG submission 14361)
CCTTTCTAACCTATGCTGTGGATCGGCAGTAGTCAAACGGTAACGATTGAGGGGGCGCCCCGTGTTTTGAGTGACCGGCCGTCTGATCGGGTGCACGGGTGCCGAAAACTTAAGGTATGTGACGAGTGCGCCTTAGACCGGTAGCAGGCGGTCGGCAGAATACAATTGAGATCTTCACAACTGTTACTTGCGTTCTTAGGCACGCGCCACCGGATCCAAACTTACGAATAGGCTCACAGCCAGTTTTATATTATGTTTAGGTCTGCTGTGGCTGAGATCTCGGTCATGCGCTTACGGTGTTGGCGTTGACCATAATGTCACCGCCAGAGTGGTATCTAAATAACAAGCGTTCAATTGATTAAAAGGAATACACAATGGAAATTGCCGGAAGTAGTGGTTTGTTTGTTGGTGGCGCCTCGGGGATGTGTCGTGCAACGGCTACGAAGTTTGCAGAGCGGGGTGGTAACGTCGCTATTTTGGACTTGGAGCAAAGCGAGGGCGCAAGCGTCGCTGAGTCCTTGGGCGGTAAATTCTACCCCTGCAATGTGATGGATTACGACGGCATGGAAGCAGTGATGGCGTCCGCTATTGGGGATTTAGGCAGCTTGCATTTCATGGTCAATACCGCTGGCGGCGGTGTTGCACAAAGAACGATCAAGAAGGATGGTACGCGCCACGCGTTGTCTGACTTCCGGCGCATCATCGACCTGAACTTGATTGCGTCCTTCAACATTAACTCGATTGCCGCCCAACATATGGCAACGAACGAACCCAATGCCGATGGTGAACGTGGGGTCATGATCAATACGGCATCGATTGCGGCCTTTGAAGGCCAAATCGGGCAGGTGGCCTATACGGCCGCAAAAGGCGGCATTGCAGCCATGACACTGACGATGGCGCGAGATCTTGGGACCCACGGCATTCGGTGCATGACGATTGCGCCGAGTTTATTCGATACAGGCTTAACGGCCGGCATTCCCGATGAAGGCGCGCTGCAATTAACCAAAGATGCAGCCTTTCCAAAGCGGATGGGGCGGCCTCAAGAATTTGCGGTGATGGCGATTGCGATCTTTGAGTCGGCGATGATGAATGGCTCGACCTTACGCGTTGATGGCGGTCAGCGGTTTGCGCCGCGTTAGCCTAAAGCGCACTTGCAGAACGAAGAAAGGGCCCAACGCGTTGGGCCCTTTTGGTTTGAAGCCCGGTCTTAGGACATCGGCGCGAAAGCAGGCAGCGTGATCGCGCCTATGGCGCTAATTTCCAGCGAGCGGTGAGATGTGGGTGTGCGCAATCAGGTCGGTCACTGCAATCGTTCTGCTTTAGATTTCGTAAATAAGCCAACCTTGTTCAGGAAGCAATAGGGGGATGACCTGGGCCGGCCATTTCGATGCGGCCGTAGATCGGGCATACTCTGTACCGCGCCCCTTAGTCGATCAGGATTAAGCCGTTTAGGGGGCTTTGATTCCTGCTTGAATGAGGTGTGTGGTTGAAAAAGTTTAAATTTTGTCCGATGTGCGCCGCGCCCTTAGTCGAGCGCCGAAAGGATCGTATTGAGTGTTCTGCGTCCTGCGGGTTTGTAAACTACGACAATCCAACACCGGTCGCAGCGGTTGTGGTCGAGTTCGAGGACAAAATTGTGCTGGCGCACAATCGGTCTTGGTCGGGCGCGTTTAACGGCTTGATCACAGGCTTTGTGGATCATGGGGAAGGCGCGGCCGAATGCGCGGTCCGCGAAGTCAAGGAAGAGCTTGATCTGGATGCCGCGCCGCCAACCCTCATCGGCGTGTATCCCTTCGAGCGTATGAATCAAATCATTGTTGGCTACCATGTGCAGGCAACCGGCGTCATCACCTTAAACGAAGAGCTCGACAGCTATATTTTGGTCCCGCCAGAGGCGTGCCTCGTGTGGCCGGCGGGTACGGGCCTTGCGCTGCGGGATTGGCTTCGGGGCAGGGGTCATGAGCCCGAGATGATTAAGCTGGCTTAGCGGCGCAGCGCAAGGCGCTACCAGCCGTGTCGCTATGAGTCGTCTAAAAGCCTGCTGGGCGTCAGTGGTTGTTTTCTCCCAGGTCCCACGCCAGAGACAATAATCCGCCGGCTCAGTAAACCCGAGCCGCCGGAGTCCTAGCTTGTTATTGCGCGCTGTGGATGCTCATGCTGATTTGATCCAAATCAGCGCCACACGCCGCTAAAGCTTTGGCTTGCATCGCGACCCAGGCCTCATCACTTTCTTGCCAGGCAAAGGCTTGTTCCATTGCGGCCATTGATTGGTGGACATCAACGGCACCGACCAGCGCGTCACTGAGTTTCGTGGCGACCGAGGTGTAAGCAATCGGCGATGTATCGGCTTCATGTTGGATCACGTCTTTTAGCAGCGCGATGCCTTGATCAGGGTTGGCGCAAGGCACCTCGTAGACCACGATTACTTGGCCGGAGGATGCGGCCGGCTTCATCGTTTCAGAGGCCTTGTGATGTCCAGCCAATGCGGTGCTGGCTGCCAATAAGCCCGTTACTAAACCAATCGTTCGATAGTTCATACGTTTAAGTTCCCAATGTTTTGTTAGCGTGCTTAGGATGTTATCCCAACCGTGATCCGGTCGCTATAACTGGCGAGCGGGCTTAACCTCAGCGGCTGATGAACGTTCTGGTGTCGGCGCGCCGGGACGTCCTTGATAACCCCTCCTCTGCGCACAGCCTTTGGTGCTGCAAGCGGCTGCAAGGTCAGTCATTAGAGGGTATCAGGCAGAATGCGATCAACTGCGTAGCGCAAGACTTCGGCGGCTTTAGGCGCCGGCAAGGCCTGGTCAATTCGAAGGCTCATCCAAAACTCAATACTGAGTGTTGCGTCCAGAGCCTCAAATAAAAGTGGGTCTGAAGACAGCGGTGTCGGCAGAATGGCGGTTAAACGCTTTCGTCTGCGCAGCACGCCCCTATCGATGCTGGCGCCGGGTATGGCGCGCCAATGCCGTTGAATGCTGGGCGAGATATGCAGTGGGAGTAGGAACTCGTAAGTGCGCGTTCGGCGCTGGATCACTAGATTGAGCAGTGCTCGCCAGTGCTGTCGAGGAGCGACCGTGCTTGGAAAGGGTTCGTCCATGACCGCCTGGGCTTGGGTTTGCGCATCGATCATAACGGTACGGAGCAGGGTGCCCATGTCCGGAAAATGTCGGAATAAGGTTCTGGTCGTAATGCCGACTTGTTCGGCAATGTCTTTCGCTGTCGGCTCGCCCTGACCGGCAATGATTAGACTGCGGGCCGTCGTCAAGATTTGGCGCCGGGTGTCTTGCGTCCGGTTGCGCCGGCCGTCCACCCTGCCGTCCAGCGCAGCCGGCAGTCGGCTAGACGGCATGACGAGGAAGGACCTGGCAACGGCGCATATAACGCCGACTATTTTGATCAAAGCCATCACGGCGATGCATCACGCAGCGGTTGTCCCAGATAATCAGGTCAAAGGGTTGCCACTGCTGGGTCCAGGTGATTTCTTTGATTGCCACGTAGGTCCAGAGCGCATCGAGTAGGTCGTCGCTCTCCTCGACGGTCATTCCAGGGATATAGGCCCACTCCCGCCGACCCAGATACAGTGCCGGTTTGCCGGTTTCGTTGTGGGTTTTGATCATGGGATGGATCGCGCCCGGCGCATCTCTTGGGTCGTCAAACGCCTCGAATCCGGGCCTTAGCTTGCCCACGCTGGTGTGCGCCGCATTGTGTTTGACAGAAAGGGACTCGATCCGCTGCCTCAGCGCGGCGGGTAAGGCCGCAAGCGCGGCCCTTTGATCGGCAAAATGGGTGTCACCCCCCTGGTCTGGAATCTCGATGCCCAAGAGCAAGCTCGCTGGCGGCGGCGTTTCGCTGTAGGTCATATCAGAGTGCCAAGTGGCTTCATCATTACCCAGTCCGCCAATGGGTTTACCATCGACTTTAATATTCGAAAGGGTGGTTACAAAACGGTTTTTAATTTTCGCTTTTTCCGCTTCGGGCATCCGGCCGAAGGGCGCCTCTTCCAATGGGCCAAAGCGTTGGCTGAAAGCTTGCAGCTGCTCGTCATCTAAGTCTTGATTGCGAATACGCAGCACCCCGTACTGCAGCCAGGCCGCATAGAGCCGCTCAAACTCAGAATCGGTGATGCGATCTAACTGAATCTCTTGGATTTCAGCGACAAAATTGGGGGTAAGGGGAATGACTTTCATCGCTTAATCTTCCTTAGATGGGAGGCTCTTGATTTCGATTTCGTCACCGGTTGCGCCGCCAATGGCCTGTCTTGAGGCGATCAGGCGCGCCATGATGGCGAGTTTTGGGATGGCGCTAAAACGGTCATAGAACCGTTTTAGGCCGGCGCCGAGCTGTGTTTGCTGCCATAAAATCTGCTCGACCTTCTGAGCGGAATAGTCCCCGGGTTGGGCGGTTAGGGCCTCGAGGTAAAACGTCTTGGCATCTTCGATGGCGAGTTTGAAGCCCTTCAAATCATCAGTGGGTAGCGTGTCCCGATCGAGTAGGCCGCCAAGGCGGTTCATGATTTCGGTCAGGGTACTGGATGAGGCGCCGACTAAGGAGCGGCCTTTGCGGCGGCGCTTGCCCAGTTCATACCAAGGCTGTAGTTGGATGTGTTCGGCATTCAGTCGTGCAGTCCAGGTCTCGGCGTTTGAATTTGGATTGGCGAATGAAACGGGGCAGGCTGGGGCGTCTTCAACCGGGGTGCTGGGTGCTTCTTCTGCAAAATCCTCTAATACCGGGCCAGCTGGCGCCGCGAGCAAGGATAAGGCCGCATCAATGACGCGATGTTGAAACGCTGTGTCGTTGGGTTTGCCCAGTGGTCGGCCCAATGCAAAGGGCACCCAAAGCGAGCGGGGGGGTTGCATGCTCTCGGCATTTTCCCGCACAAGGCTAATGCCCGTGGTCAGGATGCCGGCGGCTTCCAAATAATAGCTGAGCGCGCACACGGCGCGGGTGCAGTTGGGTCAAACCGGGGTTAAGAATACCGCGTCGACCAAGTCTTGTTTCAACAGGCCTGCGACCTGGGCGGCGCTGCGCGCATAGACTTCGGGCATGAGGCCCGCGCCCATAAAACTGTAATGAAACTCGGCTAACGAGCCAATGGTGTTGTCGGCCACCAATTCTTGAAAGCGGTCGATGGGAAACACCAGGTTCACATCCTCGCTGAAGCCGCTGCGATCAAAATTGGCTGAGCTATGACTCATGATGAGCTCATCTGCGTTACGGTCGATGGCGATCGGACGAAACGTTGGATCGGCAAAATGAAGGTTGGCTCGCCGCGAAAGTGCAGCCCGGCGGTGGTAATAAGGGCAAACCGCATGGCGCTGAGGGCTTTGGTGGGGGTATGCCACGGCAGCGGGCCCAGCGGCGGCAGATTCTTGGCCAGCAAGTGCTCGCGTTCGTATTCGGGAAGATCGGCTAGGCGCACCATGGGCGGATTTCGCTTGAAAGTAATGTCACTAATAGTGACATTATAACTGCGCTTGTCAATAGCGGTTGCGGGTTTAATTGCGCGCGCGAGGGTGGCGGGGCGGCATTTTCGATCGGTGTCCCTTGGGCTTGCGGCTCAGAACCGGACTCGATACTCTGCAGGGATCACGCTTTTGGGCAAAACGCCATGTGCACGTCTCATGATGTTGAAAATAATACCGACAGCCCTGACCCGCGCGCCGGTTATCAGCGCGACGCCGATTGGCCACAGTATCCGCCGGGCATGCAGTTTGAAATGGGCTCGGGTGTTGCCGTGGATGCAGCCGGCGTAATTTATTTGTTTACCCGCGACATCGAGCACTGGGCCAGTCATCCGCTCGCGCTCAAAGACAAAATGGGTAAAAGCAGCATCTCGATGTTTAATCGAGCGGGAGATTATCTTGGCAAGTGGGGTCCCTCGGATGAACGCGGCTTTGCCCTCGGTGGACACACTTTGTACATCGAACGAGACGGCATGTTTTGGATCACCGACCGGGATGGCCATGTCGTTAAAAAGTACCATCCAAACGGTGAGTTGCTGCTGACCCTCGGCACCTTTGCAGCGTGGGGGGATGACGAGACCCATTTTAACGGCCCAACGGCGGTCGCCGTGCAAGAAAATGGCAATATCGTCGTGGCAGACGGCTATTGGAATTCGCGATTAGTGTGGTTTACGCCGAAGGGGGAATTTATCAAGTCGGTGGGAACCTGGGGCCGTGGGCCGGGCGAGTTCAATACACCACATGCGTTAACGATCGACTCTAAAGGCCGTATTTTGGTAGCCGATCTGTGCGGCGGTAATTTCCATGATTACATGACCGTGCCCGGGCAGATTCTGCCCCATCGCTCGGTGGTGGCGCCGGGCTGTCAGCATCGTATTCAACGGTTTTCAGCTGACGGGGCCTATCTTGATGAGTGGACCCACATCACACCGCTGAGTCTGGCCAGCTACAACGGGCAAATTTACGCCAGCGATAAGATGAGTAACCTTGCGATTTTGGATGAAGACACCGGTGCGGTGATCAAGCGAGTCGAAAATATTGCGATATACATTCACCAATTGGCCATCGATGCCCATGGCGACCTCTACACCGCGTCCGTCTATCCGGAGCACGCCGGGGAACTGCGGGGCCCAAAGGGACCGTCGCACCGGCGTTGGACCCAATCAAAATTGAATTAACTGTTGGAGTGAGACCATGATTATAGTTGTTGCCGCGCTGAGCTTTGAAAGCCAAGCCGACCGAGACCATGCCGTTGAGATTACCCGCGAGGTGCAGCTCGCGACTCGCGAGCAGGAGCCGGGTTGCCATGCCTATTGTTTTGCGGCAGACCCCGCCGTGCCCACGCGCATTCAGGTGTATGAACTTTGGGAAGACAGCGATGCCCTGGCCGCACATTTTGAGCACCCCACCTATCAGCAGATGGTAACGCTGCTGCATAGCGCCAAGATTGTTGAAAGTGTTAACCAGGCTTACCTGACCGAGCGCAGCGAGTCGGTTTATGGGCCCAATGGCGAAAAGAAAAAAGCCTTCTTTGCAAATTAACGGGATGTTTCGTGATGGATGATATTGTTTATACCCACGCCACGGTGTTTTCAGCGGTGGATGAGTCGGTGGTCACCGATGGCGCGGTTTGGGTGCGCGATGGTCTGGTTGCCTATGCGGGGCCGATGCAGGCAATGCCTGAGGTACCCAAAGAAATTCAGCAGGTGGATGCCAGCGGACAATTCATTATGCCGGGCATGACCGAGACCCACGCCCATTTGTCCTTTGCGGATGCCAGTCCCTTTGCCATTGGCGACACATCGGTTGAGGATGCAACCATTACTGCTGTTGGCAATGCCGCGAAGATGCTGGCTGCGGGATTTACCGCGGCGGTTAGCTTCGGCTCAACCTACAAGATCGACGTCGCGCTGCGCGGGGCAATTGAAGCGGGCCAGATTATGGGGCCCCGCTTGTTGGCGGCCGGTCGAGACCTTGGGGCAACCGCCAGCAACGTTGATTCCAAAGGCGGCTTAAGCCATATCGCCGATGGTCCTTGGGCCCTGCGCCAAGCGGTACGAGAACAACGACGGGATCGGGTCGATATCGTTAAGATTTTTATCGATGGCGAAGCGATTAATCCAACCAATCCACCAGGGGAGCTCTCGTTTTGTGACGAAGAGGTAGCAGCCGTGGTGAGCGAGGCCCATCGCCGCAAGATGCGGGTGGCCTGTCACGCGCGTTCGGCAGCCGCGGTTAAACAAGCGGTCCGGGCCGGCGTTGATTTTATTGGTCACGCCAATTACCTTGATCAAGAAGCGGTGGACCTTTTGGCCGCGGCCAAGGATCCTATTTTTGTCGGCCCAGCCATTGCTTGGGAAGTGCAGTATCTCGCCCAATGCGAATCCCTAGGCGTGAGCAAGGCAACCGTTCGAGCCCAAGGCTATGAACGGGAGATTGCCGCAACGGTTGTAACGGTTGAAAAGCTGCGGGCCGCGGGGATCAAAATGGTGGTCGGCGGTGACTACGGCATTAGCATTGCGCCCCATGGCACCTATGCCAAGGACCTTGAATACTTTGTTGAATTGTTCGGCATGCGGCCTGCGGAAGCGCTGCTGTGCGCGACGAAAAACGGCGGTGAGGCTTATGATCCGAAGGGACGCCTCGGCACCTTGAGCACGGGTTCTGTGGCGGATCTGGTTTTGGTGGATGGTGACCCATTGCGGGATATCACCGTGTTGCAAGATCACAGCAAGCTCACGGTACTGAAGAGCCCGGTTTCTGTTGTGTCAAATTTTGGCAATACGGGGTTAGTCTATTAAATCATGACGGTCTTTGGTTCTGCGCAAGTGGTCGCCAGCGCCATGGGGCCGCGTCAAGCGGGCAACTTATGAAGCAGAAATGGGTTTTAGGTTTGGTCTTGGCCCTATGCTTGGGCGGCCTAGCGATGAAATGGCGGACTGCCCACGTCAATGCGGCGGTGGCCGAAACCTTACGACTTGAGCCGCAAAGCGCGCGCGCCGCCCGCACGATGCTGATTACCCTTGTTGATGGCCGCGAATTCCCAGTGAACTATTTGCGCGACGGCGAGCTTGTGTTTATGGGCATCGATGGCCTTTGGTGGCGCGCATTTCAAGACCCAGGGCAACCCGTGACAATGTTCATCCAAGGTGAAACCTTCCAAGGCCATGCGCGCGTCGTGTTAAACGACCCAGTCCTCGTCGAAAACGTGTTTGCCAGGCTCAGGCCAACCGTGCCCGAGTGGCTGCCGGACGCGCTCAATGGCAAGTTGGTCACCATTACGTTGAAGTAACCGACAGCGGGTTATGTAATCTGGTCAAAAGGCTGCTGCAGACGCGGCGCCATCTGCAAATAATGTCAAGCGGGATCCCAATGCCGCGCCCCAGTCTAAAACGAGACAGTAAGCCGACGTCCGAACGCCGAACCACAAATCAAATCCGACCCGGTCAATCACAATGCTCGCCGCGTCTCATCGCGTCTGCTCGAGGTGACGTTTTGGNTTGATCCGGNAGNATGGATCAAANATTGGCGGCGCGATCAGGCTCAAGTTAACACCCTCAAAACCCTGCACAGAGCTTCATATTGGTGCCTAGACAATACGAATCGTCTCGCCTAATATTTTGATGATTAAGACAACAAGGCACAGGTATGAAGCTAAAGGTGAATGGGGTTGAGCGGCCGGTTGCGGCAGCGTGGCAAAATGAAAGTTTGCTGTCCGTATTGCGCGAGCAGTTGGGTTTAACCGGTGCCCGTTTGAGTTGCGGCATTGGCCAATGCGGCGCCTGTGTGGTGCACGTTAATGGCCAGCCCGTTGCCAGTTGTGTCTTACCGGTAAGTGAAGCCGCTGGCACTGAAATTTTGACGATTGAGGGACTCGCCCGTGAAGATGCCAGCTTGCATCCATTGCAGCAGGCTTGGCTTGACGCTGCCGTCCCGCAGTGCGGTTACTGTCAGTCTGGGCAGATTATGCAGGCGCTTGCCCTGTTACAAAGGATCCCGGACCCGGATGACGCGCAGATAACCCAGGCCATGAACGGCAACCTGTGCCGCTGTGGCACCTACGATCGGATCAGAACATCCATTAAAAATGCCGCCCTTGTCATGCGGGAGACGCGCTAATGGCTCAGATTACGCGGCGCAAGTTTTTGATTGCCAGTGGTTGGGTGGCTGGCGGCGTGACCGCCCTGGTGGCATTGCGTCATCGTGCTGTCGCCGTGGCGCCAACGATTATTTTCCCCGACGGCGAATCAGGCGCAACCTGGGTACAAATCCGCCCGGATGGCGTCTGTCAAATGTTTTTTCCCAGAATTGATATGGGCCAGAACGCCAACACCGGTTTGGCCCAAATTGTCGCTGAGGAATTAAATCTCAGCATCGAGGATATTCAGGGTGTGCAACCCAACACCAGCCAAGTGCCACCGCTGGCTGTGACCGCCGGGAGCATGTCGCTCACAGCCTTTTCGCGACCAATGGCCATTGCCGCCGCGACCCTGCGAGAGCAGCTACGGGGGCTTGCAGCGGTTCACCTTGGGGCACCCCTGTCGAGCATCTTAGATGCCGCTGGCGGTTTTCGTACGGCCGAGGGTCAAAGTCTGAGTTATGCCGCGTTGGTGAATGAGACCAGTTTGGTGATCGAGTTTGATGACACGAAATCGGCGCCGGCGTTGTATACCTTTGATTCAAATCGAATCAAACAGCAGGTCGGACACTCGAAAACGCCCTTGGGCACTCGAGGGCTTGTGACCGGCGAGCCGGTTTATGCAGCCGATGTGCCTGTTGCGGGCGTGCTCTTCGGTCGCGCAATCCAGCCGCCGGTCAGAACTGCCCGCATGGCCTCGATCGATACAACGGGTGTTGCGGCGGTTGCCGGGTTGGTGGCCCTTGTGCAAACGGATGATTTTGTGGGGGTTGTTTGCAAAACTCCGAGTGCGGTGGATGCTGCAATGGCGGAAATTGAAGTGACCTGGGATCTAGAACAACCGATCAACCAGGCAGAAATCGATCGGTTGGTTGATGTCGATGCGGAAATGGCGGTCGGGGACTTAGAGCAGGTACTGTTGGACCAGTCGCATCGCAAAACCGTCGATTGGGCCATAGATTTGCGCTTCGATGTGCAGGTGCAAACCCACGCAGCCCAAGAGCCTCGAGCAGCGATTGCGTACTTTAAGGATGCTGGCGAGGGGGGGCATCAACTCCAAATTTGGACGGGCACGCAAGACCCCTGGGCCATTAAGCGATTTGCCGCAATGGACACCAGCCTTTCCGAAGAGGACATCATTGTGTACCCAATGCGCTTGGGCGGCGGCTTTGGTGGTCGTGAGCACTACGAGGTGGAACGCGATGCAGTTAGATTGGCGCGGACGGTCCAGCGACCGGTAAAAGTGCAGTGGACACGCCAAGATGAATTTACGGCAAGCCGAAACCGGCCGGCCTCGGCGCACCGATTGCGGATAAACTGTGATGAAGCGGGCAATCTGTCCGATTGGTGGCATGGCTATGTCACCGGGCACGTTATCTTAGCGCGGGACCGATTACCGGGCTGGCTGCTGCCGGTTGCGCGCCTGGGCGAAGATATGGGCGTTGTAAAAGGGGCCTTATCACCCTATGAGGCGCCGCATCAACGGGTTGAGTTTAAAGACGTTGATCTGCCGATCGATCTCGGGGTTTGGCGCTCGTTGAATGCCGCGCCCGCGATTTTTGCCATCGAATCTGCAATGGATGAACTGGCCATACAGCAAGGCTTAGAGCCCGTTGACTTTAAGCTTGCTCAGATGGGGGATCAACATCCGCGCTTACAGCATTGTCTGGCTCGCGTGCGCGCACTGAGCCTGAACGCAACGCTTCCTGAGGGATCCGGTTATGGACGAGGCTTTGCTTGCGGTATCTATGATAATCGTTGTTTTGTTGCCATTAGCGCCGATGTGCAGGTAGATACGGCAACCCAAGCGATTAGGGTACATCGTCTTTGCTGCGTGCAAGATGTGGGGATGCCGATCAACCCAGGACAGTTGCGTGCCCAAATAGAAAGTAATTTAACATGGAGCCTGGGCATGGCGTTGTTTGAGCGTCTAGAGGTTGGTGACAATCGGATTAAAAGCACAAACTTTGATAACTACCGGATTCCTCGCATGGCCGATATGCCAAGCGTTGATATTGAAATTGTCGATCAGCCGTCCATCCCGCCGGCGGGCGCCGGTGAGGTGGCCTTGATCGCAGGTCCACCGGCGATTGCAAATGCGATTCGCAATGCGACGGGTTTTCGGGCCCTAAAATTACCGATTTCGGCAGCCGATATAACCGCAGGACTCCGCGGCGATCGGCAGGTGCCTGTAAATTAAACAAAATCTTGATCAAGTCTTAAACAAAAGAGGTGCGCGATGCTGGCAAAGCAGCTTGGAAAACGGATGCAACACAGAATTTGTTCATTCCTATTGTTCTCCATCGTGATGTTGCCGCTGCACGCGGCGGCGTCACCCATCTATCATACGGTGGTTTTTTGGTTGAAGCCGGATGTGTCGGCGAGTCAGGCCGATGAGATTATCCGCTCAATCAAGAGCATGGCCGCGCTGCCGATGGTGCAGGCGGTGCTGGTCGGCACGCCGGTAATGAGTGATCGCGCCATCGTCGATGACAGTTTTAGTATCGCCTTTACGATGATTTTTGAAGACGCCGCAGCGCTCCACGCCTATGGTGCAGACCCTTACCACAAGAAGATCTCGAGCGAGGTCACAATGCCCTATGTTGCGCGCGGTGTGATCTATGATTACCAAGATCAAGAGTGATTGGGGGGCTGTCAAGCGTTTAACGGNTCGGTATCTTGCGATTCACGGACTCGTAGCTTTGATCTTTTATGAGGCGGGGAACGCAAGACTGATTTGAAACAAGGCGCCGGGCCAAGGCAGGCAGCGACTTGCGGCGATGAGTAGAGATGCTCAGAGCTGCCCAGAGATGCCCAGAGAGGCAGGGGAGTGGGTCGGGACATGAAAAAGTGTGCAGTGATGGAAAAAGGCCAGGGCAGATGATCAACCAAACAGATGGAAAAGCTTCGCTTGCGTCCAAAGCCGAAGGTAAGCGCCGCAATGCGCAGTCGCACAAAGCTATCCTTGACGCAACGATCAAGTTGCTGGGCTCATCGGGTTATGTCGACTTTTCGATAGAAAAAGTTGCAAGCCAAGCGAAGGTGGGTAAGCAGACGATTTATCGTTGGTGGCCGTCGCGAGCAGATTTGGTGCTCGAAGTTTGGCGGGATCGATTGTTACCGCCCCTTGCGCCCTATGATGGCAATATGCCGTTGCGCGACTACCTCGCATCGTCGTTGCTGGCCTTCGGCGAGCAGATCAGCCGCACAGACTGTCGACAAGCGGCTATTTGCATTTTAGCGGAGGCCCATCGAGATCCTCAGTTGTATCAGCGGATGGCGGAGGCGGTCTATGCACCACGCATTAAATTGATCGTAGACGCGTTCCAGCAAGCACGGGTAACGCAGGTGTTTCCGGCAGATTTTGAGATTGACCTTGCGATCGACGCCCTCTATGGCGCGGTGTGGTACAAGGTGCTGATCCGTTTTGAAACGGTCGATCAGGCTTATATCCAAAGTTTAGTTGCGCAGACGCTGGGCCGGGATGACCACCGAAAGGCGGTGAAGCTCGGTAGATTGCGCGTCTAAACCGGGCTGTATCGTGCTGAATTCTGCTGTGGCAGGGTCTGCTACGGAGTCGCATCGTATGCTGGATGTTGGGCGCGCCGTCTGGTGCAAACAGGCGGATTTAAAGGATCCTGGCCGCCTGCGCGACACTTAAAGCATTGTTGATTAGCCCGATGATCGAGCGCCTTGTCGTTACGGCTTGCTCAGCGCAACTCGCCCACAGCCCGATGCCCCATCATCATCGCTTC
>JGI20152J14361_10001866_pt1 | contig 13241 bp, 12 predicted proteins | sample COG_02_FD_14361 | JGI IMG/M metagenome (IMG submission 14361)
CCTTTCGGAGTTGGCGAAGAAGTATGGCGTACATGCCAATCAGATCAGTACTTGGAAGCGTGCTGCGCTTGATAACATGTCGTCCGCGTTTGAGCGACGAGGTCGCGCGCCAGACACACCGAGCGCTGCCGATATCGAGAAGCTGCATTCGAAGATTGGCCAGCTGGTGGTGGAGCGGGATTTTTTGGCCGATGCCTCGCACTAGTTGCTCGGGACGCGAGGCAAAAAATGGTGAGTAAGGATCACAAGCTGAGCGTGCGTCGTCAATGCGCGCTGCTCACATTGTCCCGTTCGAACCTGTATTATCAGCCGAAGGGCGAGAGTGCAGAGAACCTGCGGTTCATGGAGATCATCGATAAGCAGTTCCTGGAGACGCCGTGGTACGGGTCAAGACAGATGGCCCGATACATGAAGCGGAACGATCACAAATGCGGTCGTCATCGTGTCCGGCGATTGATGCGCCTCATGCGGTTGGTGCCGATCTATCAGGAACCCAACACCAGCAAGAAGCACCCGCAGCATAAGATCTGGCCCTATCTGCTGAGGAATGTGGTGATCGACCGGCCGAACCAGGTCTGGTGCGCGGATATCACTTATATCCCGATGCGGCGTGGCTTCTTGTATCTCGTGGCAATCATGGACTGGTACAGTCGCAAGATCTTGGCGTGGCGGCTGTCCAACAGCATGGACGCGGAGTTCTGCGTTGAGGCCTTGAAAGATGCGCTGGCAAAACACGGCACGCCAGAGATATTCAACACCGATCAGGGTAGCCAGTTTACCAGTGGCGTCTGGATCGACGTGCTGGCGGACGCGAAGGTCAAAATCAGCATGGATGGCAAGGGGCGCTGGATCGACCACCGCATGATCGAGCGTCTTTGGCGATCTCTGAAGTACGAATGCGTCTACCTTCACGCTTTTGAAAGAGGTTCAGAGGCAAAGGCTGGTATCCGCAAATGGCTGGAATACTACAATGCCGAGCGACCACACTCGACACACGGCATCTTGACCCCCGATGAGGCCTACGCCAGAAAAACAGAACCCATGAGATTAGCAGCCTGACATGAAACCCTGATCCACCTTAGCTAGGCTGCAAAGTGGTCGAAAAACTAGGACCACCTCTAAGAGTAGCGCAAGATCAAACGCCGTCAGTGAAACAGATTAGAGCTCTTTAAGGCTGATAACGCGCGTTTGAAACGGACTGTATCTGATCTTATACTCGAAAAATAATAGTACTAAGGCTTCAGGGAAATAGGGATAATATGGCATCACTATTAACAGAGTACCTGTGTGCTAATCTTAGAGTGTTAAATGACAAGTGTAGTTATTATTCTGGGTTACAAGTAGTCATGGCAGCCTCACGCAAATTTTATCTAGCGAGATAAAAGCTTTGGAACCAAATTAAGAATGTTGTTGAAGTCAAGAGTAACAAAGGTTTAACGTCAGCTCAATATCATAGTCAAGTTTCGACCGGCGGAGAATGAAATATTGCAGAACAAGCCATTAGTAATCTCTATTTGTATCCCGACTTACAATAGGGCTAAATGTCTTCAAATTTTACTAAACGATATTTATAATGAGTTTTCAAATTTTCCTTTCAGTTATGAGCTGATTATTTCAAATAACGCTTCAAGTGATGACACCGACGCAGTGGTTGAGTCGTGGTCAAAAAAACTCCCTATTTTATATATAAAACAAGCAAATAACATAGGCTCTGCAAGAAGTTTAGAAGATGCATTCGCAAACGCATCAGGCATATTTTCAATGTATCTTGCTGATGATGATTTTTTAGATTGCGATGGCTTAGCTGATGCAATTTTAATGTTAATACGCAATCCAGAAGCAGCAGTCCTTTATGCGCCATGGAAGCTTATTAGATTGCAAAATAAAGCGTCTAACCAACAATTTTATGAAGTTCCTACGGACTTGGTATTCGATCAAGGAGATTACAAAAATCTATTGAGCACAATCCTAAATCATCATATTTTTTTAGAGATCAGTATTTTCCGGAATAGCTATTACCAGGAACTCCGAAGGGGATATAGCGAAATTGCGTACTGGTCTTTTACTATACCCGCAGAATGGATCTCTGTTGGACAAGTTTTGATTATGAGAAAGCCCTTTTATTATGCATCCATACAATATTTTGAAGATGAAAAACTTGAGCAGGCGGGGAACTTGGAGGTTGAGCATGCGTGGGACGTTTACAGGGGGGGAATGGAATATCTATTAGGGCGCGCTTTAGCCACCTGCGATGAAGAGGAATTTTCAAACTTTAAAAATAGAATTCAAGAGTTTGTCGCTGATAGAATGATCGTTGGACTTAAAATGAGAATTCTTAATAATCGCAATCCAATTGAGAATTACTATTTAGCTGCACGTCTATGCGGTCTAGGGAAAAAAGAACAACTGCCCGTAAGCTACGACTACATCCGGACAGAAGCTGCTATATGGTATCTTTGTAATAACGAACGTGTTTTGAATAACAAAAGCAGTATTGTTTTAGTGGGTGAGTTCGAAGAAGAATTCGTATTGAAAGTCAAAGAAAATTCTGGTTTGAAGATTGTCAATAATAAAACGTATTCTAAAGGAATACACAATCATGCTATTTTACTGTTTCAAGGTGATTTTAACAATGTGGATTTTAAGATAGAAAAGATGCGAGATAACGAGGTTTGGAATGAAACCCGTCTTTTAAACAAATTCCTTTAGGTAAAGATGTGTTTAAGATTTTAAATCTGGAAAACGCATTTTTAAGTACTCTAGGCTGGAAATAAATTTGGATAAAAATACTGATATTTCAAGAATTACTCAAACTCAAATTTACATTTGTGGAAATGCTCATAGATACATCTTGTCAGAAATATCCGCAGTCCGGCAGACACTTAACATATCCATAACTGCATTAGAATGAATATCAATTTTGCGCAGTAACCTCAGGATGTCCTCTTCACTCTATTTCTTCGTTACCTTGCCGTTGCCTCCCTAAAAAAAGTTTTACCAAATTCACAGCGCCAATTTTTAGCTAAAGATTAGTTTATCTATGCTTCTTACATTTCTCTAAATTATTTCGCTCTCATTGATAGCCCAAACACTAACTAGCTTCAGAACAAAAAAATTTAAATATTTTTTTAGATAGTTAATTTAAAAATATAAAGTTTTCAGGACTGGCCCTAGACCAGTTGGCGTAAAATTTGCTCCGAGCTCATTAATGCACATAGCTTAGGGTTGAATCATGAACATGCATACAACAGATATCGATGTAACCGCACTTTTCAACAAAGGTATCGAAGAACAGAAAACTGGGAACCTTGATACTGCAATAAAAATTTATGACGAAATTATAAACATAAAACCCGATCATTGTAAGTCTCTTCACAATAAAGCGTGCGTGCTTGTTTTGCAAAACGAACTGATAGATGCTCTTAAAGCTTTCGAAGGTGCATTAAATTTAAACCCAAACGTTGGCTTGTATTGGATAAATTATATAAAGACACTCGTTGGTTTAGACAGAATTGCCGAAGCGAAAGCACTAATCGTGGCGTCCAAAACCTCTGGTTTATTTTGCAAAGATATGAAAGCCTTATCTCTAAAAATCGATAAAGAGCATAGAGAGCCTTCGCCTCAAACAACCTCTGAAATTGATGAATTAATTAATCAAAAAAGGTTTTTTTCTGCGATCGATAAATGCAAAGATTTACTTGTTACGTATCCAAAATCTGCATTATTACACTTTGCCTTGGGGCAATGCTATTACGCATTAGACCAAATGGAAATGGCAATAGCTAATTATACCAAGGCAACAAAATATATGCCAAAATCCGCTATAAATTTTCTTATGTTAAGCAGGGCATACACGTCGAACGGAGACACCGATAAGGCAATAGAAAATCTAAATAAAGCGATTAGACTTAAACCAAACGAATATGAGATATATTTTGAAATAGGGATGGAATTATATGAAAAATGCTCTTTTGACGCTGCAATAAAATGTTTTAAAAACACTATAAAACTTAGGCCAAATTTTGCCCCAGCATATTTTGCACTGGGCCTTTTGGAACTCGAACTGGGCAAAGCTGATAAGGCAGTAGCCTACAGCAAACAAGTGCTCGCAATTAAGCCTGATTATGCTGAAGCATATATAACTATGGGCAAGGCTTTCGAAATCCAACTAAAGTTAGACGAGGCTATTTCATATTATAGGAAAGCTATTTTCATCAAGAATGACTGCCAACAAGCGTACGAATACATCGGTAATGTATTAAGAAAACAAGATAATTTTTGTGATGCTATTAGCGCTTATTCAAAGGCTATTGAAATTCAATCAGACTACACAGCAGCTTATGTCAACCTAAGTGAAATTTATGTTATCCAAAATAGATATGATCTTGCCATTGAAAATCTTGAGAACTTATTGCGCCTAAAACCTGAACTCGAAATGGTCAGAGCGCAAAGGCTTTTTTATCAAGCCCAGATCTGTGACTGGAGAGCTATCACAAAAGATAGACACCTGTTACCCAATTTGGGAATTTCGAAAGAAACTATCGCACCGTTCACGCTTAGTCCTTTAGAGGACGCACCAAAACGACATCGCTTGCGAGCTGAATTATATGCAAAGTTCCGGTTTAATCAAACGGCGTTAAAACTAGAACATAAGCCATCACAAAAAACCGCACGCATTCGAGTTGGTTACTTCAGCTCAGATTTTTACAACCATGCTACAATGGCTTTAATGTCGCAGGTTTTTGCACTACACGATAAAGCACGTTTTGAGGTGATTATTTATTCGTATGGAGTACGTAAAGATAATGAAATAACTGAAAAATTAATGAATAATGTGAATATTTTTCACGATGTTTCTGAAATGACCGATAGACAAATCGTCGAAATGGCTAGATCTGAAAAATTGGATTTGGCAATAGATTTAAAAGGTTATACGGTGGATAATCGATTAGAGCTCTTTGCATATGGCTTAGCGCCAGTGCAGATTAGTCATCTTGGGTATCCAGGAACTTTGGGTACAAAGTTTATTGACTACTTTATCGCTGATCCCGTTTTAATACCTGAAGACAAAAGGGACTACTATAGCGAGAAAATAATATACCTGCCCAATTCCTATCAGCCAAATGATAATAAAAGATTCATATCAGATAAGGCAATTACCCGCGAAGAAGCTGAGCTGCCGATCGATAGTTTTGTTTTTTGTTGCTTCAATGATAATTATAAAATAACTCCAAAAGAATTTGATATTTGGATGCGCTTGCTTAACAAAGTGGAGGGAAGTGTTTTGTGGTTATTAAGGTCTAACAGTTCGGCAGAGATGAACATGAAGAGGGAAGCTGTTGCACGAGGTATTGACGCAGAGAGATTGGTTTTTGCTGAAAAAATGCCTCATGCGGAACACTTGGCAAGGCACAGACTTGCAGATTTGTTTTTAGACACGTTTAATGTTAATGCACATACCACGGCAAGCGATGCTCTATGGGCTGGCTTACCTATCATTACAAAGTTGGGTGAAAATTTTGCTGCCAGAGTGGCGGGAAGTTTACTTAATGCTGTTGGTTTACCCGAATTAATTACTGAAAATGAAAGCGATTATGAAGCTCTTATCTTGGATTTATCTACAAACCCTAAAAGGTTAGACGAAATAAAGAGAAAGCTTGCGGATAATCTTTTATCAAAACCACTTTTCGATACCCAAAAGTACACAAACCATTTAGAAACCGCGTACGAACAGGCTTTTGAAACGTATCGTAAGGGGCGCCCTCCCGAAGTGATTATAGTACCAAATTAAACGTGTAAGGTAGAGTGAAGTGGTCCGGTAAATTCGGACAGCGTGTTGAGATATATCCAATCCGAACGAATGGATACGAGAATGACAAAACGACGGAACTTTTAAGACCAGTTTAAGGCTGCAGTGGCGCTTGAGGCGCTGCGTGGTGACAAGACGGGTGCAAGAGATCGCAGCCAAGCGACAACTCCACCCAACGCAGGTGAGCACGTGGAAACGGCAGGCTATTGAAGGTATGGCGGGGGTTTTTTCTGACAAGGTCAAAAAGGCCGAGAATAAAGACGGCGAGATCAACGAGCTTCACGCCAAGATTGACCAGCTTGCGGTGGAGAATGATTTTTTGTCACAAGGGCTAAAGCGATGAGCCCGTCTGAACACCGCGAGATGATCCGTAAAGAGAACACAAAGCTAAGCCTGACGCGTCAGTGTAAACGGCTCAAGATCAGCCGTTCGTCGATCTATTACGCACCAGTCGGGGTGAATGCCGAGACACTTAAGCTGATGCATGAGATTGATAAGGTGTTCACAAAATACCCGTTCTTTGGCAGCCGCCAGATTGCTGCTTAACTTCCTTAGTCTGGCTTCTCAGCCGGACGACACCGCGTTCGTTGCCTGATGAACATCATGGGATTGTAGGCCATCTACAAAGGGCCGAACACCAGCAAGAAGCCCCCACAGCACCGTATTTATCCATACCTGCTGAGGAAGCTCGCAATCATGCGACCCAATTAGGTTTGGTGCAGCGACATCACCTATATCCCTGTCAAGAAAGGCTTTCTGTATCTGGTGGCAATCATGGATTGGGCGACCCGTAAGGTTTTGACCTGACGGCTTTCCAATACGTTGGATGCCAGCTTTTGCGTTGAGCCGTTGGAGGATGCAACCGCCCGATATGGCAAGCCAGCAATAATGAATATGGACCAAGGCTGCCAATATACAGTCGCTGGATGGATCACGACTTTGACCAAAGCTGACATAAAAATATCAATGGACGGTCGGGGGCGATGCCTCGACAATATCTTAATTGAGCGGTTGTGGCGGTCGCTGAAACAGGAGGCCGTCTACCTGAATGAAATTACTGACGGATTCCAAGCAAAACGGATCATTGATAACTGAATTGAGTTCTACAACTCGGAGCGACCTCACACGGCCCTTGATAAGCGAACACCAGACATCGCATACTTCGGCCACGCAGAGATACGAAGAGCGGCATGAACACACACCAGATGCAAGCTAAGCCGCAAACCTGTCCGAAAAAGCAGGACCACTTCAGGAGGCCGCATCGGAAAACTTCTTAGCCCATAACGTCGACACGCCTGCATTAATCATATAAACAGCCAGGTGAAGGTACATGAGCGACCAGGTTGCCACGTTTTAGTCAAGTATCCACACATAACGGCGGTTGCCGCAAGGCCGAGCGAACGAAAAACGCCTAGTCGTCCACCACCGGCAACAGAGGTGATCATACCGATGTACTAAAGGCCAGTCATACACTAATGACTTCCATATTGTACCAGTCAAGTGGGGCTGCTCAGAGTGTTTTCCTGAACCAAGTGGTCTGCCAAACATTTAGTTAAAAATATAATCATCATAACAGTACGTTCGGCTATATTAGTTTTAACCCAAAAGTAAGGCATCTATTTACTAAATCTGAAAAAACCGTAAAGCATGAATTTTGTGTAATTTATAATTCTCTATGCAGTGATTGTCATTTAGCTTCAGCATAGTATTATCTTCTACGTCCCTATCCACTACCTGAACTCCGGGTCCTAAAATTACATTATCTCCTAGCGAGCAATTTCCAATTACTGAAGAACCTGGGTAGAAAACATTATACTTACCCAATGTCGGAGCGTCATTTAAATTTCGACCAATAGTACAATTTTGATATGTAACAAGAAAATTTTTATAATTAGCTTTGGCAAAGACTTGTCCAGAAGTGTGCCCCCCTAAGAAAAAGGCTTCTGGCATGTCAATTTCATAAAATAGATCAATTGAGTTAAGAAGTTTATTTAAACAAAATAATGCTGCACATTCATCAATACTTCCTTCATTTTCCCAAATTTCTCTTGAGAGCCAATAAATAAATGTAGCTAAATGCCATGAAATCTTAATATTAAATTTAGTATTATCTCTTGTTTTAAGACGCTTTATTAAACTATCCGATCTTGTTACCGCGTTAGCTTCATATTTTTTCAAAATGTCTTCATTTATATTAAAATAAGGAAGAAGATTGGTAATCTGTTGCGATAAAAAATTTGAATACAAACTATAAATCTCCAACAATTATTATTGGCTTGGACGGTTGTTCCAAGCATACTATCTCACCAGAAAAACCTAAACTTTTCGCGTACGTTGTTGCTACGGTTAAAACATTTTGGCCGATACCGGTGCAGACATTGTGTGCCCCAAAAGATGCCCCTCTTATATGGCTAGATATTAATGAGATAGCATCACGAACATGAATGAAATCTAAGATGTCTTCTGGTCGTTTGATTTCAATAGGGTTATTTTTTTCAACACTACGCTCTATAACCCCATGAAGTTTACTGTTCCTTAGACCATATTCGTATACGTGGAACAGCCTCAACCAACAAAATTTTTCAGACCGTTCTTCATATATTTGCTTTGACAACCGATAGGCGATAATTTTTGCCGATCCATATAATGTTTCTGACTTTAATTGGGTTGAAAGCCCGCTCCTGTCTGTTCCCTCAACAGAGTATTCAGCACAGCTACCTATACCGATATATTTTTTAATATTCATTTTATAAGTTAAAAGAGATATTATAATAAAGTTTTGTAATGAATTTAAGTTTTTATTACTGTTAAGATAGTCATCGGGATTTGTATACCATTTAAGGTTAATCACAGTAGTTTCAGATGTAAATAAGTAGCGCTGAAGCTGATCGTTTCTTAGTAATTCATCAAACTTAAATTGCTCTACATTCAAATCATCGTATGGACGATGATCGACAATTATTACTTCACCATGATGCACGAGATTTTTTGAAAGCTTCGATCCAATATAGCCAGCACCACCAATTAAAACAAATCTAGTCAACTCCAAGCTCCTGAAACTCAGGTATAAAAGTATATAAGCGCGCTTTGGAAGAAAAATTTTGTCTAATTAATTGAACTATTTCGTCACGAATATTCCAAGGAAAAATAATCACGCTGTCTACTTTTGACCAATCGTAATGGTACGGATCAAATACAGGTATATGACTACCCGGAAGATACATTCCTTGCTTTGCTTCGGCGCCGTCCAAAACACAACTTATCAAATCATGTTTGATCCCAGCATAATTTAGCAAGGTATTTCCTTTGGCGGCGGCTCCATAGCCTACTACAAATTTGCCTTTTCTTTTTTGAGTTAAAAGAAATTCTAAAAAATTATTTTTTAACTTATTGGCTTTTTCTTGAAGCATCTCATAACCAGAACTCGTTTGAAGTCCAATCTGTGCTTCATTAGACAACACCCTTGAGACAGCCAGATCAATAGTCCGACTATCCTCTTGGTGGCAACCATAGATGCGTAGACTGCCTCCGTGAGTCTCCACCTCTTCCACATTCCATATTTTCAATCCTGCTTGATTAAAAATAGTTTGAGCAGCATGCAAAGTTAAGTATGAAAAATGCTCATGGTAAATAGTATCAAATTGATTTTTTTCAAAAATTTTCAGCAAGTGGGGGAATTCAAGAGTAATTACTCCACCTTGCTTCAACACTATTTTTAGGCCCCGTGTAAAATCCCTAATATTGGGCACATGGGCAAAAACATTTTTACCAATCACAAGATCAAATTTACTTGTTTCGCTAGCTAACCGCGTGCCCATCGCTTCATCAAAAAAATCTTTCACAACTGTGATACCTAACTGCTCAGCGGCTAAAGCAGTACTTTGCGTTGGCTCCACTCCCAAACATGGTATTCCATTTTCAACGAAATTTTTAAGTAAATAACCGTCATTACAAGCAATTTCGAGCACATAACTATTACTATCTAGCTCTAACAAATATATCATTTTTCTTACATACAACTTAGCATGTTCAAGCCAACTTTTTGAAGTGCTGGAGAAATAAGCATAACCAGAATTAAAAAGGGCCTCTTTTTGAACATAATCTTCTGTCTGTACAAGCCAGCAGTGATCACACAACCTGATCTTAAGTGGGAAATAAATCTCGGGTTTTGATAGTTCGCCCTCATTCAAATAGGCATTTGATAGTGGTGCACAGCCAAAATCTAAAACAGTTTGAGTTAAAATTTTATCACAATTACGGCAATTCAATATTTATTCCTTTAAAATTTTGATCAAGTAAGGAATGTGATTGATCTCTTTCCGAAATATCAGATGGAGTGAGCGGCCAAGAAATATCTAGTAGTGGATCGTCATAGCGGAAACCAGTTTCAAAATCTGGAGCGTAAAAGTTAGTATGCATGTACAAAAGTTGGCTCCCTGACGCCATAACTTGAAATCCATGTGCAAAACCTTCTGGTATGACTAATACTCGTTTATTTTTCTCTGAGAGCTCTTCTGCATGCCACTGCAAGAAAGTCGATGAACCCTGCCGAAGATCCACCGCAACGTCCCAAACTGTTCCTTTTAGACACCGTACCAACTTCAATTCGGAATGAGGCGGCAATTGTAAATGTAATCCACGAATTGCTCCTATTTTATGAGTCAAAGATAGGTTAATTTGTTTGAGTGTACGGCTGCCTATTAATATTTCAAAATCCCGCATGCAGTAAGAGCGACTAAACGTCCCTCTCGAGTCTTCATATTCCCTTGACCTAACTAACTTTAGATCAGCAATTAAGGTTTCTATTATTTCCATAAACAAGCAACCAATCTTTTGTTATCAAAGTTTAACTGAAACGCAGCACAAATGTAACAAAATATTTGTCTCCACCTAACAGCGAAGCTTCATAAAAATTTATTCACCAACATCAATCCAAACAGCTAAAGAAGCATAGCAAATTACAACAATCGGAATTAGTGCAAATTGATATACTAGCTTTCGTTCCAATATTATGATTTTGTTGTATGGCTGTAGAGTTGCGACTGTATAAGATCAGACGGATCAGCCCCCTCACTGAACTCCTTATACCATCTCACCGTTTCGGCGATACTACGGTGCATGTTCCAATGTGGGTACCAACCAAGTTCTTGATTTGCCTTGCGGGAATCTAGTGATAGATGATCGGACTCTTGATAGACGTCTAAAGTCAAAACCTCGCTCCACTTTCCTGGCCAAATTTTGATAGCAGTTTCAACAAGATTTTTTACAGAACAAACCTCAGCTAAATTAGGGCCGAAATTAAACGCACATTGCCAAGACCGGTCTCCAGTAGAAAGTTTCTCCCCCAACAGCAGGTATCCAGCTAACGGATCCAAGACATGCTGAAAAGGCCGCGTTGATTCTGGATTCCTAACTAGCAACACTTCTTTTTTTGCGAAGCTCCTGGCTAGATCTGGCACAATTCTATTTTCGGCCCAGTCGCCTCCACCAATAACGTTCCCTGCCCGTACAGTTGCTATATTTATGCCAGAAAAACTTCGTCGCCAACTACTCACTGCTATCTCTACTGCGGCTTTAGAAGCAGCATAAGGATCCCACCCACCTAGGCGGTCAGTCTCGCAATAGGAATGGTGGCTTTCTAAATTTTCATAAACTTTATCCGTAGTAACCATTACTACAGATACTGGGCGTTTTAATTGGCTAACTGCGGACATCAGATGCATCGATCCCATAACATTGACCATCCAGGTTGCTACAGGATCTTTATAGGATTTTTTTACAAGCGATTGTGCTGCCAGATGAAATACAACGCTTGGCTTGCACGAATTTACCCTTTCGGTGACTGCCGTTTCATCACATAAATCAACGATAGCATGATCCAAACGATCGGCTAATTTCAACTGATCAAAAAGACTCAATTTTTCAGTGGGCGCCAACGCTAATCCGTGTAAGATGGCTCCTTTACTAAGAAGCAACTCGCACATCCAGGAACCTTTAAAGCCAGTATGGCCCGTAATAAGTACGTGTCTATTTTTCCAGAAACCCAAATTACCAAACTTTCCATGGAGCTGCCTGATCAGCCCACAGTTTTTCGAGTCGTACTTTATCGCGCAAAGTGTCCAAAGGAGCCCAAAACCCATTATGCTGATAAACGGAAAGCTGTTTGTCCCTCACCAATGACTGTAAAGGTTCATTTTCCCATGCAATGTCATCACCAGAGATTCTCTCAAAAACAGTTGGCTCACAAACAAAAAAGCCACCATTAACCCACTGTCCATCACCATCCGGTTTTTCATTAAAAGAGACAACATTGTTATTATTCAATCCTAGCGCGCCAAACCTACCTTCGGGCTGCACAGCTGTAACCGTTACCTCACGGGCCTGACGCTGATGTTCCTCTAGTAAATTATTGATATTAATGTCTGATAATCCATCTCCGTATGTCAAAAAAAATGTACCATCAATATATTTTTCCACCCGCTTAAGCCGGCCACCAGTCATAGTAAATTCGCCCGTATTTATCAAAGTGATGTTCCAGGGCTCAGAGGTATCCCGGTGAACCGTCATATCATTTTGCACAAGGCTAATAGTAACGTCGGACATATGCAGAGAATAGTTTTTGAAATATTCTTTGATTACAAATCCTTTGTATCCACAGCAAATAATAAAATCATTAATTCCAAAATTACTATATATTTTCATAACGTGCCACAGTATCGGCATTCCCGCAATTTCAGTCATGACCTTAGGCCTCAAGTGAGACTCTTCGCTAATTCTAGTCCCGAGTCCACCAGCAAAAATAACAGCTTGCAATTATTTATCCCTTCACTCCGCCTAGCTTAATGCGCAGTCTAAACACGCTAAGGTCGATTATGAAACCGTTTTATAAATCACTGGGCTGCTAAACTAATATCTAAAATAAAAGAGCTACATCGTAATTAATGAGCTAACAATCAATTCACTAATCAGCAGACAGGTATCCTCTATCACTTAAATTAAACACCTGAAGAACTACATTTCAATTCGTCAATTTTCAGAACGCGAGTGTTCAATCGTTTTTTCAATAGTTTTCTTAACGTCGACACGTTTTTTTATGACGTTCTTTTCATACCTAATCTTGTTTTTCGGGTCTATTCTTTTGACCAACAAACTGACCTCTTGCTCATTGGTGCCAGCAATAGTCATATAATGGTATTTATCGTCAAACATAGTAAATGAACGCATCAAATTATTTTGAGCACGGTTAATATAAATTGCTAGAACTATCGCAGTAGCAATAAACAAGTAGATATTAATAACAAAGGTGATCAGATATACGACTGACACAGCAGCGAATGGTGGAAAAAGTCTATACTTCAGCAACCATAGTGGTGGGATCATCCAAGCCAGCGGATCTGGGGAGAAACTTAAAATATCGCATAGCCCTCTTCGG
>JGI20152J14361_10001878_pt1 | contig 13158 bp, 9 predicted proteins | sample COG_02_FD_14361 | JGI IMG/M metagenome (IMG submission 14361)
ATCTCCATCGCCTGGTACGACACAGGTGCCTTGAGTGAGGAGCGTGAGAGCGTCACCGTATCGCCGTTCTACAGCTATCGCCTCACCGAAAAACTACAGTTGAAAACCACCTATATTTTCCGCCGCTTCGATCGTCAGACCACACTGAATGAAGTCGACTCCAATCGGGTCAATCTCGGTTTACGCTATAGCTTTTAATAATAAAAATCAGGCAAAAAGGACGCTGTATCTATATGGATGACACTGAAAAGTCGCTGCTCGATTATCTCGAGATGCTGCGCAGGCGTAAACGTTACATCATCATTGCCTTTCCCCTCTTGCTTGCACTCAGCACAGCGATAACCTTTCTGCTACCACCAATCTATCAGTCTGAAGGGGTGATACTGATCGAGAGTCAGGAAATCCCCCGTGATCTGGTGCGTTCGACCGTCACCAGTTATGCCGAGCAGCAAATTCAGGTGATCAAGCAGCGCATATTGACCACCTCGCGAATTCTTCAAACATTGGATAAATACAAAGTTTATGAGGATGAGCGCGATTCCAGTACCGTCTCGCTATTCGTCGAAAAATTCCGCAGTGCGGTCAACATCGAAATGATCAATGCCAACGTAATCGACCCCACTCGCGGGCGGGCACAGCGCGCCAGCATTGCGTTTAAAGTCTCATTTCTCGATGAGTCACCAGATACAGCCCAGCAAGTAGCCAATGAACTGGTAACCATGTTTCTTGATGAAAACGTCAAAACGCGCACTAACAAGGCCGCCGAGACAGTCACTTTTCTCAATGATGAAGCGGACAAAATGCAGAAAACCGTGCAGGATCTGGAGGAGAAAATTGCCAACTTCAAGTTGGAATTTGGCGAAAGTCTACCCGAACTTTTGCAGTTCAATCTATCGATGATCGAGAAGCTTGAAGAGAAAATTCGAACCAATCAATCGGAAGCGATAAGGCTCAGTGATCAGATCCATTATCTGAGCCTTGAACTCGCCAGCATGGACCCCTATGTGGCCAGCAGTGAAGGTGTCACCACACTCAGCAGTCAGGTAAGGCTGGCACAGCTGCAAAGCGAACTGAACAGCCTCGAAAATAAATACTCGGAATCACACCCGGATATCAAACGTCTCAACCGTGAAATCGAAGCGCTTAAAAAAGAGGTCGCAGCAGATTCCCTGTTTCAGCCTGAAGAAAATATGGATGAAATATCCAACCCACTTTACAGGCAAATAAAAATCAAAATTGATGCCAGTGAAAAAGAATTAGCGCGCACCAATATCCAGCGCAAACACATGCAAGCAGAAATACAGGACTACCAGCTCAGAGTGTCTCGCACCCCTGAAGTGCAGCGAAGCTATGATGATCTAACCCGCGATTACGAAAGCACTAAACACAAATATCAGGAATTGCGTGCCAAACAGCTCGAAGCGGATGTCGCACAAAACCTCGAGTCAGAAAACAAAGCCGAGAGTTTCACCCTGATTGAACCGCCCCTGCGCCCAACTGAATCGGTAAAGCCCAACCGCCCAAAACTGCTAATGATGGGCCTGTTCCTGTCCGGCGCGATTTCGGTTGGACTGATGTTTTTGGCCGAGATGCTCGATCCAGCAATACGCAGTGTTAAAGATATTACACGCATCACCGGTGCAGAACCCTTGGGACTTATTCCATTGATGCTGACCGACGAGGACTACAGGCGAAAATATCCGCCGCGCCGTTAAACTCACCGAACGCTTTGCCGATTCAGATCAGCCTTACTTTATCGATACCTACGCTTGGGCACTGATATTGTCTGGCAAGCCTGACGTGGCTGAGCCGCTTCTACAAAAGGTAACGAAAATGGCGCCTTCGGTGGCGATTTTCTACTACCATCAGGGTGTCGGTTTAAGTCGGTTGGGTCGTCAGGATGAAGCGAAAAAGGCATTGCTGAGGGCCCGAGACATGGCGCCACAGGATGACTCGCTGCAACAGGCAATATCCTCCGCGCTGACCGAATTGTAGCGGCTAATTTAGAGCAGGGCCTATGATGAACAAATAGGCGATGAATGAATTACATATCCATTTATGGATAGTTTGAGTTGTTTGTCTAATGATTAGGCATTATATTTAGGCGAGGCTATGNAATAGCTGAAGTCAATTACGCAGGGACGTGAAGACAAGGAATGAAAACATGCACGTTCTCATAGTTGATGATCACGCTTTTGTCTGTGTTGGGCTCAAGGCCACACTGCTTGAAGAGTACAAAGGTATCGATGTCACCACGACAGATCATGGCGATACGGCGCTCACCATTCTCGCCAAGGAAAGTATCGATCTGGTTATTGTCGATCTCTTTATGCCGGGCGCTGGCGGTGGTTTTAATTTTATCGCCATGCTTTGCGAAAGCTATCCGAACCTTCCCGTTATTGTTCTCTCCGCATCTGAAAACCCGGCGCATATCCGAAAATGTATGGATTTTGGCGCTACCGGATTCGTCACAAAATCGGCTCCCAAAGATGCATTGTTTGAAGCTATGTCCCGCGCCCTGAAAGGCCAGCACTACACCCCTGATTCGCTGCGTGAGTCGATGCCAGGTATGGCAACCGTGATTGACGAGGTTGATTCCGGAGCGGATATCGATGTGGTGGCAGATCAGATGACCAAGCGCCAGCTTGAGATTTTGCGTTGCATTACCCAGGGTCGGTCTAACAAACAGATCGCAAGGGAACTGGACCTTTCAGAAAACACAGTCAAAGTGCATGTCAGCGCCATGCTGAGAGCGCTTGGACTGACCAATCGTACCCAGGCGGGTATTTTGGGCCAGAAGCTTGGTCTCGACGAAGATCTAACCGCCGACAACTGAAAAAAAATTAATATTCAGGGGTTAAATATGCCTTTTACTTCGGTAATTAAAAGAGTACGCGCAAGTTCATATTTGCTGCACGCCACAATGTTTTTGGGTGCGAGTATGTTTGCCTGTGGGGCTCTATTCGCTAGTGATGACTATGTGCTCACAGAAGAGGATTTCCTTGTCGAGATCCCGCTGGTCAGTGGTCCCACTCATATGGACCAGACGCTGGCGCAGACACCGGCCTCGGTAACTATTATCGATCGTCAGACTATTCAGGCCTCGACAGCGGTGGGTCTGATTGACCTGTTCCGTCTGGTGCCGGGTTTCCAGACCTATTTCGTTGATGGCAGTCGCATGGGTACTACTTACCACGCGCTGGGTGACGAGTATCCCAGACGCCTGGAAGTCAAAGTTGATGGACGCTCGGTTTACGAGTCATTGTTTTCAGCCGTGGAGTGGTCGTCGCTTGGTGTGACATTAGATGAGATTGAATATATTGAGGTTGTACGAGGCGCTAATGCCGCGGCCGATGGCAGCAATGCGTTTCTTGCCTCGATCAATATTGTCACGCGATCCCCATTACTCGACAGTGGGTGGGTGGTGAACTCACAGCTTGGTACTGGCGCGACTCGCAATGCCAGTGTTGCTTACACGGGCAAACTGGGCTCGGCACACCATCGCACGACACTGAGTTTTCGCAGCAATGACGGCTTTGATGACTCGTCTTTTAAAGAGACACCAATCATCGTCAACGATAGCTCAGAGAATATCACTGCCAATTTTCGTGGGCTGTGGACGCCAACAGCCAGTGACAGTGTTGAGTTTCAGGCAGGTGTCAGCGACAGTGATTTGGGCATTGGAGAGCGCGAGTACTTTAATCGCAATATTTTCTATCGCTATCAATATGTTAACTGGACTCGTTTGACCCGTGGCGGCAATAAAATCAAGCTTGCGCTGTATCACAATGATCTCGATATCACTGATGAGACCACACCACTGACATTATCCGAAGCGATTGGCGTGCCCGATACGTCTCCCTACTGGCCGCTGCCAGGCCTGCCGGACAAGCTGGTTATTGACGACAGCAATCACTCTGAGTCTGAGCGCTGGGATCTGGAGTTGAGATCGACATTCAATCCGCTGGACAATCTGCGTGCCGTGACAGGCGTGGCGTTACGCTATGACCGGGTTGCCGGACAGGAGCTGTTTGATAGTTCTGACGATATGACCAGAACCTCGCACCGGGCCTATAGCAATCTAGAGTGGACAGCCACCGACAAACTGGTGTTTAACGCCGGTCTGATTTATGAAGATAATACTAGCGCCGACAGCTATCATTCCTATCGTGTCGCCGGCAACTATCAGCTCAACCAAAATCATATTTTTCGCATCGCTCATAACCGCAGCTTCAGATCACCCACGCTGCTGGAAAATATGCAAAAGCAGGTTGTTCGCTATAACGAAAATATTATCCTTGATGCCAGCGTGATTTCGGACTCGGATATCGATAATGAGCAGCTGCGCAGCATTGAATTTGGTTACGTAGGCTACCTGTTTGACCAAAGTCTGAATCTGGATATGCGTATCTATCATGAGCAGCTCACGGATGTGATCAATGAGCGTCGCTCGGGATATCCCGACCTGGATAACTTCGTCAATATTCGCGATAACACCGATACTTTGGACGTTGACGGCTTCGAGATACAGGTTCAGTACAAACCCGACGAGCGATTTATGCTGCGTGGCTATTACAGCTTTTCGGATATTGATGGCTGGACACTCTATACCTCACCGCCAGCAATTGAGATCCGTGATCTCGGCGAATACAGCCTCAAGCACGGCGCCGGCTTGATGGCCAGTTATCGCTATGACAGTGGCATCACCATCAGCTCCACCGCAAACTACAACGCGGCGACCAAGCACTTTCGTGGTCAACCTGTGGAAAGCCACACGAGAGTAGATCTCAAAGCAGCCAAACGTGTGACAGCGGGCCGATCTAAAATTGACTTGTCATTTACCGTGCAAAACGTCGGCGACCCCTATAGTGAGTTCTACCAGTACCACAATTTTGAAACCCAATATATCCTCGGTGTGAGGCTTTCCATGCCTTAGCAAGCATTGCTCGCACGATATCAGCCCGTTTTAGTTTTAATATCAAAGTCGGTGAATCATTGAATTGGACATGAGTATTTGGTCACATTGCACAGCACGTCGTAGAGGTCAGCCGGGCAAAACTCGGCTTGTTTCTGTGGTGGTTGCGCTATTATTGATGACCTTGAGTCTTAAGGTTAATGCCGACCCACTCAGACTTTTATTCCTAATCAGTAAACCGTCGGCGGACTATGTTGCCGTTATGGATACGGTCAGGCGGGGGTTGGAAAAGACGCTGCCAGGTCAATTCAAGGTGTCGGTAGAGTTTGTCTCAAGGCAAAATGATAGTGATCTCCAGCCTGAATCCAATGACTTAATTGTCACCATCGGCACTGCCGCCGCCGATACTGCCTATCGACAGATAGCCAATTCTCAGGATCTCAGCCTGCCGATTCTCAGCGTTTTGATCACCGAGAGCTCATTTTCCGCGCTGGCCAAGCGATACTTCGGCTCGGATGAGGGAGCGTTTGTCAGGCATATCTCCTCGGTCTTCATCGACCAACCTGTAGATCGCAGTATTCGTCTTGCAAAGCTACTCTTACCCGCGGCTAAAAAGACCAGTGTAATGCTCGGTCCCTCTTCAGCTGGTCAGCAGGCCAGGATTGCTAAGATCATCGATAAGACTGGCATGGAGTCTGAGTTTGTCAGTATTGGTGCCAGCGATAACCCGATCCACAAAATAGAGCCAGCATTAAGCCGCAGTGACGTGTTTATCCCGGTGCCCGACAGCCGGCTGATCAATCTGGCAACGGCAAAATGGATATTACATCTGAGTTACAGGCACAAAGTGCCGGTTATTGCCTTTTCGCGCACGTATCTCAGGGCCGGAGCGCTGGCGGCTGTCTTCTCGTCACCGGATAATGTGGCCAAGCAAACTCTTGAGCTGGTTAGTCAGATAATACTGTCGCCCGAGCACCAGGGGCGAGCTTATGAGCCAGAATATTATTCAATACACTTTAATTATTCGGTTGCCGCTAGCCTCAAAGTGCCTCTGAGAGAAGAGCAATTTTACCGCCAGCGCCTGGACGGGGAGTAGAGACGTGACAGCCAATAAAAAGAAGATCTCGAGAATTCACTCGCGGCTATTAATTACATCACTGCTGCCACTCGCCTTGCTGTGTGTTGTTCTCGCCAGCTATATGATTTCCAGTCAGCGCAGCGTGCTGTTAGCCAATCTCCACAACACTGGATCTGTTGCCGCGCAGCAAATTTCATCCAATGCCGAATTTGCTCTCTATTCGAATAATCAACAGATGCTAAAGGAGCTCGGTGAGTCAGTGCTCGATATTCCCTCGGTTAATGGGCTACTTTTTTATAATGCCGCCCAACAGACCAGTGTGGCCATTGGCGAGCTGAATCCGGCGGTTGTCGATATGCCTGGTACCTATGAGTTTGGTAAGCCCCGATTTATCGACCACAACTGGTACTTTTACGCCCGCGTGACGCTGACGACACCTGCCCTGGAAGACTACGATGAAGGCCAGACGCCGGATCCAGAAGTGCTCGGTTGGGTTGTCGTGTCCCTGACCGACAAAATACTTGAGCAACAATATCGTGAGGGAATATTTGCGATTCTGCTGGTCTCGACTCTTGGGCTGCTGGTGGCCGCGTGGTTGGCCATGCGCATTGGGCGCAGCATCTCGCGGCCGGTTGAGTCGCTCACTGAAGTAGTGGAGTCGATGGAGGCCGGTAATCTGAGTAACCTGGCGGTGGAAGACGGCCCTTTGGAAGTGCGAAAACTGGCCTCAGGTATCAACCAGTTGGCCACCAGCGTGCGCCAATCCAATGTTCGTATGCAGAGCGAAGTGGCTCGCGCGACAGCACAGCTGCAAATTACCCTGATTGAGCTTGAGGAGGCAATGGAAGCGCAAGATCAGTTTCTTGCCAGAATGAGCCATGAGCTGCGCACACCGCTGACTGCGGTGATTGGGTTTTCCAAGCTGCTCTCGATCGAAACCGACGCTGCAAAGCGAGAAGAAAATCTGCGAATTATTGGTATGTCGTCGAGCATGTTGCTGACGATGATCGACGATATCCTTGAGTTCTCCAAAGCGAGAGTCGGCGGCTTTACTCTGGAAAAAATTTCTTTCTATATTCAGTCATGGATTGCCGATCTAATGGCGATACATCGACAGCGCGCCGAGGTCAAAGGTCTGACGTTGAGTTATCATATCGCTGACAATGTTCCCCGGGCGCTGGTTGGTGATCCAGTGCGCTTTACGCAGGTCATTAGTAATCTGTTGAGCAATGCGATCAAGTTTACCGACTCAGGTAGTGTTAGTGTTGATATTCGCTGTCTCGGTAACGAAGCCGGTAAGGTGATATTGGAATGTTCGGTTGCCGATACCGGGAAGGGTATCGAAGAGTCGAAAATACCAACGTTGTTTGACCCGTTCTCTCAGGAAGATACATCGATCAATCGTCGCTTCGGCGGCACNGGACTCGGCCTTTCNATCTGCAAGAACCTCATCCATGTGATGGGCGGTGAAATCACTGTTAGCAGCCAGGTTGATCACGGTGCGGTATTTTCATTTACCTGTGAGCTGGAGGAAAACGCCGCGCCCAATAGCGAGAGCCTGATTGGTTCTCCAAACCACAGCGCCTCTGCAGATGAAGTACTCGCCGGCGTGACTATTCTGGTCGCCGAGGACAATGCTTTTAATCAGAAGCTGCTGGTGCGTCTGCTGAAGGGCTATGGCGCCAGTTGTTTGACCGCAAACAACGGTCAGGAGGCCATCGAAATTGCCAGCAAGCTGCATGTCGACGCCATAATTATGGATATTCATATGCCAATCATCGATGGTGTGACGGCCAGCGAAACGATTATTCAGCAGTCTGGTGAAAGCCCGCCGATTATCGCCATAACGGCCGATGTCACCATGGTCGAGCGTGAGCGCATTAGTAAAGCCGGCGCCGCCATGGTGCTGTTAAAGCCGGTCAACGAAAATGAACTGATTGATGCACTGACAAAAGTTGTCGCCCGCTACATCGATGCACCGGCTCCCAGAGGGGCGGGGTTGCTCTCCACCGTAGTGCCGGTGGATGAGTTAAAAAAGGCGCTCTATGACAGCCTTGATAAGCTCGACGATCAGTTGAGGAATAATGAAAACGCCAGCGTACGAGAGATTATTCATGATCTGATGGGGCTGTCTGGACTTTACGGGATGACCGAACTACGCGAGATGGTAACGGCATTCAGGGCTGATTACGGCTCTCTGGACGCCCAAAAGAACCTCATTCGCGTCAAGCAGATCCGAGAACACATCGAAGATTTTCTGGTTTCCTGATTGCGAAACTAATCCTTTAGTATTAATCCGTCAGTGTAATGTTTTTTTGTGAATCACATGCCTATTATGGAACCCTGTATTGACTCCCTAGCATGATGCGTTCAAAGGGATGGTAGTGGTGAAATAAATAACAGTCCTACACTGCTGTTTATACAGACGGCGCTGATAAGCAAGACGCTAGAGGCATGACTGACAGGGAGTTGGTCAGCAGGGAAGCAAAGCCGTATCAGCGCACGTCATACCACCGCCTTTTTGTATGAATACATGGCGACTAGGAGGTCGTGCACCAAGGATGGTGCGAGTCAATATTAATCGATACACTGCTGCAATATTCACACGGGTAGACCCCATTAAAAGTTGAATGTAACTGAAGCCCGGACGGACAAGACTCCCGGTCCGGGATTTTTTTACGTGGCGAATTCCTTTTACTCTGTTGCCCATAACACATAGACTGACAACGTCTCTCTCGGGTCTATTCTAACAGACCTACTTCAACAGACTTCGCCACGCGGAATGGGTCTCGCAAACCTCGCAGACAAATCGCAGCGATAGCACCAGGACAGATCAACCCTTATGGCTCGACAACAAAAACCTACCGATCCCCATGCCAGCCGTGAAGCGGAGCGCTACCAGCGTCCGGTTCCCAGCCGTGAGTTTGTGCTCGACTATCTGCATGAGAGTGTCGGCCCACTAACTCATGCGGAAATCTGTGCGGGTCTGCAGCTGGTCGATGACGATCAGATCGAAGCGATGCGCCGACGGCTGCGGGCCATGGAGCGCGATGGCCAGATTGCTCGCAACCGAGTTGATGCCTACGGCACACTGGATAAACTGAACCTGATAAAAGGTCGTGTTATCGGTCATCCTGAAGGTTATGGCTTTGTCAGCCCACTGCAGGGTGGAGAGCAGGATATCTATCTTTCCAGCCGCCAGATGCGCCGCGTTTTTGACGGCGATATTGTGCTGCTGAGAATTGCCGGCTGGGATCGCCGGGGACGTCCAGAGGGAACTCTGGTCGATGTGGTCGAGCGCCAGACCAAACAGCTGGTCGGGCGCTATTTTTGCGAGAGTGGTATTCACTTTGTGCGTCCCGACAACCCGCGTATCAGCCAGGATATTTTAATTCCCGCGGATCAGCTCTGCGCTGCAGAGCCCGGTCAAATAGTGCTGGTCGATATCACCGAGGCGCCATCACGCAACAGTCCGCCCAGTGGTCATATCAGTGAGGTGCTGGGTGATCATCTCGACCCCGGTCTGGAGATCGAGGTGGCAATTCGCAATTACGGTATCCCTCACGGCTGGAGCGATGAGGTGCAGGCTGAGACCGATGCCATACCGGACCATGTTACGGATAAAGACTTCCGCGTCGATCTGCGCGCGCTGCCNCTGGTTACTATCGATGGTGAAGATGCTCGTGATTTTGATGATGCGGTTTATTGTGAACCGAAATCTCGCGGTGGCTGGAAATTAATTGTCGCAATCGCCGACGTGTCACATTATGTCAAACCCGGCAGTGCGCTGGATCGCCAAGCTTTCGAGCGCGGTAACTCGGTCTACTTTCCCAACCATGTGGTGCCGATGCTGCCGGAGAAATTGTCCAACGGCCTGTGTTCACTCAATCCCCGTGAAGATCGTTTGTGCATGGTCTGCGAGATGCAGGTTAGCCGTGAGGGAGATGTCACAAAGTATCAATTTTACGAAGGGGTAATGTATTCCCACGCGCGGCTCACCTATACCCAGGTGGCGCAGATAATCGAAGAGAAAAAATCTGCCGACAGTGACAACCTGCGCAATCAATTTACTGCCATTCTGCCGCAGATCGATTCGCTGCATGATCTCTATACCGTACTGCACAAGCGTCGCAATCAGCGCGGCGCAATCGACTTCGATACACAAGAAACCCGTATTCTCTTCGACGCCCAACGCAAGATCAGTCAGATCATTCCGGTTAAACGAACCGAGGCGCATCGCTTAATTGAAGAGTGTATGTTGGCGGCTAACGTGTGCACTGCGCATTTTCTGGAGAAAGCCAAGTTGCCGGCACTATATCGTGTTCATGAAGGCCCCAGCGAAGAGCGTCTCTCCTCTCTGCGGGACTTTCTCGGCGAACTGGGTATAGGCCTTGGCGGGGGTGACGATCCGCAGCCAGAGGACTATCAGCGTGTATTAAGAGCGGTCAAACACCGAGATGATGCGTCGGTTATTCAATCCGTTATGCTGCGTTCCATGAGTCAGGCGGTGTACCAGGCGGAAAATAATGGCCATTTTGGTCTCGCATTTGATGCCTACACCCATTTCACCTCACCGATTCGCCGCTACGCCGACCTGTTGGTTCATCGCGCTATCCGCAGTCTGATTCGCAGCGGGAAAAAGGTTGCAAACATCGTCCGAGTCGACGGTGCACCCGAGTTGGCCAAAGCCGACATCTACCCTTACGAACTGCCGCGTCTCGATGAAACTGGATCGCATCTTTCTGTCACCGAGAGGCGTGCCGATGAGGCCACTCGGGATGTGGTCAATTGGCTGAAATGTGAATATCTGGTCGACCGGGTTGGCGAAGAGTACAGCGGCGTGGTCAGTGCGGTCACTGGTTTTGGGTTGTTTGTAATGCTCGATGACCTCTATGTTGAGGGCTTGATTCATGTCACTGGATTACCCAAGGATTACTACTACCATGAGGCCTCTCAGCATCGCATGGTCGGAGAGCGAACCGGGCGCATTTTCCGGTTAGGTGACAAACTGGCAGTCCGGGTTGTGCGAGTTAACCTAGACGAACGTAAAATCGATTTTGAATTGGTCGAACAGGGAGGCGCGGCCCCCCAGAAAGGTAAAAAGCCACATAAGGTTTCGGCCCGGGCATCGGATATGGCCCGTGAACATGATGCTAAGCGTAAACAAAAGGGTAACAAGAAACGGACAGCGGGGCCGCGTTCGGCCTCCTCGGGTACGGACTCTGCACGATCTTCCAAGCGTCGCCGCAATGCAGCAAAGAGTACCGTTGGTAAAAAATCGACCGGTGCCGCAGGCAAAAAACCGTCGCGACGCCAATAACTTGCGGTTTTGTTAAACCAGTGCTTTTAGATGACCAGGCATCAGCCGATTGAGAATTTCGGCGATATAGCTGAGAAATAGAGTCCCCATACTGCTCTTGTAAAAGTTGGGGTCGCTGTTGCCAACCGCGAGAATACCGTAGAGGCTATCGTAGCGTAGTGGCACAGCAGCCACTGATCCAACTTGGCGGCCACNCTCGCCAAACAGAAACACCATTTCCTCTTCGCGGAGAATGCCGCATACCGCGCGATTGGCGCCGAGCAGCGTGCCAACCGATTCATTGGCTTTTTCTATACTGGCAATCCGAGCCATGGTGCGCGGGAGTTTTTTATCATTGCCAAGTAGTGTCAAGCTGTAGTATTCGATACCGAAGTCTTTGCCCAGACTGTCATAAACCGCTTCCACAATTGATGCGAGCGTCTTTGCTTCGAGCAGGTTGAGCACCAGTCGTTTGGTTTTTTCGAACAGCAGGTCGTTGTCATGGGCGGTCTGCAGCATATTGTCTAGCCGCGTGCGCATCTCTTTATTGCGGTCGCGCAAGACACCTACTTGGCGCTCGACAAGCGATACTGCCTTGCCGCTGTTGTGCGGTAGCACCAGCGTTTCGAGAATATCGGTATTCTTATCGAGGAAGTCAGGGTTGTCGCGGAGAAACTCGCGAACGATTTTTTCTGCGGGATCAACTTCTGGCTGCTTACTCATATTCGTATACGTCCGTGAAAAACTGTGGTGGCCGGTCCGGTCATTATCAGGGGATGACCTTCACCTTTCCAGTCTATTTTCAGAAAGCCTCGAGTCAGCTTGACGGTTACTGAGTCGTCAACCAGCTGTTGCTGGATCGCGGCGACTGCCGCGGCGCAGGCGCCGGTACCGCAGGCTTCAGTTTCCCCGACACCGCGTTCGAACACCCTGAGCTTGATTTCACTGCGGTCAACAATCTGCATAAAACCTACATTGACGCGATTGGCAAAACGCGGGTGCGACTCAAGCGCCGCGCCCAATTGTGCAACTGGCGCGGAGGCGATATCGTCAACCGTTAGCACTGCATGAGGATTGCCCATCGAGACAGCGAAAATTTTCTCGTTGTTGCCGGCAACCTCTATGTCGTAGAGCATGGCCTTTTCACGGGCATCGAAGGGAAGTGCAGCCGGATTGAGGTCGGGAATACCCATATCCACTTCTACCTGATTTTTGCCGATCAAATTTAGGCTGAGCACGCGGTTACAGGTCTTTACCTTGATTGAGGTTTTGCCGGTCAGTTGGCGGTCGTGAACAAAGCGCGCCAGACAGCGTGCACCGTTGCCGCACTGTTCTACCTCAGCGCCATCGCAGTTAAAGATACGATAATTGAAATCGATTTGTGGATCCGATGGTGGTTCAACAACCAATACCTGATCACATCCTATGCCGGTTTTACGGTCGGCAAGGCGGCGTGCCATCGAGCCGGTCATGCGCACATTTTGTGTAACCGCATCAATCACGACAAAGTCATTACCGAGGCCGTGCATTTTAGTGAATTTCATTAACATGATGGCTAACCGGCCTCTGATGGCAGCAGTTGCTCGCCGCTAAACAAATCTTCGATAGTCTCGCGTTGGCGAATAACATGTACCTGGTCATCATCCACCATCAACTCAGCAGCCCGTGGGCGGCTGTTGTAGTTTGAACTCATCACAAAACCGTAGGCACCTGCCGAAAACAGACAGAGAGTAGCCCCGGTGCTTATCGACAGTGATCGCTCTTTGGCGAGGAAGTCACCAGTCTCGCAGACCGGGCCGACCACATCGTAGACGGCAGCTGGCACATCGCTTCTGACAACCGGTTGAATATCCATCCACGCCTGGT
>JGI20152J14361_10001879_pt1 | contig 13155 bp, 10 predicted proteins | sample COG_02_FD_14361 | JGI IMG/M metagenome (IMG submission 14361)
CTTCTCTCAATGCTTTGATTTCTGCCATGGCTTCTTTCAAACCTTCTGCATTACGAGACATACCACATTTATCCCACATGATTTTACCTAATTTCTTATGGTAATAATCAACGGAGTGTTCTCCTTTATTATTCAAGAATAAACTGATCTTATCCAATACTGCTTTTTCAGCTGCATCAAATTCAGGAGAATCAGTTGCAATTGCTCCCGTCCGAATATCATCAGCCAAATAATCTCCAATGGTATAGGGCAACACAAAGTATCCATCTGCCAAACCTTGCATCAAAGCCGAAGCTCCCAAGCGGTTGGCACCGTGATCAGAAAAATTTGCTTCTCCAATTGCATAGCAACCGGGAATAGAAGTCATTAAGTTATAATCGACCCATACGCCACCCATAGTGTAGTGAACCGCTGGATAAATCATCATAGGGGTTTCGTAAGGATTTTGATCTACGATTTTTTCGTACATCTGAAACAAGTTTCCGTATTTAGAACGGACAACGTCTTGTCCTAATTTTTTTATAAGTGCTGCATCATTTTCATTCAGCCCTTTGACGTGTGCTTGTTCTTTTCCGTAACGTGTGATTGCCGCTGCAAAGTCTAAATATACCGCTTCACCTGTAGCATTTACTCCATAACCCGCATCGCAACGTTCCTTAGCAGCCCGAGAAGCTACATCCCTAGGAACCAAGTTCCCAAAGGCAGGATAACGACGTTCTAAATAATAATCGCGATCTTCTTCTTTAAGTTGTGTTGGACTTAACTTACCCTCCCGTATGGCTTGAACGTCATCCAAGTTTTTCGGTACCCAAATACGTCCGTCATTTCGTAAAGATTCAGACATCAAGGTCAGTTTTGACTGATGGTCTCCTGAAACCGGAATACAGGTTGGGTGAATTTGTGTAAAACATGGGTTCGCAAAGTGAGCTCCTTTTTGGTGGATTTTCCACCCAGCAGAAACATTGCTTCCCATTGCGTTTGTAGAAAGGAAGAATACATTTCCATATCCACCAGATGCAACTACTACTGCATGAGCTCCATGACGTTCAACCGCACCAGTAACTAAGTTACGGGCAATAATCCCACGTGCTTTCCCATCAACTAAGACGAGATCCATCATTTCATGACGGTTATACATTTTGATTTTTCCACGGCCAATTTGGCGGTTCATTGCGGAATATGCTCCAAGCAACAATTGTTGACCCGTTTGTCCTTTAGCATAAAAGGTACGGGAAACCAAAACTCCTCCAAACGAACGATTGTCGAGCAAACCACCATAGTCACGAGCAAAAGGAACCCCTTGAGCTACACATTGATCAATGATGTTGGTAGAAACCTCAGCCAGACGGTGAACATTCGACTCTCTTGAACGATAATCTCCTCCTTTTACAGTATCGTAGAATAGGCGATAGGTAGAATCCCCATCTCCTTGATAATTCTTTGCTGCATTGATTCCTCCTTGAGCGGCAATTGAGTGTGCACGTCGTGGAGAATCTTGAAAGCAAAATGCTTTTACATTGTAGCCCAATTCAGCTAAAGTAGCAGAGGCCGAAGCTCCAGCTAATCCTGTTCCTACAACTATAATGTCGATGAGACGTTTGTTGGCAGGGCTTACTAAATTGATGTGGCTTTTATGATTGGTCCATTTATCTGATAAAGGCCCCTTAGGTATTTTAGAATCTAAACTTGCCATATTCTTATGCGTTTAAATGGTGAAAGATTGCAATAAAAATGAATCCAACTGGAATCACAATTGAAAACGCAATCGTAAATGATTTGAGCCCTCGAGTGTATTTATTATTCAAACCAACGGATTGAAAAGAAGAACTAAACCCGTGGAGTAAGTGCAGCATCAGGAATCCAAAAGAAACCACATATGCTACAACACGAATTGGGTTTACAAATTTATGAACCATTTCTTCAAAATAACGATTCGGATCAGAAGGAAGACTTTCGATGTATTTATAATTCATTTCAGGAAACCAGAAGTCGATGAAATGCAGAACTAAAAAAGAAAGAATTACAGCGCCGGACCAGATCATGTTTCTGGACATCCAAGATGAATTTGCCGATCCTTTGTTCTGTGCATAATTTTGCGTTCGTGCACTTCTATTTTTAAGTTCCAAAACAAACCCCATAAGGAAGTGAAAAATTACCCCAAAAATTAGAATTGGTTGCAAAACAAACTGCACTAAAGGATTGTTCCCCATGAAGTGAGAAATCTCATTAAAAACATCTTCACTAAAGACAGACGTTAGGTTTATGGTGAAATGTTGCAATAAAAACACAACCAGGAATAAACCTGAAAGTGCCATGGCATATTTCCGTGCTAAAGATGACTTGATTACTCCGCTCATTAATTATTAATTTAGTTTTACAAAATTAGGCTAAAAGGATTTCGAAATAAAATATATATCCCCTTTTTTTAACCTCTCAGCCATCCCTCTCAAAGGAAGGAGAAAATGTTTTACTTTTTTAAGTAAAAATTGACTTTAACAGTCTAAACCTTAGACAAAAGTTAGAAGGAAAAACCGATACTAACTCCAAAAACTTGTCGTGTTTGAATTTTTGCAAGCGCATTATCGTCGTATACCAGTTGTATTTCAAACTGAGCAGCCAAATAATTATTTACTTTCATGTCAATTCCTAGCGTATAATCAAAATCAAAATTCTTAAAGTCTTCTAAATAGTTAGAGATTAGATTCAGTTTATTGACCAGAATGACATTGGGTAGTAAAGGCCATTTTCCTTGCGCAGCAATCGAAAATCCTAATTCCCATCGCGCTTGTTGATTTGGTCCAACACCAAAATAGGTTTCTCCATCGGCTAAATTCCTGGTAAATCGTTCTGCAACATGGATCAGGCGTCCTGCTAAGGGTTCTACTTGAAGGCTAAAAGACCTTGACTTTTTATAGGTATATCCAACCCCAATTCGCGCATACAACGGAGAAAAGAAGGAAGTCGTTTGCGTGCTTATTTCTTGTCCAGAATCTCCTTCAGAAAAAACATATCCTGCAATCCATTGGGATTTTAAATTGAATGAAGTTGAAAAGCCCCAAGGGCGATCTCCTACCCGCGCTAAAACAGAATTCAACTCCAAATGATCTACTGTTTTTTTATAAAAAGCGGAAGATTCTCCTTTAGTAAACCCTAGGGATGCATCTAAGATTGTCGTCCAATCCCACGCCTCTTGAGTGCGTTGAATTTTATAATCTAGGTTTACAATTCCATTAAAGTTATTGGTTCCCCCACCAAGCCACTCACTAAAGGTAGCCTGATTGAGAAGTACACTTACTTTTCCTTCTTTGAACCAAAGGCTGTCTTTTGATTGTTCACTTTGACCGTATCCAAAACTCAGCGAACCAACAAACAAGAGTAGTAGGAAAAACCCTTGTAGTTTTATCGATTTATTGAATGTGTAACGCTTTTTTTTGTTTGAGCGATCCTTTGGTAATTTCGACACTATAGGTGCCTTTTTCGAGGTAGTGTTTTCCATTATTAGCAGATTTAGAGGGTGATTTTTTATTCCTTTTATTGTAATTTTTAATGCCTAGAGCATCTTTTTCAAGTGCATAGATAATAAAATTAAAGCCTGCATCAAGCATTCCCTTTTGTGAAAATAAAACAGTGCCTTTGGTGTCTTTTATTTGCATCTCATAAGCCGCTGGAGTTTTGGCAAATGCAGTAAAAGTAGTTTCGGGTTCAAACACCCTTCTCCAAGAAGAATAACTTGATCCCCAACGCTTCGAATGTTTTACCTCTTGGGGGTCTAATAAAGCTAACTCTGGTTTCAAAAAAGCATCGTTTAGCTTTTGAAGAGGAGCCAAATCCGCCTTGTAAATCGATCGTCCATGTGTTCCAACCAAAAGATGATTTGCTTCGGGCTGAATGACCAAATCATGCACCGCTGCTGTAGTTAATCCATTAGCAAAAGGGTGCCATTTTTGACCTTGATCAAACGAAACATAAACCCCTTGGTCGTTTCCAAGGTATAGAATTTGATCGTTATTAGGGTCTTCTCTGATTACATTAACTGGGCTATTAGGCAAGTTGGTATTTATCGATTTCCAACTGACTCCTTTGTCTTCACTAACATATACATAGGCTGTGAAATCGTCGTTTCTGTAGCCGTTTAGAGTGACATAAACCCGTTCTTTTTGATGTTCAGAAGCAATGACTCGACTGACCCATAAATTCTGAGGTAAGTCATCGGAAATACGATCCCAGCTTCCTCCTCCATTTTCTGATCGATAAACATAACCATCGTCACTACCCGTATATAAGAAACCAAACTGAGCAGGTGATTCTGCAATTGTGGTTAGTGTTCCAAAAGCTACATTTCCCTTCTTCCCGCCTTGGGTTAAATCATCAGAAATTGCGAACCAATCATCTCCTTGATTTAACGATCTGTGGAGTTTATTTCCACCCAAATACAAAATATCTTGGTTATGAGAAGAGAGTAAAATGGGTGTTTGCCAATTGAATCGATAGGGTGCCTCACCTAATTCATGCTTGGGTTGTATGTAGGTTCTTTTCTTAGTTTCTATGTCTAAGCGAAAGTAATTTCCAAATTGGTATCCTGTATAAACAATGTTGCTGTTCCTGTTGTCAATTTGAACTTGCATTCCATCGCCTCCCATAATAGAGGTCCACGGATTGTGTCCCGTAGACTGCCAGCGTTCGTCATTTCGAGCGTTGTGCGCTCCTTTCCAAACACCATTATCTTGCAATCCGCCATAGACGTTATAGGGTTTTTCGTGATCAATATTGATCGCATAAAACTGTCCAACCGCTGTGGAATTGTTTTTCATCCAATGCGCACCATCGTCGTAAGTAATATTGACTCCTCCATCGTTTCCATTGATCAGATGTCCCGGCTTGTTCGGGTTTATCCATAAGGCGTGATGGTCGGAATGTACATTGGGTTTCCCTATTGATGTGAAACTTGCACCTCCATCGTCAGAAGTTAAAAGCGGAACGCCATAAATATATATTTTGTCAGCATTTTTTGGGGCAACATGGATATGACCAAAATAGTACCCGTAGCTGTAGTACAAATCATCAATATAATCGCTGTGGGTTTTGGCCCAAGTTGTTCCCCCATCTGTACTCTTAAAAACCTCAGCGCCAACTACTGGAGTATCGAACAATAAGGCATTGGCATCTTCAAGATAGGTTGCTAAATCTCGGGGAACTACTAGACCATTACGCACACTGTTTTTAAGATTTGCCGCGCGGTATTTTTCTTGAAAATTATTTTCTTTTAAAAAGGCATTCAAACGCTTGTCTTCAAGTGCTAGAAATGCTTCTTTACTCATGTTTTTAAAATCGCTTTTGTCCAACCCATTTGTTTTCTTTGAAGCCTCATCTGGACGTCTGAACTGTGAGTCGTGAATCGCATAAACCGTGTTTTCGTCGAAGACAGCAAGACCAATACGGCCTACTCCATTTCCCCTTGGAAAACCACTTTCATCAGTAGAAATCAACTTCCATGTTTTTCCGGCATCGGTGCTTTTATAAATTCCTGAGTTCGATCCGTTCCCCAAAAAATTCCACGCTTTCCGATCTTTTTCCCATGCTGCTGCATATTGAATATTAAAATCATTTGGGACACTACTCATGTCAATAATTCCCGAAGTTTCATTAACAAATAAAACCTGTTCCCAAGAGTCTCCTCCATCTTCAGAACGATAAATCCCCCGTTCAGCATTGGGGGTGTATAAATGACCCGTAACACCAACAACCACTTCTTCTGGATTGTTTGGGTTGATCAATATTTTTCCGATATGATGGCTGTCATCTAAACCTTTTCTTTCCCAGTTAGCACCGTTGTTGGTAGTCTTGAGCATTCCAATCCCAGCATAGGAGGAACGAGAAGCATTATTCTCTCCTGTACCTACCCATAGGGTTTTGGTGGGCCAATGCATGGCAATTTCACCTATGTTCTGTGTCGGGGCGTTGTCGGTGATTGATGTGAAACTGATTCCGTTATTTTGCGTATGCCAAATTCCGCCCGAAGCATAGGCTGCATAAAACTCGGTCGAATCGGACGGATTTACTTCTAAGGCAACAATTCGCCCACTCATAACAGTAGGGCCTATATTCTCAAAAGGAATGTTCTTGACAATTGAATTTTGTTTGTCGTTGGTCTGAGCACTTAAGCTAATTACAGTGCACAGAAATAAAAAAGAATGGAATAGTTTCATAGCCGTTGGTTGTATTATTTCTTGGATGTTGAAAGTACAAAAAAATACTGTTGAAGAAAAAGAATCTGTTTAAAGGGGTTCCTAGTCAAATTCCTATATTTACTCAAAATAACCAACATTATGCGCTACCAACCACTCCCTTCAAGTTTTTACATGAATTCGCGAAAAAACTTTATGCAAGCGATGAAGCCCAACAGTATTGCTGTTTTTAATTCGAATGACACCTATCCTGTTAGCGCAGATTCTGTTTTACCCTTTGAACAACAACGGGATATTTTTTATCTAACAGGAGTTGATCAGGAAGAAACCATCTTACTTCTTTTCCCTGATGCTGTAGATCCCAAGATGCGAGAAATTCTTTTTGTTCGCGAAACTAACGACCATATAGCCGTTTGGGAAGGCGCAAAACTTTCTAAAAACCAAGCGACTGAGCGTTCGGGGATTGAAACTATTTTTTGGCTTCAAGATTTTGATCGCATCCTCGGTCAATTGAGCGCGTTTAACGACACTTTTTATTTCAATACTAACGAACATTATCGTCAGGCTGTTGAAACACAAACCCGAGAAGATCGGTTCATTAAGAAATGTAAAGAACTTTATCCCGCCCATGGAGTAGCCAAAAGCAACCCCATTTTACAAAAATTACGTGCCGTAAAAACTGCTGAAGAAATAGCCCAAATTCAAACCGCATGTGACATTACTGAAAAAGGATTCCGTCGCCTTCTTGGCTTCGTAAAACCGGGGGTTTGGGAATATGAAATTGAAGCTGAATTGTGTCATGAATTTCTACGAAATCGATCCAAAGGTTTTGCGTATACACCCATTATTGCATCTGGAAACAATGCCAACGTGCTCCACTATACTGAAAACAAAGCCCAATGCAAAGCAGGGGCGTTAATCTTGCTTGATGTAGCTGCCGAATTCGGAAATTATAAAAGCGACCTCACCCGGACCATTCCCGTATCTGGAGTATTCACTGAAAGGCAAAAGGCTGTTTACAATGCCGTTCTTCGGGTAAAAAACGAAGCTACCAAGTTGTTAGTTCCCGGAACAATCTGGAAAGAATATCACAAAGAAGTAGGAGCATTAATGACTTCTGAACTTCTAGGGCTGGGTCTCCTCGATAAGGCTGATGTGCAAAATCAAGATCCGGAATGGCCAGCATATAAAAAGTACTTTATGCATGGAACTTCACATCATATTGGATTAGATACCCATGATTATGGATTACTTCATTTGCCTATGGAAGCCAATATGGTCTTTACTGTTGAACCTGGAATTTATATTCCAGCAGAAAGTTTTGGTGTCCGCTTGGAAGACGATGTTGTTGTACAAGCACAAGGAAGCCCAATTAATTTAATGGGAAATATTCCAATCGAAGTTGACGAAATTGAAGGTTTGATGCGGGGGTAAATTAACTACACCCACAGTCGGTTCCACAACCGTTGTTGTTTTTGGAGCAACGAATTTTTTATAGAGAAATCGTACCGATAAAAATCCGGCTATAGCTACCAATACAAGTTGAACAATTTCCATTAGGCTAAAATTTGATAAACAATTAGGGCTGAAAGATAGGCAATTAGCGTCATACTAAACAATTGTATCATGGGCCACTTCCAACCGTTGGTTTCTTTTTTGACAATCGCAAGGGTACTCATACACTGCAATGCAAAGGCATAAAAGAGCATCAATGAAACTCCCGTAGGCAAATTAAACAAAAGTTCTCCGTTGGGTTTTCGTTCTGCTTTCATTCTGTTTTTAATAGTCTCTTCTTGGTTGTTTCCGACACTGTATATTGTTGCTAATGTCCCAACAAAAACCTCTCGTGCAGCAAAAGAACTAATCAATGCAATTCCAATTTTCCAGTCAAATCCAAGAGGTGCAATGGCAGGTTCTATTGATTTTCCTAAAATTCCAATAAACGAATGTTCTAATTTATAGGAAGCAATTTCATTTTCTAATTCCACGGGTGACAGCAATTGACTGTTCGGTTGACTCTTTACTATCGCTTCTGCCTCGCTAAAATTTTTCCCGGGACCGAAAGAAGCCATGAGCCATAAGAGGATTGAAATCGCAAGAATAATCCGACCTGCTTCAACCACAAACGACTTTGTTTTCTCAAAAACAGTAAGCGCAACATTCTTTATCAGGGGAAGTTTATAATTGGGCATTTCAATTACAAAATAGGTTTTGGATTGAATTTTTAGAATCTTATTCAATATCGCTGCAGACAATAATGCCATCACAAAGCCCAGAAGATAAAGTCCCATGAGGGTAAGTCCCTGATAGCTCATTCCTAAAAATGTCCCTTCTGGGATTACCAAAGAAATTAGAATTAGGTATACGGGCAAACGTGCTGAACAGGTTGTAAAAGGTGTTACTAGGATTGTAATGAGGCGCTCTTTCCAGTTTTCAATGTTCCGAGTTGCCATGACAGCAGGAATAGCACAGGCAGTTCCTGAAATTAGTGGAATCACACTTTTTCCACTCAGACCATATTTTCGCAAGCCGCGATCCATTAAAAAAACCACCCGACTCATATAGCCTGTTTCTTCTAGCACGGCTATAAAAAGAAACAGAAAGGCTATTTGAGGAATAAAAATAACAATTCCACCAAGGCCTGAAATAATTCCCTCGGCCAGTAAATTGGTGAAGAGACCTGGAGGTAATGTCCGTTTGGTATATTCGCTTAAATTGGTAAAACTTTCATCGATAAAATCCATCGGGATGCTACTCCAATCGAAGATGACTTGAAAGATGGTCAACAAAATCATAAAGAAAATAATATAGCCCCAAAAACGATGAATAAGTACCCGATCCAATTTGGAACGATAATCCGTTGCTTTGGACTGGTCTACCGCATAGGTTTCTTTTAATGATTGATTGATGTATTGGTACCGTTTTATGGTTTCTTTTTGTTGTAAGCGTTTCAGATGAGAATCGGATTGTGTTTTATAGTCGGTTGCATCTTCAACTTTTTTACGCTCCACTTTTGCAAAGTTTACATCTTGCGTAATCACCAACCACAGTTTGTAAAGCGATTGATCTGGGAATACTTTTTCAAGATTTGCGAAATAGGCTTCATCTATTAAACGAATGTCTGTGCAGTTTTCTTTCGAAAGGGATCTATAATCGAGTAAGCAGGTCTTGAGGTAATCAATTCCTTTGTTTTCTCGGGTACTGATGAGCGCAATTTTAGTCTTTAACTTTTCTTCAAGCAAGGGAATGTCAAGTGAAATTCCTTTGCTAGACATGCGATCCGACATATTAATCACCAAGAGGGTTGGGATCTCAAGGTCTTTGATTTGGGTAAAAAGAAGTAGGTTTCTTTTCAGGTTCTCAATGTCCGAAATAACTACGGCTACATCGGGATAATCTTTATCGTTTTTATTGAGGAGTAATTCTACAACCACACTCTCATCAATGGATGAAGCGTTGAGGCTATAGGTGCCTGGCAGATCAATAATGTGTGCTTTTGTCGTATGATTTAAACGGCAGACTCCTTGTTTTTTTTCAACTGTAATCCCCGGATAGTTCCCCACTTTTTGGTTGAGACCGGTAATGGCATTAAAGACAGAAGTTTTTCCTGTATTGGGATTTCCGATCAATGCAACATTAATGGTCTTGCTCATCTAAATCAATTCTATGGTTATGTTTTTAGCCGTTTCCGTTCGAATTGCCAAATGACAACCATCGATCACAAGGTACATCGGATCTTTGAGGGGAGCGTGTTGTTCTAAATGCACTTCATTTCCAGGCAAACATCCCATTTCGATCAGTTTAAGCGGCAACAAATCCGTATCAATTGATACAATTCGTGCACGTTGATTTTTTTCGATGTGATCTAAAGTGATCATTATTTAGAATGATTTTAAAGAAGCAAAAGTAATTAAAAAAAGGACGGGAAGCCAAAAAGAGGAGCAGTTAATTTGAGTCGATTGGATACTCTTTTTGAAGCACTTGAATATCATCCCAAAGGGTCTCCATTGCTTCCAGATCTGTTCCGTCATAATAGCCTCGGATTCGGCGCTCTGGATCTACTAGAACAAAATTTTCGGTATGAATCATATCAAAAGGACCACCGTCGCCATCGTCTTTAACAACAAAGTACGATTTACGGGCTAGGGTATAAATTTCTTTTTTATCTCCGGTCAGCAGATTCCAATATTCGTCCAATACTCCCTTTTCTAGGGCGTATTTTTTGAGTTGCGCGACCGAGTCAATTTGTGGGGTTACACTAAAGGAAAGTAGTTTGATTTGTGCCTGGTCTTTTATTTTGGTCTGAATACGAACCATATTATCTGTCATGATGGGGCAGATGGACGGGCAAGTTGTAAAAAAGAAATCGACCACAGCAATCTTACCCTGATAGTCTTTTTGGGTTATTGTTTTCCCGTTCTGATTGGTCAAACTGAAATCAGAAACGCGATGGCTTTTTTTGATGTGTTGCAGGGTACTGTCAACCAATTCGAAACTGAGTTGAGCCGGCTGGTAAATTGGAAGTATACGAACAGGCTTGAGGGCATCGTAGAACAAGATCAAAATGCAAAAAGAGATCAGCCCAAACACAATTAAAAAAGTTTTATAGGTTTTAAAAAATGCTTTCATAGTTCAAATTCAGAACAAAGGTACTCTCTTTTTTTATGTTAAAAGAAATTAAAATCCTATTGGATGGGAGGTTAGCTCACGGAAATTAGTATTTTTGAAGCTTACTTTAAAATCGCTCATGAGCCCAATTATTATAAAAGGAATTCAATTACTCCTCAGCTTGTCGCTGTTGGTTGTCCTCCACGAATTAGGACATTTTATCCCCGCTAAATTATTTAAAACACGTGTAGAGAAATTCTATTTGTTTTTTGATGTCAAATTTGCATTGTTCAAAAAGAAAATTGGTGGAACAGAATACGGAATTGGGTGGCTTCCATTGGGGGGCTATGTTAAAATTTCGGGAATGATCGACGAGAGTATGGATACCGAACAAATGAAACTTCCACCAGAGCCTTGGGAATTTCGTTCAAAACCGGCTTGGCAACGGCTCATTATTATGTTGGGTGGTGTTATTGTAAACCTAATTTTAGGTTTTTTTATCTATATGATGATTCATCTGGTTTGGGGAAAAGACACCCTTACTTCAGAAGCCCTTCCCAATGGAATGGACGTTTCTGTATTGGCTGAATCTGTTGGTTTTCAAGATGGAGATCGCATTTTAAAAGTTGACGGAGAAGTACTCGATAACGTTTATAACCTGAATAAATACTTATTTTTAAGATCGGTAAGCGAAGTTGAAGTTCAGCATCCCGACGGCACTAAAGAAACCCTGCAGATCCCAGAAGATTTTGGAACACAAATGTTCGAAAGCGGAGATCTGAGACCTGTAGGCATACTCCTCCCTGCTATAATAGAAGTTCAACCCAACAGTCCCGCTGCAACAAGTGGGTTAGAAACAGGTGATCTTATTTTGAGTACCAACGGAGTTGCTATATCCGACTATTCATTTTTAGTGGATCACCTAAGAAAAGAACAATACGATACGCTTCAAATTGAGTTGAGAAGAGCAAACGACCGAATCATCACAAAAACCGTTTACCCCCGTGAAGATAGAACCATTGGGATTTATTCCAATTCTATTGAGTATACCCATGTTGATTTAACTTTATCAGAAAGTATATCCGCTGGTTTCACTTATGGATATTGGACCTTATACGACTATGCTGCTCAATTCAAATATGTATTTACCAAAAAAGGTGCGAGCCAAGTTGGAGGTTTTGCAGCAATAGGAAACCTTTTCCCTGAGGTTTGGAACTGGAAGGGGTTTTGGTCGAGTACAGCACTCATATCAATCATTTTAGCCTTTATGAACATCCTCCCCATTCCCGCTTTGGATGGTGGTCACGTCATGTTCCTGCTTTATGAAATGATCAGCGGTAGAAAGCCAAACGATCGGTTTATGGAATACGCTCAAATGTTTGGATTTTTCTTATTACTAGCTGTTTTATTGTTTGCCAATGGTAATGATGTTTATCGAGCAATCTTCGGATAAGCACTAATCAGATGATATTTGACAGGGTTTTCTGTGAAAATCATCCCTAAAAGCGAAACTTCTTTTTATATTTGATCCTATATTAAAAAATACACACTCATGAAAAAGTTCATATCCCTTGTCATAATCAGTTTTTTTGCCGTTCAGTTTTCGCAAACTTCAGCCCAAGAAACTAAAGTTACTATAGAAGATTTTATTACAGAACACAATGGTTTTGAAGTTAATCCCGATGGAGAAATTAAGCCGATCAATAATCGTGAAATTAATAAAAAGATTCGATTCTTTATTGAAGAAAAATACCTCAACGTAGAGTATACTCGTAATGTGATCTGGGATTCTTATGAAACGTTTTTAAGCCCATACGACATCCACCACATGCACACTTTTATTGTTCAGGTTAAAGTATCGGGTATTGATCGTCTCAAATACCTTGAAATTTCTTACAATCCGAAGACTCTAAAAGTGACTAGTGACTTTGAATGGAACGAAGAAGAAGGTGAGTTTGTTAAGAGTGAAGTAGATAAAGAAGTAGAGGCAATTAATTCATAAAAAATATTCATTCAGCTTTGGAATATTTTTAAATTAATATATATTTGCCAACTGAATGAAACATTCCTCCTTAGCTCAGTTGGTTAGAGCATCTGACTGTTAATCAGAGGGTCCTTGGTTCGAGCCCAAGAGGAGGAGCCATATTAGACAGGAGGTCATTTTTGACCTCCTTTTTATTTTTATTCCTCCGTAAAACCTTGCTGGCCAACATAATAGACTTTATTTCTGGAGTGAAAATGTTGTTGCAACTCTCAAAATCGAATTTTTCGAATTTTTCAGTAAAGATGCAACCAAGAATCTTCTTTTTGGTTTTTCCATCTGCCTTATCCCAATAATGACTTAGGTTTTCAATCATTGGGA
>JGI20152J14361_10001880_pt1 | contig 13144 bp, 7 predicted proteins | sample COG_02_FD_14361 | JGI IMG/M metagenome (IMG submission 14361)
TCGTATTTTTCAAACTGCTTTAAATTGGATTTCTGTTCGGGAAAGCGCTCGATCATATCTTGTGGATGCCAGCCGGTTTTTGACCAGAGCACGCGAACCTTATCTGACCAGAAGTTGGTGTGCCATATATCTCGAAGCATACTGGCAAAGATATGCAGATTGGCCCAGATGGGGTTCCAGCTTTGCAGTGGCACACGGATACCATAAATCGCTTGCTGCTTTTCGTCTTCTGCCTTAAAGGTGCCAAACAGTCGATCCCAAATAATCAACAGGCCGCCATAATTTTTATCAATGTAGTCGGCGTTCTGCGCATGATGCACCCGATGATTGGAGGGGCTTACCATAAACCATTCAAATATCCCCAGCTTGGGAATATGTTGAGTATGCACCCAGAACTGATAGATAAGATGAGCGCTGGCAATACTGACAAACATGCTGATCGGCATGCCGAAAAAGAAGCAGGGAATATAAAATACCCAGGTGGTTAAAAAGCTAGTACTGGTTTGACGCAGGGCGGTGCTGAGGTTGTAGTCTTCACTCTGGTGGTGGACCACATGGGAACCCCAGAAAAACTGGCGCTCATGGCTAATGCGGTGAAACCAGTAGTAGAGAAAATCATACAGCAGTATGGCCAGCAGCCAGTGGCCCAGAGAGTTTATATCGAAAGTCCAGATGGCATATTGTTGGGAAATTTTAGCAAAAACCAGTGCGCCAATATTGAGAAAAACAAATTTCGTCACTGTGCTTAACAGACCCATGCTGAGGCTATTAATGCTGTCATTCACTCTGTAAGTATTATTACCTTTAAGGAGGCCCCAACCGAGCTCCATAACAATCAATAATAGAAAAATCGGAATAGCATAGGGAACAAAATTCATTTTGATTCCTTTTTCTTTTAAACGTTTTTTGTAACGCTTTTTTAATTTTTTTGCAGTACTTTTTACTATAATTTTTACAGCGGATTATCAGCTAGAGCACAATCAATGGCGTCGACAATATCATCTATATCACGGCGCGATGCGATCAGGGCAGGACTCAGACAGAGGTTGTTATTGAACTCGGTAAAGCTTCTATTAGTTCGACCAACCAAGACACCCTGAGCCATACAGTGAGCAACAATTTTCATCAGATAGCTTTCGTGCATAGGCTGTTTGCTATTGCGGTCAGAGACTAATTCAACACCGGCAAAAAAGCCTTTGCCTCGCACGTCGCCGATGACTGGATATTTTGCCTGCAACCCGAAGAGACGATCTTTTAGGTGTTCACCCATCTGCACCACATTATTTAGCAGATTTTCCTCTTCGATAATATCCATATTGGCGAGGCCTGCGGCTGGGCCGCCAGTACAGCCACCAAAGGTACTGATATCTCTAAAGTAGTCCAAGGTGCCGGCGTCTTCTGCGGCAAACTGATTGAACACTGCATCAGTTGCCACGGTGCAGGAGATGGCGGCATAGCCGCTGGCAAGTCCTTTGGCCATGGTCACCAGATCCGGTTTAACGCCGTAGTGCTGGTAGCCAAACCATTTGCCCGTGCGTCCGAGACCACAGACTACTTCATCTATATGTAATAGCACGGAGTATTTTTTGCAGATCGCCTGAATAATGGGGAAGTACTCAGGCACTGGAGGAATAATTCCACCTCCCGCGGTAATAGGTTCTAGTACCACGGCACCTACTTGATCAGGGCCTTCACGCAGTATCGCGGTCTCCAGATCTTTGGCGCATTCAATATCGCAGCTGCCGTAGGTTTTGCCAAAGGGGCAGCGGTAACAGCAGCAGTGGGCAAACTCAGAAAAGCCTGGGGCGAAAGGTCCGTACTGTTCTTTGCGCTGCTGGTGGCCGGTGGAGCTGAGGGCGCCGATGGTTGAGCCGTGATAGTCGCGGTCGCGAAAGATGATTTTATGGCGGCGGCCATCGCCGTTAATGTGCGCTAGCTGGCGCACCATCTTGTACACTTTTTCATTGGCTTCGGAACCGGAATTAGAATAGTAGACTTTGCCTTTATTGTTGCCTTCAGCATCTTGCATTTCCGGCATTTTTTGCAGCAGTCGCTCGGCAAATTTTGCCCCGGGGACGCTGCCGGCACTGTTGGCGAAGTAACACATTTCCAGTAGCTGATCGCGCACTGCATTGGCAATAGACTCGCGGCCATAACCTACATTTACTGACCAGACTCCACCGGAGGTGGCATCCAGATATTCAGTGCCTTTGATATCGGTCACACGCATGCCGACGCCGCTTTTGATGATCAGCGGGTCGCTATTTTTAAAGGCGTTGTGTGGTGTCAGGTGATGCCAGACATGCTCTCTATCGGAGCTAATTATCTCTGCAGTCTGGGCTGAAATCTCGTCTTTGTTCATGGTGCTTCCCCTGGCAACTGGGTTGCCGAGACGTTTATTGTTATTTTCTTATCTGGTTAACGATAGGCCTAAGGAAGAGTCCTTTTAGGAAGGGCTATCTAACAGTGCTATTTTAATAAATCTAATGCTAGTGCTTCAGCCACTTTAATACCATCAATTCCAGCGGACAAAATACCACCGGCATAGCCAGCGCCTTCCCCAGCGGGGTACAGCCCTCTGGTGTTGACACTCTGATAGACCTTGTCTCGCTTAATGCTCACCGGTGCCGAGGTGCGTGTCTCCACGCCAGTCATTATGGCATCGGCCATAGCGTAGCCTTTGACCTGCTTATCGAACTCGGGAATTGCTTCCCGAATAGCTGCCACAGCAAAGGCGGGCATAGTTTTGGAGAGGTCTCCAAGGGTGATACCCGGTTTATACGAAGGTTCCACCGAACCCAGTTCAGTGGAGGGGCGATGGTTTAAAAAGTCCCCCACTAACTGTGCTGGGGCATTGTAATTTTCGCCTCCAAGCTGGTAGGCCAGTGTCTCTAATTGCCGCTGTAAATCAATACCAGCAAGTGGGTGGTCGGGGAAATCTTCTTCGGGGGAAATACCCACCACAATGGCGGCGTTGGCATTGCGCTCATTGCGCGAGTACTGGGACATGCCGTTGGTCACCACGCGCCCCTCTTCCGAGGTGGCAGCGACCACAGTGCCGCCGGGGCACATGCAAAAGCTGTAAACCGTGCGGCCATTTTTACAGTGGTGAACCAGCTTGTATTCCGCGGCTCCCAGTATGGGATGTCCGGCCTGATCGCCAAAGCGTGCTTTATCGATGGTTGACTGGGGATGTTCGATACGAAAGCCAATAGAGAAGGGCTTGGCTTCAATATAGACGCCGTGATCGAGCAGCATCTGAAAGCTATCTCGGGCGCTATGGCCTATGGCGATCACTATATGACGACTGTGAAGTACTTCACCTGTAGCTAATGTCAGACCCGTTATTTGGCCTTGTCCCTCAGCGTTGTCTGGATCGCGCAATAGGCCTTCGACCTTTTGCTCAAAGCGTATCTCGCCACCGAGACGAATAATCTCGGCGCGCATATTCTCCACCATACTGACCAGCTTAAAGGTGCCAATATGGGGTCTGCTGTCGGTGAGAATTTCTTCCGGGGCACCGGCAATGACAAATTCACGCAACACTTTGCGCCCAAGATGACGGCGATCTTTTACCTGACTCCAGAGTTTGCCATCGGAAAAGGTGCCGGCGCCGCCTTCACCAAACTGTACGTTGGACTCGGTGTTGAGTTTGCGTTTGCGCCAAAACCCCCAGGTCTCTTTGGTGCGCTGGCGCACTTCCTGGCCACGCTCCAGCACTATGGGTTTGAGTCCCATCTGGGCTAACACCAATGCGGCGAGAATGCCGCAGGGACCAAAGCCCACCACAATCGGACGCTGTTGATTGGCCTGTGGGAAATCTGTCAGGGGCTCGGCGACAAATTTATAGCTGGTATCGGGACTGGGACCCACACGAGGCAGAGCAGGGGTGGTCTCAAGTACGCGTCTCTCGGCTTGGTCTGCGAGCACTACATCCAGCTGATAGATGAGCATTATGCGACCGCGCTTGCGGGCATCGTGGCTGCGTTTGAAAATACTAAAGCTGGCTAATTCGTCAGCATCTATGCTCAGGGTGCGCAGAATCTCCCGCTGCAGATCGTCGTCGCTATGGTCTAGGGGTAGTTTGATTTCGCTGAGTCTTAGCATAGGAGTTTTTTAATCGTATTAGTCGTTTTAGTGGTGCTGTCAGAACGCGATATTAGCATGAATAAGCTGTCGGCTTTGGACGCTAACGAAATTGTTTTTTAGTGGTAAAATCGCCGCCGATAATAAAAAGATCGTTGACGCTGGGTTGTGGCCTTGGCGCTTGAGAAGGGCTCTGACAAGGGGCTCTGAAACGGGCTTCAAGCGCACAGCCAGTGGAGACAGAGCACAAAATAATAATAATGAGGGAATCCTAATTGAACTTAAAAAATAGTCTTATCATTGCGCTGATCGGCATCGCTTTTTACGCTGGCTGGTCTTTTAACCAAGAGTCAGAAGTCACTCAGGTGGAGCAGGTGGCTGAAGAGGGTGGCGCTAGTCCAGCACTGCAGGCCAAAGCCGATAAGACCGGTTACGTAGTTGCGGAGCAAACCCGCAATCAGGATCCACATTATTCCCCTGTGGCAGATCAGCCTTTACAGAAGCAGGTGTTTTGGGGTGATACCCATCTGCACTCCAACTTCTCTATGGATGCCTTTATCTTCGGCAACACTCTGGGCCCAGATGATGCCTATCGTTTCGCCAAAGGCGAGAAGGTCATGGCCACCAAAGGCCAACCAGCTCAGCTGCGCGAGCCTTTGGACTTCTTAGTGCTGGCGGATCACACCGACGGTGTTGGCGCCATGATTGCCCTTAAAGCGGGCAACCCCAAACTGCTGGCCAACCCCACATTGCAAGCTTGGTCAGAGATCCTATTTGCCGGTGAGGTAGATGATGCCCGCCAGTTGGATTCCACTCAGACTAGGTCAGATACGCCCCGTGAGTTGGAAGACAAAGATATCCGCGGCAATGCTTGGGATTACCTGACTGCCACCGCTGATGCCCATTATGATCCCGGTACCTTTACACCATTGATCGGCTTTGAGTTTACTGCCCAGAAGGGTGGCCAGAACTTGCATCGGGTAGTGATCTATCGCGACGATGCCGAGACTGCGCAGAGCCTATTACCTCTGTCGCCAAAAGAGAATTCGGACCCGAGAGTGCTGTGGGACTTCTTAGAAAAGTATGAAGAGACCAGTGGCGGCAAAGTGCTGGCCATCGCCCACAACGGCAATCTCTCCAATGGCCTGATGTTTCCCACTGCAGAACTAGAGTTTGGTGATCAGATGGATTCTGACTATGCCGCGCGTCGTGCTCGCTGGGAGCCTGTCTATGAGGTCACTCAGATTAAAGGCGATGGCGAAGCTCATCCCCTGTTATCGCCAGATGATCGCTTTGCCGATTACGAAAGCTGGGACCTAGGTGATTTTGCCGGTGTGCCCAAAACTGATCAGATGATTCCCTTTGAGTATGCTCGGGAAGCACTGAAAAATGGTTTGGCACTGGAGTCTGCTTATGGTGCTAACCCTTACAAATTCGGCATGATCGGCTCTACTGATTCACACACCTCACTGGCCACCGCTGCTGAAGACAATTTTTATGGCAAGCACAGCGCCGGTATGGAGCCGCAGCCAGATCGCTGGAAAGATGCTGTGGGTGGACGCGGTAAGTTCACCGTTCCTGGCTTTATGATGGCCGCTTCTGGTTACGCTGCAGTCTGGGCAACCGAGAACACCCGTGAAGGTATCTGGGATGCGATTCAGCGCAAAGAAGTCTATGCCACTACCGGTAGTCGCATGACGGTTCGGTTCTTTGGCGGTTGGGACTTTACTGAAGCTGATCTGGAAGCCTCGAATATGCCCGATATCGGGTACAGCAAAGGCGTCTCTATGGGTTCAACTCTGTTACAGAGCGATGCCAGCGCCCCAGTGTTTATGTTGCAGACTGCGAAGGACCCCAACGGTGCCAACCTCGATCGCTTACAGGTGATTAAAGGCTGGGAAGATGCCGAAGGTGCAGTGCACGAGAAAGTTTTTAACGTCGCCTGGAGCAACCCTGAGCTGCGTTCAATGGATGCCACTGGTGACATTGCGGATATCCCTTCCACTGTGGATGAAGCCAAGGCAACTTATAGCAACAAATACGGTGCTGTTGAATTGACTGCCCTGTGGCAGGATCCGGAGTTTATCCCGGAGCAGAAGGCCTTCTACTATGTTCGCGCTATTGAAGTGCCGTCGCCGCGATGGACGTCTTATGATGCTGCCCAGTTCGATGTTGAGATGGCACCCTATGTGGAGAGAACCACTCAGGATCGTGCTTACAGCTCGCCAATTTGGTATGAGCCTAGCAACTAATATGTAATTTGATGAGTGCGAAAAAAAACCAGGCCCGCTGCAGAGAGTGGCCTGGTTTTTTTTGCATGATGCTTTTTAACTATAGAGCGTTAAGCCTTAGAAGTAGCGTTTGACCTCAGCCAACACTCCACGACCTTCACCGACAAAGTATCTGTAACTGCCAAAGCCAAAGTCGGCCCGGTCGGCAATACGCTCATCCGTCAGGTTGGTGATTCTTAGGCGCAGATCCCATTGCTCATAACGCTGCTGAACGGTGAAGTTCACCACATCGTGGCCAGCGTACTGATGGGCGTTAGCGGGATCCAGATAGTAGTCTCCGAGAGAGACCCATTCCAACTCAGCACTGAGTGTTTCGCTGGGCGTATACAGCAGCTGGGCGCTGCCCTGAGTGCGCGGTGCTGTGTCTATGTCGTTACCATTAATACTGGCTCCGTTGATCAGGCTGTTCTGCTCATAGAGATGCTTTGCCCAGTTACCGGCTGCGGCGATCTGCCAAGCGGGGTTGATCGCATAACTAAGCTGTAGCTCGACACCCCGGTGGCTGGTTTCGCCATTGCTGACCACAAAACCGCTGGAGTCGTTAATGATGACCTGCTCTTTATCCATGCGGTAAATATTTAACTCGGCGGCGAGATTGTCTTGGCGAAAACGCAGTCCCGCTTCAATGCTGTCGAGCTGCTCAGGCTTGATGTCGGCCACGGCTTGCTCGCGCTGCAGACGATAGATCTCATTGATCTGCGGCGCGCGATAGGCGCTGGCGACTCTGGCATAAGCAGAGAGGTTGTCGCTAAAGCTGTAGTCGGCACCCAGGTGGAAGTTGAAATTGTTGGTGCTGTCGGAGCGATCCTCTGCGCGGAAGTAGCGACAGCTTCCATCTGCGGAATTACAGTCGCTGCCATCGTCTCTGGTGGTGCCAGAGAGCATATTGTTCTCATAGTCGTAATTGAGATATTCATAACGCAGGCCCATCTCAGTGGTTAGCTGGTCGCTGACCTGCCATTCGAGATTGGCGAAGAGGGCGATCTGCTGGCTCTCCACTTCAAAGTCATAGTGCTGACCCTGGAAGCGCACATTGTTGGCGACGCCCAGTGCATTGGCTTGGAATTCTTCAACCCACATGCTGGCCCATTCCACATCAGTGCCGAGCCACAGAGTCGTATCAGTGGCGAGGCTGGTCTGGTAGCTAGACTGCACTCCCGCACTGGTCTGACCATTCTTTTCTTNNGGCTGACCCGGCAGGTAGTGCTGCAAAAACGTCATTTTACTTTTGCGAACATAGGGGGTTATCTGCCATTGGTTGCCCGCGCTGGTGGCGCCGCTGATCCGTGACGAGAGGCGCATGGCCTGGCCATCGCGAAAAGCTTCTGGGTTGGGGTTGGCTTTCCATGCGCTGGAGTCTTTGTAGGAATCTTTAACTTTGATATAGCCTGCGGTCTCTTGGTTGAGATTAACCAGTGCTAGATGGGTGTCGGTGCTCAATTCAGAACCGATCCAGCTGTGCTTGAGAGAGAGCTTCTGCTGATCGAAGCCAGCGTCATCTTTAAAGCCTTTATCACTGACACCATTGGCAGCGATCTGCCAAGTCTGATTGCCACGCTGCTCACGCCAGCCCAGCTTGACGCGGTTGTAGTCATGGCTACCGCTTTCCAGCGATAAATAGTTGCGTTGAATATCGGCGGAGAGACTGTTGATCACACCGTGCATGGCATTTGAGCCATAAAACACGGTGCCAGGCCCACGCCAGATTTCCAGTCCTGAAGCCTGTTCGCTATTCACTTCAAAGAGCTGGTTGACGTTACACATGCCGGTAGGGCGGATCGGCAGGCCATCCTCGGTGGTAAGAATTTCGGCACAGCTGCCAGCGCCAGTAAAAACGGGTGAGCGCACGGCGGCGAGCAATTCTTGACCATTGCCGCGGCTTAGCCAAACGCCGGGGATACGCGCGGCGGACTCATTGATATGGGCGTGGCCAATGCGCTGCAGCTCTTCTGCTGAGACCTGGCCTGCTGCACCGATCAACTGACTGAGGTTCTGTTCGCTGCGGCGGCCGGTGACTACCACTGTTTCTATAATGCTGTCTGCTTGGAGCTGTTTCGTATTTTCCGCTAGCTTTTCTGCAGCAACTAAAGCGGGAATCAGGCTGAGTGTTAGTACGGTAATAATTGCTTTCATATTTTTATCATTGCCATTGGTTGCGATGCTCATGGTCGCCAGTCTTTAGCAAAAGGTGCATAAGTGCAACTCGGTTTATGACTATCTGGTTTAGGGGAAATCACCAATATAAAGCCAAATGGCGCGATCTCTCGTACATAGAGAATAGGTTGATAAGAGGTAGTTAATGTGGCCATAGCGCTTTCAAAACTGAACAAATATTTTGTCGTGGAAAAGTTAATTTATCACTCGATAGATTTAAGCCTCTATCAGGTGTCGGCGATTATCGACGGCGTCGAGCACTATGTGGCCGATGAGCGCGGCAAGCTGTTGCGCTCGACCAAGTTGCTGGAATTACAGAAGCAGCTGCGCAAAGTGTCCGCCGTTAGCACGGTACTGCGCCAGACCAGCGCCTATGATGAAATGATTGGCGGACCGGAGAAGGGCGAGTCGAATGCTCTTGAGGTGCCGTTGGCTGATAATCAGCTTTATTGAATGGAAGATTAAGTATGGCGCTTCTTAATAAGGGACTTCTAAGAGGACACTTCTAAGAGGACACTTCTAAGAGGACACTTGCGTAGATCTCCGGTTTGGCGCAGGAAAAGCTGTCTCGGCATCTTTCTTCCTTGTCTATTTTTGCGAGCAGTGCATAATCGCGGGCAATTAAATCCTGTGCGGCCTTAATGGGGTGGCTCTTCAACTGTCTGCACCATTAACTCAACAGCCTATGAACTCAGCAGCTTATTAACTCAAACTCGGTGACCCTGTGACAATTAGCAATTCCAGTGACAATCTCAGTGCAGAATCCGTCGATGCGCCGCAAGCAGTTACTGAGCCGGTAGCAGCGGCGCCTAAAAAGATGTCAACGCTGCTGTCATTGGTACAGTTTTTTAAACCCTATAAATTACAGGTCTGGGTATTTCTCACCGCATTGGTGTTTACCGCGGGCATTACATTATCCGTAGGCCAGGGCCTGCGCATGGTGATAGACCAGGGTTTTGCCCAGCAATCTCTCAGCCACCTTAATCAAGCGATTATGTTTATCGTCATTGCCTCTGTGTTGATGGCGATGGGCACCTATGTGCGCTTTTATCTAATCTCTTGGCTGGGTGAGCGAGTTACTGCGGATTTGCGTAAAGCGGTGTTCAATCATATCGTCGCCCTGCATCCGGCATTCTTTGAGACCAACCGCAGTGGCGATATTATGTCGCGACTGACTTCTGATACCACCTTGTTGCAGTCGATTATAGGCTCCTCTGCCTCCATTGCGTTGCGCAGTGCGATTAGCTTTACCGGCGCACTGATTATGCTGCTGGTGACCAATTTCAAACTCTCGCTGATGATTATTGTCGCCGTGCCTCTCGTACTGATGCCGATCCTGATTTTTGGTCGCAAGGTACGCAAGCTCTCCCGGGACAGTCAGGACTCTATTGCCGATGTCGGCAGTTATGCAGGTGAAATTATTCAGCATATTAAGACCGTGCAGAGTTTTACCCATGAAGAACAGGAAAAAGCCGCCTTCGGCAGCGAAGTAGAGCGAGCCTTTTTGATCGCCCGCACTCGTGTGCGTCAGCGAGCCGTTTTAATGGCTGTGGTTATTCTGCTGGTGTTTGGTGCGCTCTCGGGCATGCTCTGGGTCGGTGGTAGCGATGTGATTAACGGTAAGATGAGCGGCGGTGATCTTGGCGCCTTTATCTTTTACGCCATACTGATGGCCACTGGTGTGGCGTCACTGTCTGAGGTCTATGGTGAACTGCAGCGCGCAGCCGGTGCCACTGATCGATTGATGGAACTACTACATGCAGACAATCAGATTTTGGTTCCAGATCAGCCATTGGCTGGTGTCGATCAGTTGCCAGCGCAGCTTGAGCTGAGCAATGTCCATTTTTGTTATCCCTCGCGACCCGAGCAGCCCGCTTTGGATGATTTTTCTCTGACCATTAAAGAGGGCGCGATTGTTGCTCTGGTGGGTCCTTCAGGTGCGGGCAAGTCGACGCTGTTTGATTTGATTCAGCGGTTCTATGATCCGCAACAGGGTGAACTCTGTCTCGGGGATATCAATATTCGTCAGATGACTCCGACCCAATTGCGTGAGCAGATTGCGGTGGTGCAGCAACAGCCCACTCTGTTTACCGGTGATGTGATGTACAACATTCGCTACGGTAATAGCGAGGCTACGGACGAGCAGGTGATTGCAGCTGCTAAGGCGGCCCATGCCGATGAGTTTATCAATCAGTTGCCAGATGCCTATCACAGTGATTTGGGTGAGCAGGGCGTACGGCTCTCTGGCGGTCAACGCCAGCGTATAGCCATAGCCCGTGCGCTGTTAAAAGATCCACGCATTTTGCTGTTAGATGAGGCCACCAGTGCCTTGGATGCGGAGAGTGAATACAAGGTGCAATTGGCTTTGGATAAGCTGATGAAAGGGCGCACTACGGTGATTATTGCCCATCGTCTGGCGACGATTCTCCATGCGGATACCATTGTGGTGATGGATCAGGGCAAGAAAGTGGCTCAGGGTAGTCATCAGGAATTGATCGCCTCCAGTCCACTCTATGCCCGACTTGCTGAGTTGCAGTTTTCCCTGGATAGCGCTGAGTGATCGTCTCTGCGGGCTAAAACGTATGCTAGAGTAGTGAATAATAAGTGCACCTCACCTACTCATGGCCCGTCCGTGGGGTATCAAAGATAGAGAGTGCACAAAATAATAATAAAAAAGACTCTTTTTATGAAACTGATTCTAACTGTCACCAGTCTGCTTATGTTGAGTGCCTGCGGCATGATTTTCCCAGAGCAGCCGGTTCCGCAAAACCTTCCCCAATACAGTATTAAAACCGCTACAGGTGTCTCTCAGGGACGCCTAAATGCCAGTGTCGACGAAATCGCCGGCGCCGAGGTGGTTAGTTGGTTTGATATCCCCTATGCCCAGCCTCCGGTTGGAGACCTGCGCTGGCGTGCTCCACGTGACCTGGTTGCTCCAGAGCAGCTGATTGTCGAGCGTGAGGATACCGCCTGTGTACAGCAGGCGAGTCGTTACGGCGGTGTTGAAGGCGGTGCTGAGGGTGTTATTGGTTCAGAGGATTGTCTGGTTTTGGATATCCGCGCACCAAAGGATTTCGCGACTAAAAAATATCCGGTGATGTTGTGGATTCACGGCGGCAGCAATACTACGGGTTTAAAAGATTATTATGATTACAGCAAGTTGGCTGCGGCCAAAGGCGTCGTGGTTGTGGCGATCAATTACCGTCTCGGTGGACTGGGGTGGTTTACTCATCCGGCGATTCAGGGTGAGCAGAGCGGCACAGATCAGACCTCTAATTTTGGACAGTTAGATATTATTCAGTCCCTGAAATGGGTGCGTGACAATATTGCTGGTTTTGGTGGCGATGCTGAAAATGTCACGATTTTCGGTGAGTCTGCTGGCGCGCACAATGTCTATGCGCTATTGGCTTCGCCTCTGGCCGAAGGTTTGTTTCACCGCGCTATCGCCCAGTCCGGTTACACCGTAACCAGCAGTCTGGAGAGTGCTTACAATCTCGATGGGGCGGACAGTTTCGTGACCCGCGGTGGCTGGCAGATTAGCCAAAGGTTGCTGGCTCAGCAGGGGGCTAGTGAATCTGATCTGGCGGGCAAGACTATGCGCGAACGGTTAAAAAGCTTTGATGCTCGCGAGTTTATTGCCCTGTATAACGATAAGCCGGACACCGTTGACTACTCTCCCTTGACCACTGCCGACGGTATTGTGATTCCCAAAGTCGGGATGGTTGAGGCCATGGCGGACCCCGAGTATGCGAAGAATGTCCCAGTGATCTCTGGTGCGAACAAAGATGAAGTGACTCTTTGGTTTGCCCTACACCGTTATTTTATGGAAACCAGCTACCCCTTCACCAAGTTACTGCCACCAAAGGTGAGTATTAAAGATCCATTGCTTTACCACTTCTGGGTACGAACTCGTTCTCAGGCCTGGAAGGCTCGAGGTGTTGATGAGCCTCTAAGCGCTATGGAGCTGGCCGGTTACGATCAGCTGTATAACTACCGCTTTGATTGGGACGACCAGGAGAAGTCATTCTTTATCGACTTCCCGTCTATTTTTGGTGCTGCTCATGGTACCGATATCTCTTTTGTTACCGGTGATTTTAAGTACGGCCCAGTGACCTCCTATATCTATCCAGAAGGCGAGGCTCGTGACCAGATGGAGCGCACCTTTATGGATGTTTGGGGTGATTTTGCTCACTCTGGAATTCCGGACCAGTCTCTAGATTTCGAATGGCAGCGCTATAACAGCAAGACCAAACCCTACGTACGCCTTGATCGTGATGAGTTTTTAAGCCTGCAGTTTGAGACTGAAACCCTCGACACTTTACTGGCGGGAATTGCTGCTGATAATAATGCCAGTCATATGGAAAAGTGCCTGCTGGCTTGGGAAACCCTGACCAATGTGGGCAGTGCAGATGTTGCTCGCTACCAGTCTTGGAATAACGGCCAATGCGAGCAGTTTGATGCCCGCTCTCATCAGGAACGAATTGCCATAGATTTGATTGAAGAATTTGGCACATCATCAGTTCTCTAGCCAAGAGCCTGACTTGAGAGAGGTAGATATGAGTAATCAGGAAGCCCTAAGGGGAAACAAGCCTGCCCAACAAGCAGGCCCGCTA
>JGI20152J14361_10001881_pt1 | contig 13140 bp, 10 predicted proteins | sample COG_02_FD_14361 | JGI IMG/M metagenome (IMG submission 14361)
TTATTCCATGATGGAAGAGTTCAAGTTGATTTGTCACGTCCTTCCGGATTGCGTACTCCACTAGAAGAAGAAATGGTTGAAGGTTTTAGTTCAATTATATCTGCTCAGACGATGTTTCCAGTTCTATCTGCAGATGAAATGGCCGGTCATTATTCAGAAAACGAAATCTCTGAGGCAGTTAGACGAGGTACACTTACTGGAAAAGGTGGAGCTTGGGATTTGATATCTAAAAGAGTACAAGCAATTCCTGAGTATTCTGATTTTTTCATTGATACTTATGATCATATTGAAACAGCACAAGATATTAAATTCACTGATATCTCAAATGCTGTTGCAGCTTTTATGGAATTTGAATGGAGATCTGATACATCACCATTTGATGATTTTTTACAAGGTAGATTGGATTTAGCCATTTCCCAAGAAAAGGGTATGGAATTATTTTATGGTAAAGCGAATTGTTCCAGTTGCCATGCTGGTGCACTATTTACTGATCATCAATTTCACGCAACTGGTCAACCCCAAGTTGGTCCAGGAAAAGCAGCGAGATTTCAAAGTCATTCACGTGACTTAGGTCGCTTCCGTGTAACAGGAAATATTAAAGATAAATACGCATTTCGAACTCCATCTTTACGAAATGTTGAATTGACTGGTCCATGGGGACATGCAGGTGCTTACAGCAATCTAAAAGCATTCGTATATGCGCACTTAAATCCTTATTTAGCTTTATCTAATTATGATAAATCGAATGTTACTTTAACAAAGTATGATGCTAATGATTGGAAAATTATGGATAATGCGAATGAAGTGAAAGCTATAGCAGACTCAATAACCATAAAGCCGGTAATAATCTCAGATGGCGAAGTTACGGATCTCCTAGCTTTTTTAGGAACTTTGACAGATATAAAAGCTCAAAAGGGACGATTAGGCATTCCAGAAACTGTACCAAGTGGTCTTGAAATTCCTAACCCTCAATGACGAATTTTTAAAATTTGATTTGTATTTGTTTTGTGTTCAGTTAATGAGCCATCTGGCCACTCGATATTAATGATTGCAGTTTTTGCATCTCCTAATCCAAAGTGAATAGGTAATGCTTGGCCGCCCGCATGACCCCCACCAATTGTGACCTGCTGACTATCTTTCCCTATAGTTATCCTAGAGCCAATGGCGTTTATATTTCCACCTTTCTGGACCAATTGAATAGCTAACCAATTGCCTGTATTTTTTGTAACGTTTCGGTAAATTTCCATTGGAGCACGTCTATTCATTACTAAGATATCAATTCGTCCATCAAGGTCAAAGTCAGCTAAAGCTGCACCACGACCTCTTTCAAGACTTGCTATCCCAGCTTCTAAGCCAACTTCTTGAAATAACCCATTTGTTTGCTGAATTAATAAGTTATTAGGGTCTTTAATTGCATTAGAGGGCATTTGATCGACATTCCCTTTGGCTATAAAAAGATCTGCCAGTCCATCATTGTTAATATCACTAAATTGTGCGTGCCATCCAGTTGAAGGCCGACCATCATCGCCAAAATATGGTTTATGGCATATGTTCCTATTTCAAATGGTGCATTTTTATATGTGCCGTCAGAATTTGCTAATCTTAATAACTGGTCCCCCATTGATGTGAGTACGACTTCATCTCTTCCGTCACCTGTTATATCTCGACTTGCAATTCCCATGCCCCAGATTGAAAATTTATCCCATCCATCTGCCTCTGTTAAGAAGCGCTGATCGTATAAATCCCACATTTGCTCATAACCGTTCCGCACATAATATTGCCGATCATTTGATATCCTTAACCTCATTTCTCCACTGGCATCTTTTGCCGTGAGCATCGACAGTGAACAAAAACCTGGCTCAAGTTTATTAGATTTATAAATATTACCCTTTGGTTCTAATATTTGGTGAGTATCACAAGCAAAAAATGGCCCCTTTGGGTCATTCAAATCAACATAATTTCCTACAGCCATGAATGGTAGCCCATCATTTTGCCACCAGGCAGTAAATGCAGTTGACCATTGAGATGTATCAGGAATATTGAATTCTTCAGTAGCATCAGAAAAACTACAATCAGGACCGCCTTTAAGAAGTATGTTTGGTCCTAATTGAAGGACAAAGAGGTCCATGTATCCATCTGCATTTATATCAATGGGGTAGGCCCCAGTAGATCCGGTGATTTCTGGAATATGTTTTTGACTAAATTTGAAATTGGCTTCATTTACAAAAAGCTTTGATGGTGAAGTTCCTCCAGCTGCAAAAATATCAGGTAAGGCATCGTTATTACAATCCATAACTGCAACACCTCCACCAACAAAATGGTTCCATTCACCTGAATAACTATGTTGAGGTAAATTATTTGATAGATCTTCAAAAAGTGGAACAGCATGCACTTGCGATGAGATTAAAAAAGTTAATATGAAAGTAGTTTTCAAATTTTAGTGTCCTTCAACTACAACAGTTTTTGTTAGTTCAGTGAGTGCAAGTGCTGTTGCTCCGCGTGCCCAAACCATACTGCCCCATGACTGAATTTCAATTTGGGTGTCATATCGACTTTTATACAATGCAAGGGATCTCATCTCTGTTTGCATTTCTTCATCATATAAAAATTCATATTGCATTGGTTTTCCAGACAAAATGATTAATTTTGGATCAAATAAATGTATTACATTTGAAATTGCCACAGCTAGATATCTTCCAGCACGCTTAAATATCTTAAGGCTCGCTTGATCGCCTAGCTTTGCCATTTCGTATAAATCTTTAAGATAGTCATTCAAGTTTTGTCGTTTGGTTGGAGGTGTTATGAGCGCTGTCGATGCTTCTCGTGCCAATGCGTAATCTGCAAGATAGGCTTCAAGACACCCACGTTGCCCACACCGACATAATGCACCATCAAGATGAACTTTGCTGTGGCCTAATTCTAGACCCATACTATGTGCGCCCCGAAAAAGCCTATTATCACTTACAAAGCCCATTCCAACGCCATGTTCAATAGTTATGACTGCAAAATTGCTTAATGCCCTGCCTGCTCCAAACCAAAGTTCAGCGAGTGTTAAAACATTTGCATCATTATCTATACAAACAGGTGTTTCAAAGTGTGTAGAAAATATATTGCCTAGAGGCGTGTCTAAATCTTCAAGAAGTGGTGACCACGAAACAACACCCGTTGTGTAATTTACAATGCCTGAAATACCTACTCCAATTGCAGATATTGATTTTTGAGGTAATTTAGCGCTTTCACAAACTTTTTTAATTAATACTTCAGTTTCTGATAACAGTTGATTTGCAGTTTTTTTATCTGCGTTAGTGATATGTGAAGCACTTGCTAATGCATTACCACCAAAATCGGTTAAGGTTGCTGTGTGTACTTCATCTGAAAGCTTTACACCTATTACATATAGTGCATCTGGAACTAGTTCGAGTGCAACAGGTGGTCGACCGCGACTTATTTCTCTAGATATTTCTTCGACTTCTCGTAAAAACCCATCTGATATTAATTCTGCAGTCAGTGCTGTTACTGATCCTGGGCTGATGTTTAATGTCCGTGCTATTTTTGCTCTAGCAATTCTACCTGATGCTCGAACCAGTTCAAAAATTTGTTGACGTAATGAATATGTTTCTCGGGCTGTTGGTCGAAGTATTGGACCATAACCCTCTGAGGGACGAATCGTCCCTGAACTATTTTCTATGATTTTTACTGACATTAATTCACTCCCTGAATTAAATATTGGTAAAAATTTATTATTGTCAATGAATATTACAAAGTTAAAATACTAAATTATAACTAAATCGATACAAATTGGTGCATTTTTGTATAAAATTGAAAGATTTAGTTTGACAACTGAATTAATTCAAGCAGTATGTATTGGTGGCTTTAATAGGTTACTGCTCTATTAGAGCATCAAAAAAATTTTTTTGGGAGAAATATAATGAATAAGTTAATTTTAGCAGCTGCTGTCGTTGCTGCAGGATTTTCAGGCTCTTCAGTATTCGCTGAAGGCAAATCAATCGGCGTATCTTGGGCAAGTTTCCAAGAGGAGCGTTGGAAGATAGACGAAGCAGCAATGGTTGCAGCAATTGAAGCAGAAGGTAATACATATGTATCTGCTGATGCTGAGTCATCATCTGCAAAACAACTTACTGATATTGAAGCTTTGATTACTCAAGGCGTAGACGCTTTGATTATTAATGCATGGGACAAAGATGCTATTGCACCAGCAATTGAAGCTGCTGCAAACGAAGGTATTCCTGTAGTTGGTTATGACCGTCTTATCGAAGATGCGCGTACTTTTTACCTAACATTTGATAATGTAGGTGTTGGCCGTATAATTGCAAAATCAGTTAAAGCAGTTCAGCCTACAGGTAACTATGCAATCATTAAAGGTGATGCAGGTGATCCTAATGCGATGTTCCTATTACAAGGTATGATGGAAGTAATCGGTGGAGATGTAGAATCTGGTAAAATTAAAATTGTTGGTGAATCATTCACTGATAGCTGGAAGCCAGAAAATGCACAGAAAAACATGGAGCAAATCCTAACTGCAAACAATAACAACGTTGATGCTGTTCTTTCTGAGAATGACGGCATGGCTGGCGGTGTTGTTGCTGCTCTATCTGCACAAGGTCTTGTTATCCCAGTTGGTGGACAAGATGGTGATTTAGCAGCTATCAACCGTGTTGCACGTGGATCACAAACAGTTTCTGTTTGGAAAGATGCACGTAACTTAGGTAAAGCAGCTGGTGAGATCGCATCTGCATTAGCAGACGGTACAGCAATGTCTGACATTGAAGGTGCTTCAATCTTTGATGGCGGTGAAAAAGGTATTGCAATTAACGCAATCTTAATGGAGCCAACTCCGTTGACACGTGATAACTTAAGCGTAGCAATCGACGGTGGCCACATCAGCAAAGCACAAGCTTGTGCAGGCGCTGTTGACGGCGTTAATGGCTGTTAATTAGTCTAACGGCTTGGCGCTAATCTCGATTTGATTGGCGCCAAGCTTTTTTTTTGAATTATGGTTATTTCTTGTTGAGCTAAAATTGTTTAATATAAAATTATGTATTAATTATTGCTCCAAAATTAACCCCCAAACGTGCTGGATTTACCCATGAACGATACTACCTCATCTGATAACGCTAATGATAAACAAGAAAGTTTAATCTCGCGTTTTATAGCCTCAACAGAAATTGATCCACGTTTATTAGGAATGCTAGGTGCATTAGCCCTAATATGGTTTGGGTTTCATTTTTATGGTGTAATATTTAATAACTTCGGAGCATTTTTGACTCCTCGAAACTTATGGAACTTATCAGTTCAAACTTCATCAATAGGTATTATGGCAACTGGTATGGTACTTGTTATTGTTACCAGGAATATTGATTTATCAGTAGGCTCGATGATTGGCGTCATCGCAATGGCAATGGGGCTTTTGCAAGTGGAATATTTGCCACAATTCGTGGGTCTTGGTCATTGGTCAATATGGATGATTGCAGTTGTTTTTGGACTTATCTTTGGCACACTTATTGGTGCTCTTCATGGTTGGTTAATTGCATATAGAGAAATACCTGCTTTTATTGTAACGCTCGGCGGATTAATGGTTTGGCGTGGTATGGCTTTCTTGTCAGGAGGAGGCAGAACAATTTCACCTGTTGATCCAACTTTTGCACTTCTTGGTGGAGGCCCTTACGGCGCAGTCGGTGCAACATTAAGCTGGGTTATTGGTATAGTTGCTTGCCTAGGTGTTGCTTATATTCTTTATTCTGGCCGTCAATCACGTATAAAGCATGACTTTCATTTGCGTCCGATGTGGGCTGAAGTAATGTTAGCCTTGGTGGGGTGGGCTACTATTATTGGTTCCGTACTCTTAGTTAACTCCTATCCATGGCCCAAAGGAATTGTCAGACAGTATGGCGCTCGAATTGGACAAGATTTAGAGGGATCGTTTATAAGTCATGGCTTTGCAATACCTGTTTTAATTCTAGCAGCAGTAGGTATTGGAATGACTATTCTAATGACAAGAACACGTTTTGGCCGTTACGTATTCGCCATTGGTGGAAATCCTGAAGCGGCGTCACTCGCTGGCATCGATACTAAGTGGGTTACCATGAAAGTTTTTGCATTAATGGGAATGTTAACTGCAATTGCATCAGTAATAGCTTCGGCTAGACTTAATTCTGCAACTAACGCACTTGGAATTCTCGATGAACTTTATGTTATTGCTGCGGCAGTTATTGGTGGAACATCTTTGGCTGGTGGTGTCGGGAAAATTTATGGTGCAATATTAGGAGCTTTAGTTATGCAAAGCCTACAATCAGGAATGGTTTTGATTGGATTTGATAGTGCGATCCAACGCATAGTTGTAGGTATGGTTCTAGTTTTCGCCGTATATCTAGATATTGTATATAATAAACGTGTTAAAAAGTGAGGAGATAGAAAATGACAAATAAAGGTACTCCTCTAGTTGAGTTAAAAGATATTTCAATTTCTTTTGGTGGAATTAAAGCCGTAGATAAAGTTAGTGTTGATTTGCATCCAGGTGAGGTTGTTGGTTTGCTTGGCCATAACGGTGCGGGAAAATCTACATTAATTAAATGCTTATCTGGTGCCTATAATGCTGAAGCAGGTGAAATATTTATAAATGGTGAAAAAGTTATCATAAATAACCCGCGTGATGCACGTGACCATAATATTGAAACAATTTATCAAACTCTAGCATTGGCTGATAACTTAGATGCAGCTTCTAATCTCTTTCTAGGAAGAGAGATCATAACTAAATCTGGCTTCTTAGACGAGAGTACAATGGAAGCTGAAACTAGAAAAATTATGGCAAGATTAAACCCAAATTTTAAGAAGTTTGATGTTCCAGTATCCGCTTTATCTGGTGGCCAAAGACAGTCAGTGGCAATCGCTCGTGCAGTTTATTTTGATGCTAAAATATTAATAATGGATGAACCAACTGCTGCTTTAGGGCCACAAGAATCTGAAATGGTTGCTGAATTAATTCAAGAGCTAAAGAAACAAGGCCTTGGGATATTCCTCATTGAACACGACATTCATAATGTAATGAAGTTATGTGATAGGGCTAGTGTTATGAAGAATGGTAAGCTCGTAGGAACAGAAAATGTTGCTAACGTTACAGAAGATGATATTCTTTCAATGATTATTTTAGGAAAAAACCCAAAAGATAAGGATTAAAATGTGTTTATAGGTCTTGATCTAGGGACATCTCATTTGAAGGGCATCGTCATTGACGATGCCCAAAATGTTTGTGCTGAAGCATCAGTTTCTTTAAGCTTAATGCGTCCAAAAAATGGTTGGTCTGAACAAAATCCACAAGATTGGCTTGATGCTACAGAAAATGTAATGGCTTCACTTGCAAATAAAGTTAATCTCAAAAAGGTTAATGCAATTGGATTATCTGGACAAATGCATGGGGCTACATTGCTAGATAAAAATGATAATGTGTTAAGACCATGCATATTATGGAATGATACAAGATCTGCTGAAGAGGCATCTTATCTTGATTCAAAGACTATTTTTCGAAATTTAACTGGCAATATCGTATTTCCTGGATTTACTGCACCTAAACTGGCTTGGGTACGTAAGCATGAACCAAATATCTTTGAAAAAATTTCAAAAGTCTTGTTACCAAAAGATTATCTTCGACTTTGGCTTTGTGGCGAATATGTTGCTGAAATGTCAGATGCTGCGGGGACTTCCTGGCTGGATGTAAAAAGACGTGATTGGTCTGATGCATTACTTGCTGAAACTGACCTTGATAGATCTCAAATGCCGACGTTAATTGAAGGTTGTGAGATATCAGGTGTATTAAAGAAAACACATGCATCTAAATGGGGTTTGCCTCATGGGGTAATAATTGCTGGTGGTGGTGGAGATAATGCTGCAAGTGCTATTGGGGTTGGGGTAGTAAAGGCTGGTGATGCGTTTGTAAGTTTAGGTACCTCAGGTGTACTTTTTGCCGCATCAGATGAATATCAACCTGATGCAGCTAGTGCAGTTCACACATTTTGCCATGCGCTTCCTAATACATGGCATCAGATGGGTGTAATTTTAGCGGCAACGGATGCAATGAATTGGTTTGGTCAAGTTCTAAACTCATCTGCCCAAGAAATGACAAATGACCTTGGTGTATTGAAAGCGCCGTCCAAGACTTTATTTTTACCATATCTAGGCGGAGAAAGAACTCCACATAATGATGCTCAAATTCGTGCTTCGTTTATAAATTTAGATCATAATGCAGATCGTCAAGCAATGATCCGTGCAGTAATTGAAGGGGTTGCATTTGCCTTTCGGGATTGCTTCGATGCTCTGAGCTCGACGGGGACTAAGATAAACCAATTAGTAGCTGTTGGCGGAGGTGCAAAGTCTGAATATTGGGTCCAAGCAATTGCTACAACGCTAGGTTTGCCAATAAGTATTCCCGTAGCCGGTGACTATGGAGGTGCATTTGGCGCTGCAAGGCTCGGTATGATAGCTTATGGTATTAATCGATATGATGTTGCTATTTCACCCAAGATTAAACACATAATTGAACCAGTTATGTCATTGCATGATGATTATCTATCTGCTTTAAAATCATATCGTGAAACTTATAAAGTATTAAAATCTATAGGATAGAGGATTGTAATGACTGACTTTTTCAACGAAATACCTAAAATTAAGTATGAAGGTCAAGAATCAGAAAATGATTTTTGTTTTCGCCATTACAACCCTGATGAAATCGTTCTTGGAAAGCCATTAAAAGATCACTTGAGGTTTTCTGTGGCTTATTGGCATTCATTTGCTTTCGAAGGTGGTGATCCATTTGGTGGACAAACCTTTAATCGCCCTTGGTTTGGGAATGATATGAAAATGGCAAAATTAAAAGCAGACGTTGCATTTGAAATGTTTGATATTTTAGATGCTCCATTTTTCTGTTTTCACGATGCTGATGTTAGGCCTGAAGGGAGTAATTTTTTTGAAAATAATGATAATCTTAATGAAATGATTGATTACATTGCAGAAAAAATGANCTATTCAAATACNAAATTATTGTGGGGAACTGCAAATTTATTTTCCAACAGAAGGTACATGTCCGGGGCTGCTACAAATCCTGATCCAGATGTGTTTGCATTTAGTGCTGCAACCATCAAATCATGTCTTGATGCCACACATAGATTGGGAGGAAAAAATTATGTTCTTTGGGGAGGTCGTGAAGGATACGAAACACTACTGAACACAGATATGGGCCGAGAACGTGAACAAGCAGGCCGCATGCTACAAATGGTAGTAGATTATAAGTATAAAATTGGCTTTGAAGGTACCATCTTAATCGAGCCAAAGCCTCAAGAGCCCACAAAGCATCAATATGATTATGATGTCGCTACAGTTTATGGTTTTTTGAAGGATTTTAATCTTGAAGGGGAGGTTAAAGTTAATATTGAACAAGGTCATGCAATCTTAGCAGGCCATTCATTTGAGCATGAGCTTGCACTCGCAAGAGAGTTGGGTATTTTTGGTTCTATAGATATGAACCGGAATGATTATCAATCGGGATGGGATACAGACCAATTTCCTAACAATATACCCGAAATCACATTAGCCTATTACGAAGTCTTAAAAGCTGGTGGATTCAAAAATGGAGGCACAAATTTTGACGCTAAACTTAGGCGGCAATCTTTGGATGCTGAAGATTTAATATTGAGTCATGTAGGGGCAATGGATGTATGTGCAGCAGGCCTAAAAGCAGCTGCCAAAATGCTAGATGATGGTAAGCTAGAGGCCATGAGGGACGAACGATATTCTGGTTGGGACACTCAAAGTGGTAAAGAAATTTTAAATAGTGATCTTGAGACCATTTATACAAAAGTCTTAAATGAAAATATCAATCCTGAACCTAAATCTGGCCGACAAGAGCGTCTTGAAAATTTAGTAAATAGATACAAATAACTTATATTCTTCGATAAATGTCTATGTTTATTAAATGATGAATATTTAAGTTATTATATCTTTTTTTGGTACTTTATTGATCATTAGCTTTCTACATTACTCATAAATCTTGACCGGTTGGTCAAATTATGTATGGATAAGCAAGTGTTTAACAAAAAAAGGGGAAATGGTATGAAGCTGCCACTCATATTTACAAGACGAGCTCTAATTGCTGGAGCAACAATGCTTTCTTTTGCAATATCACCGTTATCAGCTATGGCGGATGATGTAAAAGTAGCTGGAATTTTTACTTTACCTGTAGATCAGCAGTGGATTAGCAGAATCCATATTGCACTTGATGCCGCAAAAGAGCGTGGGGATATTGAGTACGTTTATTCTGAAAATGTGTCAAACACAGATTATGAGCGTGTGATGCGAGAATATGCAGAAAGTGGTGTTAATTTAATTGTTGGAGAAGTTTTTGGATTAGAAAGAGCCGCTCGTAAAGTTGCTGCGGACTATCCAGAGACAGCATTTTTGATGGGGTCTTCATTCGCGCCTGAAGCGCCCAATTTTTCTGTTTTTGATAATTTCATACACGAACCTGCATACCTTTCAGGTATGATAGCAGGTGCAGCAAGTGAGAGTAATGTAATTGGTATGATTGGGGGATATGCAATTCCTGAAGTTAACCGATTAATGAATGCCTTCATGGAAGGCGCTAAGGAAACAAACTCAGAGGTTTCTTTCTTGGTTAACTTTATTGATAGTTGGTACGATCCTGCAAAAGCTAAAGAAAGTTCATTTGCTATGATGGATGCTGGAGCCGATGTTATGTATGCAGAAAGATTTGGCGTTTCAGATGCTGCAGTAGAAAGAGGATTGAAAGCTATTGGTAATGTAATAGATACCTCTGCAGATTATCCAAATACAATCCTAGCATCTGCTATTTGGCACATGGAAGCAACAATTGATACAGCTATCAGAGAAGTATCAAATGGAACATATACTGCTGATGATTACGGACAATATAGCTTTATGGAATATGGTGGAGGTTCACTAGTATTAGATGAATCATTAGTACCCGCTGATATTGTATCTTTAGTTAAAGCAAAGGAAGCAGCTATCATGGATGGTAGTTATACTGTCGTAATAAATGACGATGCACCTGTTTCAGGAAAATAAAAAACTATTGGCCGGTAAATAGCCGGCCAATATACAAATTATGATGAAAAATACACGCGTATTATCCCTAGAAAATATATCAAAAAGATTTGGTTCAGTAGTCGCAAACAACTCTGTCAATATTGATTTGTATCGCGGTGAAGTTCTCGCCTTATTGGGTGAAAATGGCGCTGGCAAAACAACCTTAATGAATATGCTATTTGGTCATTATATTCCTGATAGTGGTTCAATAGATGTACTCAGTTACGAAGGTCAGATGGAGCCACTAACACTAGGGCATCCTCAAGCATCGTTGGATGCTGGAATTGGCATGGTTCATCAACATTTTACTTTAGCTGAAAATCTTTCAGTTCTTGAAAATATATTATTAGGTTCAGAAAAGATTTGGGCATGGCGTCATAATAGAAGCAATGCAAGAGACAAAATAACTAAAATTATGAACCGAACTGGATTATCTGCGCCGCTAGATGAAGAAGTTGGCAAATTAACGGTAGGTGAAAGACAGCGTGTGGAAATACTTAAAGCCCTTTATCAAGAAGTAAAAATTTTGGTTCTTGATGAACCAACGGCTGTTCTCACTCCTCAAGAAGCAGATACATTATTTGAAAATATTACTGCTATGACAAAAGATGGTTTGTCAGTGATCTTTATTTCTCATAAATTGAGAGAAGTTCTCGCATTTTCTAATAGAATTGCTGTTTTGCGACATGGTAAAAAAGTTGGTGAGATACCTACATCGGAAGCGAACGAAAGAGTCATAGCGCGAATGATGGTTGGGGAAGAGACTATTGAAAATCCCAGAAAAAAAATGAAAATAGGTAGCCCAGTTTTGCAATTAAATGGGGTATCATCAAAAGGGGATAGCACAAGAACTTCATTAAATAGGACAAATTTAACCATACATAAGCATGAAATTGTGGGAGTTGCTGGTGTTTCAGGCAATGGTCAATCTGTGCTTGCAAAGTTAATTTCTGGATTGGCTGAACCTGATAGTGGTGAATTATTAATTGATGGTAAAAATATAAAATATTTTTCACCTAAAGAAATGCAATCTTTAGGTGTTGGTCGTATCCCTGAAGATCGACATCATGATGGTGTAATCAGCGCAATGTCAGTAGCTGAAAATCTAATAATTGAGCGTTTGCATGATAAAGACGTAAATAATAAGGGTTTTTTACAAAATAAAAGTATTAAAAAAAATGCTGAAGAACTGATTGAAAAATATGATATCAGAGGCCCAGGAATTGATGCAAATACTGCATTGTTGTCTGGAGGAAATATTCAGAAATTGATACTTGCTAGGGTGTTTGAATGTATGCCAAATCTTATATTAGCAAATCAACCTACAAGAGGTTTAGATTTAGGTGCAGCCAATGAGGTTGCTCGCCGTTTATTGGAGGCGCGCACGAGGGGAGCAGGTATTTTACTTATTTCGGAAGATTTAGATGAAATATTGGAATTATCCGACAGAATAATGGTTATACATGACGGCTCTTTGACCGAAGCCATTGATGTAAGTCGTGAGGCTATTGGATTAATGATGGCAGGTGAAAAAGCATGATACGTATAGAGCCTCGTGAAATGCCATCAAAATGGTGGACTATTGGCATACCAATAATTTCAGCTTTTGTAGCAATCTTATTAGCATCAATACCTTTGACTTTAGCGGGTGCAAATATTTTTGAAGCATATAGGCAAATGGCAAATGGGATATTTGGATCAACATTTGCATTTACGGAGATGCTTACAAGAGCGACTCCTCTGATTTTTACTGGCCTAGCTGCTACAATTGCCTTTCGGGCAAAGCTTTGGAACATTGGTGCAGAGGGGCAGTTATATCTTGGAGCAATGGCTGCTGTAGCTGTTGGAACTGGCTTAATAGATGCGCCAGCATTTATCTTAATTCCTATTATACTTCTAGCTGGAGCATTAAGTGGAGCAATTGGAATGGCGGCACCAACTTATCTTAAAACACGTTTTGGTGCAGATGAGGTTGTAACAACATTACTATTAAATTTTATAGTAATC
>JGI20152J14361_10001885_pt1 | contig 13122 bp, 14 predicted proteins | sample COG_02_FD_14361 | JGI IMG/M metagenome (IMG submission 14361)
AGCACGACGCTGCCGCTGCAGCAGAAAATTGCAGTGGCAGTAGCGTGAGCATCAACAAGATCAGGAAAGCGCGCATGCTTCTGAGTTTAAGCGACAGCCATTCAAGGGTCAAGTGCACGGGCTATCAGCTCAGCCAGCTCGGGACGCACAGGCAAAGGCTCGAAGGCGCTCACCGTGGACCGCCCCGGGTTGCCTAGCGGCAGACGACCGCTCAGGTGGCCCAGCGGCACCAGCGCCAGGCGCAACAACTGTCCCACAGCCTCGGGCCAGTCGCGGGTGCGCACAGACAAGTTCAGCATCTGTGCGTGGGTCTGCAGGTGTGGCCTGATGTGCAACTGTCCCACGACATGGGCCGCCTCTAGGTAAAGCCAGGCTTGATCTACGGAGACTGCAGTTTTTGCGCTCAGGATCAGTTGGGCGTGGGCGGCGCCGTCAAATCTTCGATGGCCCGATGGCTCAGTGGACGTGGCCATGGCGGTCGTCCTTGGCGCTGTCTTCGCCCAGTTCACCGAGCGCCTGCCGTAGCACCGTCCAGCCGCCGTGTAAGGCCAGCGCCGCCATGAGGCTGGCCACCGCAAGATCGGGCCAGGCGGAACCGGTGCCGAAAACGCCAAGCGCGGCCATGAACACCGCCACGTTGCCGATGGCGTCGTTGCGCGAGCAGAGCCACACGCTGCGCATGTTGGCGTCGCCTTCGCGAAACGCGTAGAGCATCCAGGCCACGGCCACGTTGACCACGAGTGCCAGCAGCGCCACCGCTCCCATAGTCGTGGCTTGCGGTACCCCGCCGTCCCACACCGACCACACCGCAGCGCCCAGCACATACAGGCCAAAGCCCATCATGCTCACGGCCTTGAGCAGGGCTGCGCGGGCGCGCCAGGCCAGGGCAGACGCCAGCACGGCGAGCGACACGGCATAGTTCAGCGCGTCGCCCGCAAAGTCCACCGCGTCGGCCAGCAGCGACAGCGAACCGGCCTGCACGCCCGCGCCCATTTCGATGAGAAACATCGCGGCGTTGACGATCAGCGCGATCCACAAAATCTTGCGGTAGCGCGGCAAGTTGACGAGAGTCTCGGGCTTGGGGGTGTCGTGGTCATAGTGATGGGCGGACATGGTTTTTCCTTTCAATGCCTGCATTGGAAACCCTGAAGCCGCTACAGTGTCAATCACTGGTTTGAACGAGGGGCTTCACCATGCAGTGTCCGTCTTCAAATGGTTTGAGACAGATGGGTTAATTTCTCAAAGGAGAGATTGGCTCATTGGTTTCAAAGTTTAAACGGTTTCAATTTGATGTTGTAGTCGCCTGCTTTGGATTGTTTNCTCTTTGATTGCTCTCCTCTCTTCAAGTATCGACTCACCCCTGCCAAAGTACACATCTGCTGGGGTCAGGTTGCTCAGGCTTTCGTGATAGCGCTGGTGGTTGTAGTACTCCACAAACGCATTCACCGAGTGCTCTAGCTCTCCTGGCAAGTGGTAGTGCTCTAGCAAGACGCAGTTCTTCAGGGTCTGATGCCATCTCTCAATCTTGCCCTGAGTCTGCGGGTGATTAGGCGCTCCCCTGACATGACCCATCCCCTGGCCCTTGAGCCAAAGCGCCAACTCCTGCGAGATGTAGCATGGCCCGTTATCACTCAGCAGGCGCGGTCTATGTTCAACCCGTGCACTCTGACACCCCGAGACCCGCAGCGCCACCTCCAGCGTCTTGGTCACATCTGCCGCCTGCATCGTGGTGCAAAGCCGCCACGCAATGATGTAGCGCGAGTAGTCATCCAGGATCGTTGAGAGGTAGAACCACCCCCAGCCCAGCACCTTGAAGTAAGTGAAGTCGGTCTGCCACAACTGGTTGACCCCCGTGGTCTTATCTTTAAACTCATTGGCAGCTTTGATCACCACAAACGCAGGACTCGTGATCAGGCCATGTGATTTGAGCAATCGGTATGACCGTGGACTCACTCACGTAGTAGCCCTGGGCATGGGTGAAGCGCACCGCCAACTCCCGAGGCGAGAGTTCAGGCACCTCTAGCGCTAACTCAATGAGCCTGGCCCTTACCTCCTCAGGCAAGCGGTTCCAAGGTCGTGCAGGTCCGCGGTAGTGATTGTTTAAGCCCGCCTCACCACGCGCCTGGTACCTCGCATACCAGCGGTAGAAGGTGGGGCGAGCCACTCCAAGCTTGTCGAGTGTGCGCTTAACACCCAAGTGCGAGTTCTCAACCAAGCGGATGATCTCCAGCTTCTGCTCAGCCGCGTACCTCATCCCCGCTCGTCCCCATCCCCGATCATGCTTTTTTTGAGTAGTCGGTTCTCCAGCGTCAAGTCCGCCACCGCCTCCTTCAACGCTTGGGTCTGAGAGCGCATAGAGCGAACCTCATCATTGTTAGCTGCGCGAGCTGTATCTCCGGCCAAGCGCTTCTTGCCCGCTTCTAGAAACTCTTTGCTCCAGCTGTAGTAAAGCCCCTGCGCAATACCTTCCTTGCGGCACAGCTCAGCAATGCTGTCCTCACCCCTTAGGCCACTGAGAACAACACGTATCTTGTCCTCGGTTGAATAATGCCGCCTGGTGGCTCTTCTAATGTCTTTGACCACCTGCTCTGCAGTGGCCTTGGGTTGATTAGATTTCAATTTCATCTTCACTCCTTAAGTTAAAAGATGAACCAAAACCCTCCTCTAATCAAGTACCCCTATTTGTCTCACACACGCTGACGTCGGACAGGCATAAATGTAGTACTTGAAAATGTTTTTTGAATGAANGATTCGANAAGTACTAAAAAAGTAGNTTTTACGCTTACTTAACCCAATGAGTGATTGCTACGCTAGTTCTGGGCCACCCCCNAAAAAGCGCACCAAATAGGGGCGTGCGCCATTTCGGAACACAGGGCAACACCCAAACGCCCTATCTCTGGGCAGAAACACCCCCGTTCACCCCCGATTAACCGCATTTCAGAGTTGGCACGGGTCGTGCGATGAGCAGTCATCCCTATTCAGAAAGGAATTTTTATGAAATTAGTGACTGCAATCATCAAACCCTTCAAGTTGGATGAGGTACGTACCGCCTTATCAGCCATTGGGGTGCAAGGCATCACCGTGACAGAGGTGAAGGGCTTTGGCCGTCAAAAGGGCCATACCGAGCTATATCGTGGCGCTGAGTACGTGGTCGATTTTTTACCCAAGGTCCGCTTGGAGACGGCAGTCTCCGACGCGCTGGTGGAGCAGGTGATCGAAGCGATTGAGGGTGCCGCACGCACGGGAAAAATCGGCGATGGCAAGATTTTTGTCGCCCCACTTGAACAAGTCGTTCGCATTCGCACTGGCGAATCTGGCGACAGCGCGCTGTAAGCGTACAACCCAACCCCGATTCAATTGATTAGAAAAAGGAAACCCTCATGAATGCAAAAAGTATCATGGCTGGAATTGCGCTGCCGCTACTGGCAGCCAGCACGGGCGCCATGGCCCAAGACACGGCAGCAGCTGCCGCCGTCGTTGTCGATAAAGGTGACGTTGCGTGGATGATGCTGTCCACTTTGTTGGTCGTCATGATGGCTGTACCCGGCCTCGCGCTGTTTTACGGTGGCCTGGTTCGCACCAAAAACATGCTCTCTGTTTTGATGCAAGTGATGGTCGTTTTCTCGCTCATCGCGGTCCTATGGGCCACTTACGGGTACTCACTGGCGTTCGGGGGCGAAGGCCTCTTCATCGCAGACTTCAGCAAGGCATTCTTGCTGGGCGTAACGCCCGATTCGCTGGCGGACACATTCACTGACAACGTGAAGATCCCTGAGTACATCTTCATTGCATTCCAAGCGACCTTCGCGGGCATTACCTGCGCGCTGATCGTGGGCTCGTTTGCTGAGCGAATGAAGTTTGCCGCGGTCTTGGCCTTCTGCGTCTTGTGGTTCACCTTTGCTTACCTGCCGATCGCGCACATGGTTTGGGGTGCGGGTGGCTACTTATTAGACAAAGGCGCTTTGGACTTTGCTGGCGGTACCGTGGTGCACATTAACGCAGGTGTTGCGGGCCTGGTTGGCGCTTATATTTTAGGCCCTCGCCTTGGCTACGGTCGTGAATCTATGGCGCCTCACAGCCTGACATTAACCATGGTGGGCGCGGCTTTGCTGTGGGTGGGCTGGTTTGGCTTTAACGCTGGTTCTAACTTAGAAGCAACTTCCGGTGCCACGCTCGCATTCGTTAACACTTTGTTGGCGCCTGCCGCAGCGGTGTTGGCTTGGTGTATCGGTGAGACCATCACAAAGGGCAAGGCGTCTATGTTGGGCGCTGCGTCTGGTGCGGTTGCCGGTTTGGTTGGCATCACGCCTGCTTGTGGCTCTGTTGGCCCCATGGGCGCCATCGTCATCGGTTTGGCCTGCGGCTTCTTGTGTTTGTGGGGCGTCACAGGCTTCAAGCGCATGATCGGTGCGGACGACTCATTGGATGTGTTCGGCGTACACGGTATTGGTGGCATCGTTGGTGCCCTGTTAACGGGTGTCTTCACAGCCCCCGGCTTGGGCGGGACCGGCGGCGCAGACTTTGACATCGCCAACCAAGTATGGGTGCAGGCCGAAGGTGTGTTGATCACCATCGTTTGGTCCGCAGTCGTAGCCTACCTCGCCTACAAGGTGGTCGGTGCCGTGATTGGCTTGCGAGTGAGTTCCGATGACGAGCGCGAAGGCTTGGACATTACCTCGCATGGCGAATCTGCGTACCACGCCTAAGTTACAGCAGCGTAACGCGCTTAAGCAGTAGCAGGAGTGCCACTTCGGTGGCTTTCCAAAGGCCGTACCCCCGGGTACGGCTTTTTTTCGCCCTGTTCGTGCCTTGATAACCACACGCTGGAAGCAGATGTCGTGTAACTGCTTGGTAACTTCTCCGCCGTTTTATACAATAACGGGGTTTCACCCAGTTCTCCCCACCCTAAAACACCTGTCGCATGCGCCTTTTTGCCAGAGCACTCTCTGGCTCCTGAAAGCGCAGGCGAGATGTGTTTTTATTATTAGGAGTTCTCATGTCAGCCACAACAATCGCCCTTAACGCGCCCGATTACGTTAAACACCCCAAGCTGCTGGCTTGGGTTCAAGACATGGTCGACCTCACCCAGCCCCGTGACGTGGTGTGGTGTGATGGCAGCCAAGCAGAATACGACCGCCTCTGCACGCAAATGGTTGATGCAGGGACCATGCGCCGACTCAACGCAGCTAAGCGCCCTAACTCGTTCCTCGCCTGCTCTGACCCCTCAGACGTTGCCCGCGTCGAGGACCGCACATATATTTGTAGCGCAAAAGAAGAAGACGCCGGTCCCACCAATAACTGGATGGACCCGACGGCCATGCGCGCAACGCTAAAACCGCTGTTCACCGGTTCGATGCGCGGGCGCACGCTGTATGTTGTGCCATTTTCTATGGGGCCACTCGGCTCACCCATTGCCCACATTGGCGTTGAGTTGTCAGACAGCGCCTATGTAGCCGTGAACATGCGCCTCATGACGCGCATGGGCAAGGCCGTGCTAGATGTTTTGGGAACGGACGGCGAGTTTGTACCCTGCATGCACACCGTTGGCGCACCGTTAGAAGCGGGGCAGACCGATGTGGCCTGGCCTTGCAACCCAGACACCAAGTACATTGTTCACTACCCAGAGACCCGTGAGATTTGGTCTTACGGCTCGGGCTACGGTGGTAACGCTTTGCTAGGTAAGAAGTGCTTCGCGCTACGTATCGCATCGACCATGGGCCGCACACAGGGCTGGTTGGCTGAGCACATGTTGATTTTGGGCGTCACCAACCCAGAAGGTCGAAAGTACCACGTTGCGGCAGCATTCCCCAGCGCCTGCGGCAAGACAAACTTCGCGATGCTGATACCTCCAAAAGGCTTTGAGGGTTGGAAAGTAACCACCATTGGCGACGATATTGCGTGGATCAAACCCGACGCCAACGGTCGGCTGCGCGCGATCAACCCAGAGGCGGGTTATTTTGGCGTCGCTCCAGGCACCAACATGAAGACCAATCCAAACTGCATGGAAAGCCTGAACCGCGACGTGATTTTTACGAACGTCGCGCTCACAGACGACGGCGATGTGTGGTGGGAAGGCATGGGCGAAGCACCCGCACACGCGATTGACTGGCAGGGCAAGGACTGGACGCCAGCCATCGCGAAAGAGACCGGCGCTAAAGCGGCACACCCCAACGCCCGATTTACCGTCGGCGCAACCAATAACCCCGCCTTGGATGAGGCATGGGACGACCCGGCGGGCGTGGCAATTGATGCCTTCATTTTCGGCGGCCGACGCTCAGACACGGTACCGCTGATTACCGAGGCACGCAATTGGACAGAGGGTGTTTACATGGCTGCCACCATGGGCTCTGAGACCACGGCTGCTGCCTTCGGCGCTCAGGGTGTTGTGCGCCGCGACCCGTTCGCGATGCTCCCGTTTGCGGGATACAACATGAGCGACTACTTCCAGCATTGGCTCAACATGGGTGAGCAGTTGGGTCAGACGGGTGCGGTACTGCCAAAGATCTTCACCACCAACTGGTTCCGTAAGGGCGAGGACGGCCAATTTGTTTGGCCCGGCTTTGGCGAAAACATGCGCGCACTGAAGTGGATGATTGACCGCATTGAGGGCAAGACCGGCGGGGCGGAACACCTTGCGGGGGTGACGCCTCATTACCAAGATCTGGACTGGACTGGGCTGGACTTTAGCGAGCACGCCTTCGATGCCGTCACCAGCATCAACCCGACAGCTTGGCGCGCGGAGCTTGATCTTCACACAGAATTGTTTGACAAGCTGGCACACAACCTGCCACAAGCGCTGCTGGATACCCGCAGCCTGTGGGCCGCACGCTTAGGCGCGTAAACAGGTTGGGGGCTGCGGTTACGGCCTGCCGCCCTGCAGGTTAGGCAATAAAAAAAGCCGCCAGATGCTTTGCATCGGCGGCTTTTAATTTGAGGCGATCAGCGCCAAGCGCTTGTCTTGCTCCAAACGGCTCAGATGTAGTGCAAGTGCACCCGACGGCCACGTGAGTTCAAAACGGTTGAGATCGGCGCGATTGCTTGGGCAAAGGGGCGCTTAGCAGGCGCGGCGGGCGCCTCGATTCCCATTGGTGTCAAAGCCACGTCGAAGCTGTCATCTTCCGCACGCAGACGCGCGGCTTGCAATTCGGCCATAACGCGGGGGTCGCTTTGCGCCATAGCTAAAAAACGCTGGTCTGCACGACGGCGTGCTGCTTTCACAGCGTACGCATCGGCCATCGCGATGGCTGCGTTGTAAAAGCGAACAGCGGCAAACCGGATGCGTGCACCGATTGCGCTGGCGTTGACTGCGTCGTTGGATTGGACCGCGGTGATAACTGCTGCGTTCATTTTTAAACTCCGTTTTTTGTTGAAGAACTAACCCGATGAACGAATCATAGGGTAAACCCTGAGATATTTATAATTTATCTTTAGAATACTGTTCATTCACCAATCGTATAGTTAGCCGATATGCCAATTCGCTTTAAACAACTGGACCTCAACCTACTACGCGTATTCGACGAGGTCATGGCAGAGCGCAATCTCACGCGCGCGGCCGACAACCTCGCCATGACGCAACCCGCCGTCAGCAACGCCATCCGCCGCTTGCGCGAAGCCTTGCAAGACGATCTGGTAAGGCGTCAAGGCTTTGGCGTCGAGCCGACCGCACGCGCGTTGGCTTTATGGCCTTCGGTGCGCGCAGCGCTGTCTCAGCTGCGCGAGTCGATTGCCCCCGAGGGGTTTGACCACACTCAGGCACAAGACACCTTTATTTTGGCCATGTCCGACGCGACCGCGGCCGACTTGATGCCGCCGCTGGTGAGCACATTGGATGCGGTGGCACCCGGTGTCAGCATGCGCGTACTACCACTGACCACCCGCGACCCGCGCACCCTTTTAGAGAAAGGGGGCGTGGACATAGCCGTGGGGCATTTCCCAGGCGTAATGGCCGAGCTGGATGCGGTGCATTTGCACGAGGCCTCACCTAGTTTTTTGCACTCGCGGCTTTATAGCGGGCGCTACGTGGTGGTGATGCGTCGCGACCACCCGCTGGCTAAGAAGAAACAACTAGCGCTGGACGAATTCTGCGCGGCACGGCACCTGTTGGTGAGTTTTTCGGGCCGCCCCTTCGGCTTTGTTGACGAGGCCTTGCGCATGCGGGGTAAACAGCGGCGCGTGGTCATGACCGTTAATCAGTTTTTTACCGCTGGCCGCGTGGTTGTGAGCTCTGACCTTTTGACCGTGCTGCCCGCGGACTTTGTAAATACAACCGGCATGGCGCACGCCATGACAATTCGTGAGTTGCCCCTGCAGGTGCCAGACATACATGTCGATGCGCTGTGGCACCGCCACGCTGAACAGCGCCCCGCTCACCAATGGCTGCTTGAAACCATTCAGCGCTGCGCAGCGTTGGCAACGTCCACCGAAGAACCGCTAACTTAGCGCGCCTCGCCGGCCACTGATGACGCTTGCTGTTGGCTTGGTGCAGGCTCTAGCAAACGCAGTCCCATCCACGTATTGAGATCACGCAACATGTTTCGTGCTTCGACATCCGTGGGCGGCTCCAGAGCGTGAACAAGCTCCACCGTCACGACGGGAACGTGATACTCAAGCGACCCATAGTTCCCCACCGACCCGGGGTACACGCCCAATCGATCAAGATGCAGACGCCCCAGCTTTTCGGGCGGTGGAGGGCGCCATCGAAATCGAGAATGCCATAAGGCGCATGGATACTGACGATCAAATCAGGTGAAAACGTATTTATTTCGTTAATCAGAAACTGTGTTTCTGGCTCTGAGCCGGCTGCCGGTCCTGGCCAGCGCCGCGGGTCTTTTCGGGTGCGGACTTCCCAGTATTTTTTAGTCTCTACCTCCCAGTTATGGGTAGGCATATTGCGGTTAAGGTCAACACGGTTCGCGTTCACACGGTTTGCTGGGGTGGCCAGCAAACCGTCTGGATTAAGCACCGGAATAAATCGCCAGTAGGCATCAGCAGGGTCATCACGCGTTAACTGCAGCCAGCGCAAAACCAAGCCCGCTGACGTTAACTCATCACCATGAATACCACCCACGACTAAGACGCGCAGCTTAGGTTGCTTGGCACGCACCTCAACACGGTAGAGCGGGCGACCAAGCACGCTGCGCCCCCCCGTTGCATCGAGTCCCGCAGTGCGACAAAGCCCCATCGTGACGCCGGGCAAACGCGGCAACCAAGCCTCACAGACCTGCCGCTCCAAGCGCTGGGCATGGATATCTGGGGCCAGTCCCCCGTGGCGCCCCTTGGCAAGGGCGCCCGCCTGCGCGTGCGCAACGATACCGAGACTACCCAGCAGGCAAAGGCTGATCGCGATACGTTGCCATAAAGGCTTAACAAGGCGTTGGTNCATGCTGATATTGTAGGGAATCGAGCGTGGCGGATATGNAGAAAAGTCACCCTTACGGCAGTAGTCGCCGCTTTTCTGCGGTAGATTCTAGCCATGCTAGAAAAAACCAATTCCGTATCGCCTCAGAACCTCAGGGTCGCTCTAGCTGAATTCGCCACCGGCGTGACAATTGTGACGACACAAGATGCGGATGGCGCGCCCATTGGCCTAACGGTGAACTCTTTTAACGCCGTGTCGTTAACGCCGCCTCTGGTCTTATGGAGCCTCGATAAAAGCTCCCGCACGATCGCAGCGTTCACGGGCAACCCCAACTTCGCGATCCATATTTTGGCCGCAGACCAAGAGGCCTTAGCCATGCGTTTCGCCAGTCGGGTGGAGGACCGCTTCGCCGACTTGTCCATCGACCACGGAATAGCCGGTGTGCCCCTCATCCCAGGCGCGCTCGCGACGCTGGAGTGCCACGTACACCAACGTGTGGAGGCCGGTGACCACTACATATTTATTGGGTGGGTGGACGCCATCCACACCAGCGAGCTGGCCGACAAACCCGCCGCTCTGGGCTACCACCGTAGCCGATTCCTAGCTGTTGCGCCCTAAATAACGCCCATGTCTACGCCCATCGCCCCCGTCAAACGGCATGACCGTCTCGATAGGCTCGCGATCGTTTTACTCGTAACCTGTTGCGCTTTTTGGGGCTTACAGCAAATCCTTATCAAGGCGACCCTCACTGAAATCCCGCCGATGTGGCAAGCCAGCATCCGGTTTTGGCTGGCTACGGCGGTACTTTGGCTGTGGTCAGCGGTTCGCGGCGTGCCTTTATTTAATGCAGACCAAACGCTAAAGGCTGGGCTGTTGGCGGGGGCCCTCTTCGCGGCCGAGTTTGTCGGTATTTATTGGGGGTTGGCCCATACCAACGCCTCACGCCTCACGGTTTTTTTATATTCCTCGGTTTTTGTCGTTGCCATATTGCTCCCACGCTTCGTGCCGACCGAGCGGTTAGGGCGTAAGCAATGGGCAGGGCTAGTCATTGCATTTGGTGCCGTTACGCTGGCTTTTTCTGAAGGCCTTCTCGACACGGATACCGGTCACTGGCGCGGTGATTTGCTGGCAATTTGTGCCGCTATTTTTTGGGGCTTAACGACCCTTGTTTTGCGCACCACGCGCCTCGCACAAGCCCCCGCTGAGAAGGCCTTGTTTTATCAGATCGGCATGGCGGCGATCGTGACGACAGCGATGTCGCTCGCTTGGGGCGAAACCTGGACATTAACGCTTAGCTCATTTGCATGGTGGTCTTTGGCGGTGCAATCGGTTGTCGGCGCTTTCGCGAGCTACCTGACTTGGATGTGGATGCTACGCCACTACCCCGCAACGCGGATGGCATCCTTTACATTTTTAGCCCCCGTTTTCGCACTTATATTTGGCGTTGGTCTGCTGGGCGAAGCGCTGAGCTGGCAACTCGTGGTTGCCATCATCGGCGTTGCCAGCGGCATCTATTTGGTTAATCAAAAAACCACCTGATTTAGCTCACGTCGCCGCACCGCGCGACTGGTTATAACGGGCGGAAAATGCCTGATACCAATCCAAACAGCCTGGGTTGGCCATTGCGTCGCGGTTGAGTACCCGCTCGATAGGTTGACCCAAGAGTAGTTTCTTAATGGGAAGCTCTTGCTTCTTACCTGTCAATGTGCGCGGTACCTCGGGCGCTTGTATCGTCTGGTCAGGCAGAAACCGTGGGCTCACGCCAACCCGAATGGCCTGATGCAGCGCCGTCTGCAACGCCCCATCCAAAAGGGCATCGTCGCGCAGCACCACGAATAGAATCATTTGACTCTCGCGACCCAGATACTCTAAGTCGACCACCATGCTGTCCAACACGAATGGCAGCGCTTCTACGGCGGCATAAATTTCACTGGTCCCCATGCGCAAGCCATGGCGGTTGATCGTGGCGTCGCTGCGACCGTAAATAACGCAATGCCCACTGGGCGTCACTTTCAACCAGTCCCCATGGCGCCAGACAGCGCCCGCGTCCGGCGGTGCATCACCGCCGCCAAGGCGGCGACCTTGTCCCGCAGGGAAGGTGTCAAAGTAGCTACCCAACAAGCGACTACCGTCTGGATCACCCCAAAAATAAATTGGCATAGAGGGCAGGGGTTGCGTGCAAACCAACTCGCCCACGTCATCAATGACCACCTGCCCCTCGTTGTTCCAAGCCTCAACGGCGCAGCCCAATAGGCGGCACTGCATCTGACCCTCAATTTGGGGCAAGGTGATATTGCCGCCTATGAACGCACCGGCGAAATCCGTTCCACCTGAGATGTTGCACCACCAAAGCGACTGATTTGGGTGGCCCGCGGCTTGATAGCTTTTTGCCATCGCGCGCTCACCCCACTGCTGGGTGTCACCACTCAAAGGCGAACCGGTGGTACCCCAGGTGCGCAATGCGGCTAAGTCACCGCAAGCCGACACATCGAGCTCGGCCTTCATAGCGTTGCTATAAAACGCGGCGCCCGCACCAAAAAACGTAATGCGCTCACGCGCAGCAAAGCGGAACAAGGTACCCCAATCGGGCGCCTCCTTAGGGCCACTGGGGCTGCCATTGAAGATGGCGCAGGTTGTGCCGTTAAGCAATCCTGCCATCTGCGCATTCCACATAATCCAACCCGTTGAGCTATACCAATGAAAGCACTCGCCCCAACTGTTCTCGTCGTAGCTGGGGCCTACGTCGTTATGGATGTTGAGTAGCAGCAACGCTGTCAGGATCACACCACCGTGCCCATGCACGATGGGTTTGGGCAACCCCGTTGTGCCGCTGGAGTAAACCACCCAAATCGGGTGGTCAAAAGGGACTGCCAGCGGTTGAAAATCTGCTAGCGCCGTGCGCTGGGCGTCATCCACGTTAACCACCGCGGCCCACTGCGCATGCGAACACGCTGGCGATAGCACCGGTGGTGGCGTCGATGGCGCCGTGGGGTCGACAGACGCGGCGATAGGCCGCAAAGCATCGACATGGAGCACGTGCGTCAATGTCGGCAGGTCGTCAATCAGTTGTGCCACCGCGTCGCGCCGATCAACCACCTTACCCGCGTAAAACACCCCATGGCAGGTGATGAGTGCCTTGGGCCTAATTTGCGCGAACCGATCAACAACGGCTTTGCTACCCATGTCGGGCGAGCAAACACTCCAGACCGCACCGATACTTGCCACGGCGAATAGCGCAATGGCCGCTTCAGGAATGTTGGGCAGGTATGCAACCACGCGATCGCCCGGGCCAACCCCCTGCTGCTTGAGGTGGGTTGCAACCGCCGCCACTTGCAACGCGAGGTCTGGCCACGACAACGCACGACGCTCGCCACGCTCGTCGTCACTCACAATCGCGGGAAAGCCAGCCGCATCCGCTCGCCCAACGTGGCGCAACACGTGTGTCGCGTAGTTCAGGGTCGCCCCAGGAAACCACTCGGCACCCGGCATCACGTTTTTAGCTAACACCGCACGAGGCGGCGATGCCGACTCGATACCCATATAAGACCAGATACTGTCCCAGAAACCGTCAAGATCACTAGTGGACCAGCGCCATAACGCGTCATAGTTTTCGAACGACAGGTTGCGCTTTTCTTGCAGCCAATCTTGATAACGGGTAATTTCCGGAATACGTGTTGTCATGTTTTTACTCTACTACGCTGACGGCTGTCTGGGAGAGACACTCGGAGCCGCGCAAGGCGGCGGCTTAAGTGGCAATAACCTGC